>OGXR01000491.1_pt1 | contig 31673 bp, 28 predicted proteins | sample 1576331 | NCBI WGS metagenome assembly OGXR01 (sample SAMEA3541473, study PRJEB24748) | human gut metagenome | biome: human gut; feature: human-associated habitat; material: faeces | place: China | collected 2012 | reverse complement strand
CCGAGTATTCGGATATGCTGAAAAATCAGCTTGCAAAGGGCAACAACGGACTTGTGAAAGCAAAATACATCACATTTTCCATTGAAGCCGACGGCATGAGCGCGGCAAAATCCCGCCTTGCCCGTATTGAAACCGACATACTCAACAATTTCAAGGTGCTTGGCGTATCTGCCCGCCCCATGACGGGCTATGAACGCTTGGAAGTGCTGCATGGCATTTTCCACCCGCAGGGCGAGCCGTTCCGCTTTTCTTGGGACTGGCTTATCCCGTCCGGGCTTACCACAAAGGACTTTATCGCCCCGTCCTCTTTCCGTTTCGGTGACGGACGGTATTTCCGCATGGGACAGAAAATCGGTGCGGTATCGTTCTTTGAAATCCTTGCGCCGGAACTCAACGACCGTATCTTATCCGATGTGTTGGACTTGGAAAACGGCGTTATGGTAAATCTGCATATCCGCAGTATCGACCAGACTGAAGCAATCAAGACCATTAAGAGAAAGATCACCGACCTTGATAAAATGAAAATCGAGGAACAGAAAAAAGCAGTACGCAGCGGCTATGACATGGATATAATCCCGTCTGACCTTGCCACATTCAGCAGCGAAGCGAAAAATCTCTTGCAGGACTTACAGAGCCGCAACGAGCGAATGTTTCTCTTGACGTTCCTTGTGGTGAACATGGCAGACACGAAGCGAAAACTGGATAATGACATATTCGCCACGGCGGGCATTGCACAGAAAAACAACTGCGCTTTGACCCGTCTTGACTATATGCAGGAAGCGGGCTTTATGAGCAGTATTCCGCTTGGGGAAAACCTTATCCCCATTCAGCGGGGACTGACCACATCAAGCACCGCTATTTTCATTCCCTTTATCACGCAGGAGCTTTTTCAGACGGGTGCAGCCCTGTACTACGGGCTGAACGCACTAAGCAACAACATGATACTCTGCGACCGAAAGCAGCTCAAAAATCCGAATGGGCTTATCTTGGGAACACCGGGCAGCGGTAAATCCTTTGCGGCGAAGCGTGAAATGACAAACGCCTTTCTCATTACCGACGACGACATTATTATCTGTGACCCAGAAGCCGAGTATTTTTCCCTTGTGCAGCGGTTGAACGGACAGGTTATCCGGCTGTCCCCGACCGGCAGGGGCATTGACGGAAAGCCGCAGTATGTAAATCCTATGGATATTAACCTCAACTACTCCGAGGACGACAACCCGCTTGCGCTGAAATCCGATTTTATCCTGTCCTTGTGCGAGCTTGTCATTGGTGGCAAGGAGGGCTTGCAGCCCGTGGAAAAGACCGTCATTGACCGCGCCGTGAGAAATGTTTACCGACCGTTCCTTGCTGACCCCGACCCGGCGAAAATGCCTATCTTGGGCGACCTTTACGACGAGCTTTTGAAACAGCCCGAACCCGAAGCCGCCCGCATTGCGGCAGCGTTGGAATTGTATGTTTCCGGCTCTCTCAACGTCTTTAACCACCGTACCAACGTGGAGCTGACAAACCGCCTTGTCTGCTTTGACATTAAGCAGCTTGGAAAGCAGCTCAAAAAGTTAGGTATGCTCATTGTGCAGGATCAGGTGTGGAACAGAGTGACCGTAAACCGTGCCGAAAAGAAATCCACCCGCTACTACATGGACGAATTTCACTTGCTGCTCAAAGAGGAACAGACCGCAGCCTATTCCGTGGAAATTTGGAAGCGTTTTCGTAAATGGGGCGGCATACCGACCGCCATTACGCAGAACGTCAAAGACCTGTTATCAAGCCGCGAGGTAGAGAACATCTTTGAAAACTCCGATTTTGTCCTCATGCTCAATCAGGCGGCGGGCGACCGGGCTATCCTTGCAAAGCAGCTCAATATCTCCCCACAGCAGATGAAGTATGTGACCCACTCCGAAGCGGGCGAGGGACTTATCTTTTACGGAAATGTGGTGTTGCCATTCATTGACCGTTTCCCGAAAGATACCGAGCTTTACCGTGTAATGACAACCAAACCGGAGGAGGTGGCAGGCGCATGAAACCCTTAACGCATTTCAGTCTGTTTACGGGTATCGGCGGCATTGACCTTGCGGCAGAAGCCGCAGGGTTTACCACCGTATGCCAGTGCGAATGGGCGGACTATCCAACCGCTGTCCTTGAAAAGCACTGGCCGCTTGTGCCGCGCTTCCGGGACATAACGACCGTAACAAAGGAGGCTTTTATTGAAAAGACAGGACAAAAAGAAATCACACTCTTATCCGGCGGCTTCCCATGCCAGCCCTTTTCCTCTGTCGGACCGCGACGGGGATTTGAGGACACCCGTTACCTCTGGCCGGAGATGTGCCGCGTCATTAAAGAACTGCGCCCCCGTTGGGTGCTTGGCGAAAATGTTGCTAACTTCGTCAACATGGGACTGCACAAGACGCTCTTTGACTTGGAAAGTGCGGGATATGCAGTTTGGACATTCGTGCTTCCTGCTTGTGCCGTCGGTGCATGGCATGAGCGCAAACGAACTTTTATCGTCGGGGCTGATGTTTCCCACACCCCTTGCTTCCGACACCGGGACAAAACCCCGTGTATCAAGGGTGACGATCTCTCCAAACGGAGCGTTCCGCAGAATGAACAACAATGGGAATTACTGGGCGGCATCCCTTTCGGAAACAGTCTACCACCTATCCCCGAACGCGGAGGAAAACTTGCGGTTCAATCCCGAATGGGTGGAATGGCTCATGGGGTTCCCGCCGAAATGGACGGACGTTACCTGTGGACAATAGAACCGCTTGACATTCCCCGCTTGGCAGAGGACAAGAAAGACCGTATAAAGCGGCTGAAAACATTGGGGAATGCCGTTGTTCCCCCACAGGTTTATCCTATCTTGCGTTTCATTGCAGACATAGAGCTTGGAAACTGTAAAGACTGGTGCGTGTTCTGACCGAAGAATTTTGACCGATTGGAGGTGAGGAAACAATCGAAACAAGACAATCTCTCTTTGTCCGAGAGCTTTCCCCGGAAGCGGCAACGTCCTTTATCCGGGCATACCACTATTCAAAGGTGCTGCCCCGGCTGAATAAATACTATTTGGGACTTTACCGGGACAAAACACTTTGCGGCGTGGTAACGCTTGGGTGGGGAACGCAACCGTTACAGACCATACGAAAACTCTTTCCCGACCATGACTTACAGACAAGGGATTACTTGGAAATCGGAAAAATGTGCTTTCTCCCGTCCGAGAACGGCAACGGGCATTTTGGCAGTCTTGCCCTGTCTGCACTCATTAAGTGGGTGCGGCAGGAAACGGACTGCCTTTTCCTTTACACCCTTGCGGACGGTATCATGGGAAAATGCGGCTATGTCTATCAAGCCGCAAATTTCCGCTACATGGGGCATTTTCTGACGAGCGTGTACCGGGACGCGGAAACCGGAGAAAAGATACACCCCCGCAGCGCAGGACTTCTCTTGAAAGAAAATGCAGAGCTTGACGGAAAGAAAACGCGGCATTGGCTGACACACGACTTTTGCACCATGAAAGGCATTGAGAAAATCGACGGGCGAATGTTCCGCTATATTTATCCGCTGAACAAAAAGGCAGAGAACATCATGCGGCAGTACCCGCAGTATCAGAGCCTTGCCTATCCTAAAGACCGTGATTTGTTTTTCCGTGTCCGTACCGGGGACAGGCAGTATCAGACCATTGCACCGCCCCGGTTTGACCGGGACGTGTGCCGCTATAACCCGCAGAAATTTGACCGATTGGAGGTGACAGACCATGAAAGACCCCTTGAAGCCCCGTGACAAGGTAACGCAGAAAATGAGCCGTGACGGGCTTATTGAGGTAAACGAAACCAAAGAAAGCATCGAGCGTATCAGCCGCCGAGAACAGGAAGCGGACTACACAAAGCAGCCGGAACAGCCGCAGGATATGACGCAGCAATTCCATAATCAAGCGTCGGAAACCGCACCGCTTCCCCCAACACCGGACATTGCCCCAAAGCATGATACCGCAACGGCAGAGCGTGTCATGGAGCATATCGGCGCGGCACAGACCCGGCAGGCATCCAAAAAGGCAGTACGCAAAGCACAGGAGCAAGCTACCGCAAGCGGGAGAACTTCAAGACTGCAATTTACCGACGAGGAACTTTCCACCCCGGAGCTTGAAAAGTATATCAAGAACTCCGACAAAGCCGCTGAGCGTTTGGACGCGGCAAGGGTGGCAATCCCAAAGGAAAAAGTGCTTGTGCGAAACCGCACCTTTGACGAAGCCACAGGAAAAGGCAAAACCCGATTGCACTTTGAGGAACGGGAAAAGCCCATGCCGGACTTAAAGCACCGAAGAAATCCACTGTCCCGTCCCATGCAGGAAGCGGGCATATTCGTCCACAACAAGATACATGAAGTGGAAAAAGACAACTCCGGCGTGGAGGGCGCACACAAGACCGAGGAAGTGACCGAGGGTGGCGCAAGGTACGGGGCGAGGAAAATCCGGGAGGGCTACCACCGCCACAAGCTGAAACCCTACCGGGCGGCGGCAAAAGCGGAAAAAGCGGCGGCACGGGCAAATGTGGAATTTCAGTATCAAAAGCTCCTGCATGATAACTCGCAAATTGCCGCGTCTAATCCGCTTTCCCGCTACTGGCAGAAACAGCAGATCAAAAAGCAGTATGCAAAGGCGGCACGGACAGGCAGTATCAAGACCGCCGCAGAGAACACCCGCAAGGCAGCAAAGAAAGCTGCGGAAACCACCCAAAAGACCGCTGAATTTGCGGCAAGGCATTGGAAAGGTATCTTGCTTATCATTGCCGCGCTGCTTCTTTTCATCATGGTATCGGCGGGGCTTTCCTCATGCGGTGCTATGTTTTCCGGCTTGTTAAACGGCGTGATCGGAACGTCCTACACGTCCGAGGACAGCGACCTTGTGGCAGTCGAAAACAACTATGCGGCTATGGAAGCCGAGCTGCAACAGCGGATTAACAATATCGAGCGTGATTATCCGGACTATGACGAATATCGTTATGATCTTGATAATATCGGGCATAATCCCCATGCTTTAGCGTCTTATCTGACCGCGCTTTTGCAGAGCTACACTCCGCAGAGCGCACAGGCAGAATTAGACCGCATTTTCAATCTGCAATACAAGCTGACCATAACCGAGGAAGTGGAGATACGCTACCGTACTGAAACAAGTACCGACCCGGAAACCGGGGAAACAACCACCGAGAAAGTCCCGTATGAGTATTACATTCTCAATGTGTCCCTTACCAACCGTGATATTGCCACGATTGCCCCGGAGGTATTAAACGAAGAACAGCTTGCCATGTTCCGGGTGTACTTGGAAACAAGCGGCAATAAGCCCCTGCTTTTTGGCGGCGGTTCTTCTGATACGTCCGCGTCGGAGGATTTAAGCGGCGTACAGTTTGTAAACGGCACACGTCCCGGCAATACCGAGATTGTAGATATAGCAAAGCGACAAGTCGGCAATGTGGGCGGGCGACCCTATTGGAGCTGGTACGGCTTTAACAGCCGCGTGGAATGGTGCGCCTGCTTTGTGTCGTGGTGCTATGGTCAAACGGGCTTATCCGAGCCGCGTTTTGCCGCTTGTCAATCACAGGGTATTCCGTGGTTTACCTCACGCGGGCAATGGGGAGCGCGGGGCTATGAAAATATCGCTCCCGGTGACGCTATCTTTTTCGATTGGGATTTAGACGGAAGTGCAGACCATGTAGGAATTGTGATCGGCACAGACGGAAGCCGCGTCTACACCGTGGAGGGCAATTCCGGCGACGCCTGCAAAATCAAAAGCTACCCGTTAGACTATGCCTGTATCAAAGGGTACGGGCTGATGAACTGGAATTAACCGAATTTTGAAAGGAGAACTGAACTTATGGCAAACAATAAACTTGACCGTATCAATGCGGAGATTGAAAAGACCCGCGAACGAATTACCGAGCAGCAGAACCGTCTGAAAGAACTGCTTGCACAGAAAACCGAGCTTGAAAATCTGCAAATCGTACAGCTTGTGCGCGCTATGCGTCTGACCCCTGCGGAGCTGACCGCTATGCTTTCCGGCGGCGGTATTCCCGGCATGAACGCTGTACCCGCTGAAACTTACGAACAGGAGGACACCGCCCATGAAGAATAAACGACTGTTTCGCAGCTTTCTTGTACTCTTTGCCGCCCTTGTCTGCGTGGGCGGCTTTTCCATGACCGCCTACGCACAGGGGAATGACATTCCCACCGACGACAGCGGCGTTATCACGAAAACCGAGCCGCAGCCCCTTACCCCGGAGGGCAACATGAACCTTGTGGACGACATTTCCGGCGAAGCGTCCGAGGATAAGCAGTTTATCGTGGTACAGAGTAAAGGCGGCAACTATTTTTACATCATTATTGACCATGCCGCCGAGGGCGAAAACACCGTCCATTTCCTTAATCAAGTGGATGAAGCCGACCTTATGGCGATTATCGGGGAGGAAGAAACCACTACCCCCGCAGTCTGCAACTGTACCGATAAATGCGTGACCGGGACAATCAACACCGCCTGCCCGGTATGCTCTGTTAATATGGCTGCCTGTACGGGTGTGACAGCAACGACCGAGCCGGAGCAGCCCGACGAGCCGCAGGAAGAAGATAACGGCATGGGCGGCTTAGTTGTGTTCCTTATTGTGGCACTTCTTGGCGGTGGCGGCGCACTCTACTACTTTAAGATTTTCAAGCCGAAACAAGACGTGAAAGGCGGCACCGACCTTGACGATTTTGATTTTGACGAATACGACGAGGACGAGCAGGAAGAAACCGACGACACAGGCGACGGGGAAACGGAGGACGAGGAAGTATGACCTTTTTTACCGACAGTCCTTTTGAAAAAATGATGACACAAAGACCTACCGGGCGGCGTGAACCTACGCTGCCCGTTCCTGTTTCTCCGGCTTGTGTGTCCTGTCCCTATCGGGGGCAAGCCCCTTGTGTGGGCTACTGTTTGAAACAGCTACGGGAGAAAAACGACATCACACCGAAACAATGAAAAGAGCTGTGGAGACATTTGTATTTATGGTACAATATTTTTATCATATAGTAAAGGAAGGATGAGAAATTGGAAAATAAAATAACGGATGTTTTAATAGCAACTGCAAAAGGAGCTGCATCATTATTCCCCGGAGGTGGTTTTTTAGCAGAGTATATCAGTTTAGCTCAAGGATATGTAGCTGATAAACGAATGAATGAGTGGAAGTTAAAAGTAGAGGAGGTATTAGAAAAAATACCACGTTCAATAGATGAATTGGCGCAGGATGAAGCCTTCTATTCTTGTGTTCAAGTTGCCACTATGGGGGCAATGAGAGCATATCAGAAAGAAAAGCAAGAACTTTTTGCTAATGCACTTTATTCATCTGCAAATAATGTGGATATATCAACAGATAAGAAACTTTTTTACTTATCATTGCTTGATAACTATACTCTAAGCCATATAATGTTACTAAAATATTTCGCGCAAAACAATTATAACGAGAATAACAATGGTATTAGACAAAACGGCATGGTATCAATTCGAGAAATTGGTGGAACAGAATATCCTATAAAAGGAATCGTTGAGAAACTCCCTTGCTTTGAGGATGATATAATGTTTGTAAAACATATTACTGAACAACTTTGTTCGGACAGTTTAATAAGTATAGTGGATTTTAATATGCCTGTTTCAAAAGAACGTGCAAGAGCAAAGAGAACCACAAAATACGGAGATGAGTTTTTAGAATTTATTCAAAAATATCAATAAATCATTCACTCACAGAGTAGTCGAAATGGCTACTCTATTCTTTTGCCCAAAAGGAGGAAAATTCATTTGATTTTAGTCATTGCAGAAAAGCCGAGCGTGGCACAGAGTATCGCCGCCGTACTTGGCGTAAAAGAGAAAAAAGACGGATATATCGAGGGTGGCGGCTACCTCATTTCATGGTGTGTCGGGCATTTGGTACAGCTTGCGGAAGCTGCCGCCTATGGGGAACAGTATCGAAAATGGAGCTATGACAGCTTACCTATTCTGCCCCAAAACTGGCAGTACACCGTAGCCGTAGACAAAGGAAAACAATTCAAAATCCTAAAAGAGCTTATGCACCGCGCCGACGTTTCGGAAGTCGTGAACGCCTGCGACGCGGGACGCGAGGGAGAATTGATTTTCCGTTTTGTCTATGAAGTTGCCGGGTGTAAAAAGCCCATGCGCCGCCTGTGGATTTCCTCAATGGAGGACGTAGCTATCCGCAGCGGCTTTGATAACCTCAAAGACGGGCGGGATTATGACGCGCTCTTTGCGTCTGCGTTCTGCCGTGCAAAGGCAGACTGGATTATCGGTATCAATGCAACACGCCTGTTTTCCTGTCTGTATAACCGTACCTTGAACGTGGGGCGTGTCCAGACCCCAACCTTGAAAATGCTTGCCGACCGGGACGCGGCGATCACCACATTCAAGAAAGAAAAATACTACCATGTGCGCCTTGCACTTCCCGGCACGGAAGCGGTAAGTGAAAAACTCTCCGACCCTGCTGCAGCGGAAAATCTGAAAGCTGCCTGCAATACGGCACAGGCAATTTGTAAATCCGTGACCCGCGAGAAAAAGACGGTATCGCCGCCGAAGCTCTTTGACCTTACGGGCTTACAGCGGGAAGCCAATCGTATTTTCGGTTACACGGCAAAACAGACCCTTGACCTTGCACAGAGCCTTTATGAAAAGCGGCTTTTGACCTATCCGAGAACGGACAGCAGCTATCTGACCGACGACATGGGCGGCACCGCCACGCAGATCAGCGGACTGCTTTGTAAAAAGCTGCCCTTTATGCAGGACGTGACCTTTTCCCCGGACGTGTCCCGCACCCTTAACAGCAAAAAGGTATCAGACCACCACGCCATTATTCCGACACAGGAGTTTGCAAAGACAGACCTTGCCACACTTCCCGAAAGTGAGCGAAATATCCTTATACTTGCCGGAGCGCGTCTGTTGTTCGCTGCCGCCGAGCCGCACATTTATGAAGCGGTAACGGCGGTATTTTCCTGTTCTGATACCGACTTTACGGCAAAGGGAAAGACGGTGCTTTGTGCCGGGTGGAAAGACTTGGAACGCCGCTACCGTCTGACGCTGAAAACAAAATCCGACCATGAGGACAGCGACAATCTTTCCAACGTGCCGGACTTTACCGAGGGGCAGACCTTTTCCAATATTTCCGCAACAGTAACCGCCCATGACACACAGCCCCCGAAGCCCCTTACGGAAGCGTCGCTGCTCGCTGCTATGGAACACGCAGGAAGCGAGGACACCACCGAGGACGCGGAACGAAAAGGATTAGGTACTCCTGCCACCCGTGCCGCTGTCATTGAAAAATTGGTGAAATCCGGATTTGCAGAACGCAGAGGGAAACAGCTTGTACCAACAAAGAACGGTATCAATCTTGTGTGCGTCCTGCCGGACAGTCTGACTTCTCCGAAGCTGACCGCAGAATGGGAAAATACGCTGACGCTCATTGCAAAAGGAAAATCCGACCCGGAGGACTTCATGCAGGGCATTGAAGAAATGGCAAGGGAGCTTGTGAAAGCCTATCCTATCCTTTCTGACGGGGACAGGGAGCGTTTCAAAGAGGAAAAGCCTGTGATCGGCAACTGTCCCCGCTGCGGTTCTTCTGTCTATGAGGGCAGGAAGAATTACTACTGTGAAAACAGGGATTGTACCTTTGCCATGTGGAAGAATGACCGCTTTTTCGAGGAACGAAAGACCGCCTTTACACCGAAACTTGCCGCCGCACTCCTAAAATCCGGCAAGGCAAATATCAAAAGGCTTTACTCCCCTAAAACGGGTAAAACCTATGACGGAACGGTAGTTTTAGCCGACACGGGTGGGAAATATGTCAACTATCGCATTGAGATAACGAAGAAGAAATAACTTGAATAGCAAGCATAGGAAGTGTGTACCCACTTCCGTAAAATCCCCCTTTCCCCCTTTTGGGAACTGTGGGGATTTTTGCTTGTTGGGATAATCCCAAACCCTTATTCACACCACCACGAAAGGAGGTTTACCGCATGGCAAGTTTACGGGACACCGTAAAACAGTATCAGGAAGAACTAAAGGACGGTATCGCTTGGATTGCCTTTTGGCGCGAGGGGCGTTCATGGAACGGCGATTATTTCTACTTGGAAGCAAACGACGCTCTTACCGCAGAAGATAAAAGCCGCCTTGAAGAAATCCGGCAAAAAGACCCCGCCGCCGTCATGCTCAACAGCTACTATTGCGGCTATTTAGGCGAGGACATGACCGTGGACGAATTGACCGCCGGAGTACGCCGCCACTATGAAAACGGCTATAACAGCGTTGCGGATTTTATCGAAGCACACGACGACACGTTATCCCCGGAGGTGTTGGAGGAAGCACGGCAAGCCGCCCATGCCGCAGGACTTCCATTCCATGAGAAACCCTATGACGGAGAAGATATTGATCCGTATGTATATGACGGACACATGAGCATGGAGGACTATGACCTTATGCACAAGATGATTGCACAGGAAAGGAGCGAAAACAGATTGAATTATTCCAGTTATGACCGGGACCACTTGGACGCTGCCGACCGTATGAGGATTGAGCGTGGCATTTATTTTGAAAGCGGCAAAGCCGACATTTCCGCATTGACCGCCTTACCGCTTGCGGAGCTTATCCGACAGCGGGAAGAAAGTGCCGCAGCGGAACAGGCAATTTTTGAAGTCTTGAAACAGCAGGCAGCGGCTTGGGAAGCACAGGCAGGAAATACGCTGATCTTTGACAAAGCCATTGAATATGCAAGGACACCCGCTGTCACGCACACCGAAAATCAATGGCAGGCAGACGAAAACAACAACCATACGATCAGCAACCGGGTCTATCAAATGCGCTACCACGTTTACGAGAATACCCGCTATAACCGGGAACAGGGAAAATCTATTCCATATTCCTATACGCTGACATGGGGCGTTTATACCAATGACCCGGACAGGTACGGACAGGCAAAAATCGCCGGACAGGACAGAAAGGTTTTTGCGGACAAGGCAGCTATGGAAAAATATCTGAATGGGCGTATCAAAGCCTATCAGCATTTATTTACGGAAATTTCCCCGACGATACCGCAGGAATACGCAGAGCATTTCAAGGTAAACGGGCAGCTATTACCGGGCTACACCGTGGAGGGCGAGGAACAACAGACGAAACAGGAACAGACTGTGCCGGAGAAAATCGAACCGGATGCGGCAATCTCCCCACAGGCAGAAGCGTTGACCGCAGAGCCGACACAGCCCCGCCCGGTAATCCCTATCGTGCTGACAAGTGAGAAACCCGCAGAAAAACTCAAAGAGATCACCGACCGCTTGGAACAGGGTATCAGGGAACTGTTTGACAGCAAACGCTACAAGGAATATTTGCGTGTCATGTCAAAATTCCATAATTACAGCTTTAACAATACGCTGCTGATTGCCATGCAGAAGCCCGACGCTTCTCTTATTGCAGGCTTTAACGCTTGGAAAAACAACTTTCAGCGAAATGTGATGAAAGGCGAAAAGGGTATCAAAATCCTTGCCCCGTCCCCGTTCAAAATCAAGCAGGAAATGGAGAAAATCGACCCGGCAACGCAAAAGCCCGTAATCGGTGCAGACGGAAAGCCGGTAACGGAGGAAAAGGAAATCACGATACCCGCCTTTAAGGTGGTATCTGTCTTTGACGTGTCGCAGACCGAGGGAAAGGAAATCCCCAACCTTGCCGTGGATATGCTGACCGGGGACGTGGAGCGTTTCAAGGACGTTTTCGCAGCCCTTGAAAAGACTTCCCCTGTCCCGATTGATTTTGAAAAAATAGAGGGCGGCGCACACGGCTACTACCACTTGGAGGAAAAGCGGATTGCCATTGACGAGGGAATGAGCGAGCTTCAGACCTTGAAAACCGCTATCCATGAAATCGCCCATGCAAAGCTGCACGACATTGACTTAAACGCCCCTGTCACGGAGCAGACCGACAGACCCGACCGCCGCACCCGTGAGGTACAGGCTGAAAGCGTGGCGTATGCTGTCTGCCAGCATTACGGACTTGATACGTCCGATTATTCCTTTGGGTATGTTGCCGGGTGGAGCAGCGGACGGGAGCTTGACGAGCTGAAAAGCTCTCTTGAAACAATCCGAAGTGCCGCAACGGAGATCATCAACAGCATTGACGGGTATTTGAAAGACCTGCAACAGGAACAGGAAACCGAACAGACCGCAACCCTGCCCGACCCGACTATTCAAATCACCGATATGCAGGAATACGGCTATACATGGGACGGTATGCTGCCCTTGCAGCAGGAAGCCGCAGAACGGCTATTCCATGAGGATTTAGAAATCTTTTGCATTTATGAGGACGGAACAGAGGGCGCAGTTACAAGCCTTTCCGAACTAAGGGAACACGCAGAAAACGGCGGCTTGTTCGGTGTGGAAAAAGCCGCATGGAAAGCCTTTTATGAGCGTACTAACGGCAAAGCACAGGAAGAAACAAAAGCCGCACCGGAGCTGCCGCAGGAGAAAGACACTTTTTCCATTTATCAACTAAAGCGTGATGATAAAACGGTGGACTTGCGTTTTGAGCCTTACGACCGACTGACCGCAGCCGGGCATACGGTGGATATGGCAAACTATGACCGTATCTATATCGCTGACCTTGCGCCGGGAACTTCCCTTGAAGATATTTATACCCGTTTCAATGTAGACCACCCGAAAGATTTTAAGGGACACAGCCTTTCCGTGTCCGACGTGGTGGTGCTTCATCAGAACGGGCAGGACACCGCACACTATGTTGACAGTATCGGCTACAAGGAAGTGCCAGAGTTTTGGAAACAGCCGGAAAATCCCCTAAAGCACGTCGAGGACACTATTGAGCAGAACGACAACAATTTTGACGGTATCATCAACAACACCCCGACCGTGGACGAACTGGAGGAAAAAGCAAAATCTGGGGAGCAGATCTCTTTGACAGACCTTGCGGACGCAATCAAGACTGACAAGCAGCGCGGCAAGGGCAAGGAAGAAAAGCGCTCTATCCGGGCGCAGCTCAAAGCGGAGAAACAACGGACTGCACAGAAAAAGACACGGGCAAAATCACAGGATTTGGAAAGGAGCTGACCGCATGGGGAAATTAAGTAAATTTGAAAACGTGGACGTGTTATCGTCCCTTGAAGCAATCATGCGGACAAACACAGGCTTTTTCCAAAATGATTTTGATATTGACAAGCGGATTATCACAAAGGCGGCGGGGCAACCTGCCGCCGAGGATAAAACGCTGCTGTGGCTGTCCCGACCGTCCGGGACACATTGCTTTCGGGAGCGTGACGTTTTCCTAAAGAACACCGCAGCACACAATACATGGCGTTTCCACAAGGAGCAGAGCCATGACCGTATTCTTGCTTATGCCGTGGAACTTATCGGGATTGAGGACGGAAAAATCAAAGGTAATCTCCATGAGCTTGATTATGCAAAGCATTATGAGCGTGTCAAGGAACAGGCTTTAGCCGCCGACACCTACACGCTTATCTATGAGAACGGAAGCAGGGAGCAGCCCGCAGCCTATGTAATTCACGGAACGCCCGACCCACAGCTTGGGAAGTTTGAACGGTTTGAAGCAAAGCCCAACGACCCGGAAGCCCTGCGTGATCTGCTACAGCAGGAAAAACGAAACCGCAGCACCTTGACACCGGGCAATTTTGCGGAGCATATCGCCGCATTGCATGACGGACGTATCGAAGCCGAAGCAAGGCGCATTGTGGAGCGTATGAAACAGCTTGACGCACCCAACAGCCCCAACAAGACGCATTTCATGGTAGAGCTTTCCCCAGCTTTCATGCAGCTTGCGTCAAGCAGGGACACAGAACGGCTTGCCGCCATGCTGCCTTATCAAAGCCTTGTCTTATCTCCTCTGAAAGACCGTCACGGCGTATATGCACAGATAAACAGGGACGAAAACCGAGACAGAGAAATTAAAAAGCCGCGCCAGTCTATCCGGGCACAGCTCAAAGCAGACAAAACAAAGACCACCCCGAAAAAGGCGGCGAAAACAAAAAATCACGAATTGGAGGTATGAGCATGAACAGATTTACCGTTGAAGAAACAAACCTTTTGAGTATCTACGCAGAGGTCAGCAAGCGGGCATTGCTTGAAAATATCAATGCCGCGCTGCCTTTTATGGGCGCGGATATGCGGGAGCTTGCAGAGCGTACCATGCAGAAAGTGGACGCGCTGACCGAAACGGAATATGCCGAGCTTGCCGTTTATGCCGCTGATGAAGTATGACTGGGAATAGGCGGCTGACACCGCCGCAAAGCCGCAGGGTAAATTCCCTTGCGAAAAAATCATGCTGCAACTGCGACAATGGAAAATGTTTGCTGCTTGACGACGGGGAAGAATGTGTATGCCCGCAGCTTATTTCTTATTCGCTGCTCTGCAAATGGTTTCAGACTGCGGTGCTTCCTCTGGATAAGGAATTGCACGCGGAACTGTTGAAAGCCAAAGATATGCGGCGTTGTACTGTATGCGGTGCTGCCTTTGCGTCAAGCTCCAACCATGCGAAATACTGCCCGGACTGCCGAAAGCGTGTCATCCGGAAACAGGCTGCCGAGCGTATGAGGAAAAGACGCGCCCTTATTACGCGATAGAGGGCAAAACAGCCCACTTTACAGGGCGTTCCGGGCGCGTTTCCTGCATGGGTAAGGGATTGATACCTAACCCTGTAAAAATGGGGTTCTACTGCGTAACATACAATCAAAACTGCACCTACGAAAAGACGGGGCGCGGTGGCTATTGTTAGCTACCGCGTCCCGTCTTTTATACTATTTTTTTGGTTTTATTTATAATTTTATCTATTTCATCGAGCATTGCCTTTAACTCTGTGGTTGTATAGCTATTATTAGCAGAGTGGACAATATTGTTTCTGATTTTCAAAAATTCTTTTAATATATTAGATTCTTTATCATCAATAAATTGATTTTCTGTCAAAAATTGAATAATTGAACGAGGCGTCTTTACTTGTGAATTTATGCTTATATCATTGACTATTCCCTCTAATTCTCGCCATTTTGTTACAACTTCATATTCTAATATTTGAGAAGAATCTTCCGTTTGAACCTTATGTCTTGGTGTTCCAATATTTAATGTCTGTAAAGCAAATGAATAGACTGCAATTATAAAACCAACAAGAGCAATAATGCCAGACATTAGCGACATCATATTTTCTCTACTATATTGATAATCCCCAAAAACTATTTCGGTAAAAAGATATAAAACTACGCCCATAACCATGTATGTTAAGCCTGCAATTAAAAGTCTCCGACGGCGACGCTGCTTTCTTTGATAATCTTCAAATAATGGCTTTTTGATTTCATTATCTAAACGTAATAATTCACTTACGCTTAAATCATCTAATGATTTTGTGTGCGATATAAGAGCTTTATATAAAAGAACCTTGTATTCGTCTGCTAATTCATCAAGGTATTTTTCTATTTTATCATTATTCGGTGAAATATTCATACAATCACTCCCTTTCCTCAAACACGAATTGTAACACTGTTGATACCGAAGCAACTATTAAACATACAACAAATGCGATTAACTTCAAAACATTATTTTGATAACCCGAAGAATCGAATAAAAAACCTGTTATCAAAAGAGAAAACGAAGATATAATTTTTGTAATAAGTAAAAACCGATTAGGTTTTTTACTCGGATTACTTTTATTCTTTCTAACAGCCTGTAAAACTATATTACTTGTAATTTCTGTATTTGCTCCGTCTTCTCTAATAGCTTCTTCTATCAAATTGGCTTCTTTTATAATATCATCGGCATATTTTTCCATTTGCTTTTTCAAAGTAGTTTGTGCGCCGTCGGAAAAATTATCAATTTTGTTATCGTCGATATTTACTTGAACTGCCACGTCCACACCCCCTACATTGTAAAATAAAAATATATAACACAAATATTATATCAAATTTTCCAATTTTGTCGATAGTACAATATTTAACGTTCTACCTTTATTAGTTCTTCTTCCAATTCTTTTTCTTTCCGCAAAATGCTGTCAATATTGAGCTTGATAACATCATATTCCTTGACTTGCTTTTTCAGCTTCCCATAGTCCGCATACAGAGTTTCTTTCTGTGCTTGGAGCTGTTCATATTCTGCTTGCAGCGAAGTAAGGTTCGGGAGCTTCTTTATGCCTGCTGCTTGTAGTGCCTTTGCCACCGCTTCATGCAGGATAATCGCCTGTTCATGGTCTGCCCGGTAGCTGCCTTTATTCCTTGCCTTGCGGTATGCGTCATAAACAGGTTTTGTCTTTTGATAGGTTTTGACATTCTTAATCAGCACCGCCATATCAGCAAACCGTTTTTCGGCTGCCTTTAAGCTGTCCGCTGCCTGTTCACTTGCAGCCGCAATTTCCGAGATTTTGGCGGTCAAATCTGCATACTGCTCAATCTTGTGTTCGGTGAGGAAGTTCAGCGTCCTTGCCGCCTGTTTGAGATTGTGGATTTTCGCCCAATGCTCATAGCCCCGGCTTTCCTGTGCCTTGATGCTGTTCTGAATGTCGATAACAAGGGAGATACCGCCGCGCTCCTGCTTCGGGGCTTTGGTGGCTCGGGTGCGCCTGCCCTTGATACGCTCCGTTATGGCTTCCTCTGTATAATCCGCGCCGAGAGTTTTCAAACGGGTAAAGCGTTCCTGCCCCGGTGCGCGGCAAGATATGTATTTACCGGGCTTTATTTCGTAGCCCGCAGCTTGCAGCAACCGCAGAAAATCGGCAAAGTCTGACGCTTGCGGGATAAGCGCGTCAACGGCAATTTTCAGCTTGCCTTTCCAGCTTGTACCCGTCTTTTCCGCTTGGTACTCCGCATAGCTCTTTCCCTTACTGCCCCTGCCGGGGACAACGACGGACAAGCCGTTTTCCCGGCACAGCCTGTCGCTGATGTTGCGTATGCCGTAATAGCTCCGCTTGTTGGAATTGTATTTGCGGTGGTCTATGAAATTGACCGCACAAAAAATCACATGGTTATGGATATGCCCCTTGTCTATGTGGGTAGTTAAAACATATTCGTGTTGCCCCTTTGTTACCGCGTCGGCAAGCTGACGACCTATCTCATGCGCCTTTTCATAGCTGACTTCCCCCGGCTCAAAGGATTGCATAAGGTGGTGGGCTAAATTGTTGCCTTTCTCCAACGCTTGCGACAGGGTATATGCAAACTCAATATCTGCCGTTTCATAGGAGCAGCCGAACGAGGACACAAGCATTTTTTTATCTGTCTTGGAGGGATTTTGGATATAGGCGAGAGCTTTGCTCAACGTGCTTTTAATAGGTTTAATCTTTGTAACCGCCATATCTCATTCAGCACCCCCTTTATCTCGTCTATGTCCTCTTGATAGACGCTGCCCGTACTGTTCACGCGCCGCGCGATCTGATTGACATTGACCCCGATCTTCTGTATCTCGGCGGTCATTGCCTTTATGTCGCTATGGTCTATCTGAATGATATATCCGTCGATTGCGATTTTCCGCAGATACGCCGCCATATTCCGTGTTGGTATCAGCTTCATTTTTTCAAGGATCAAATCGCGCTCGGCTTCCGTCACGCGAAACTTGATCTGCACCGTTCTTTTTCTGCCGTTCATGTGCTGTCGCTCCTTTCCGTTCATAGAGGGTTTGGGACACTTCCCAAGGGTCTGCCCCAACAGGCGATAGCCTGTGAGGGCACAAGCAATTTTCAACCAATGCGCCGGAGCGCGGGAGGGAGAAAATACGGAAGTGGGTACCCGCTTCCTATGCTTGCTACGAAAGTTTTATCCTCTATCCCTTACTACAACGGAAAGTTGAATTTGCCAAAAGAACGGAGAACAAAATTGCTTATTTCAAGGAGTTTTTCTGTTCGGTATCTGCGATTTCTTTAGCAACGGCGGTGATGATCCGCAGGCCGTTTTCGCTGATGTTGTCAAGGAGCGTGTCGAGTTGCCGCCGCTGGGTGGTCTTTGCGATGACCTTCTCCGGGAAAAAGAATTGATCGACGGACATATCTAAACAAGTGACGAAACGATAGAAAACTTGCAGGCTGGGGGTTTGCCCGCTGTTTTCAATAGAGGCTATGTAGCGGGGAGAAATGCGTATCTGCACCGCAAGTTCTTTTCGCGTTAAACCTTTCTTTTCCCTTGTGGATTTGATGGCCTGCCCGAAAGGTTTGAAGTCGTATCTTTGATGGTTACAATTCAAGCTAATCACCTCCCGTATAACGCTATGGAATGGCAAGGACGTGGTCAGCACTATCTACAGTCCGGCAAAGTGAATCAAGCGCAATTCTTTTCGGTATTCCGTTTACCTGACCTTTGTCGCTCGATATTCAGATGGAAGAATCCCTGCGTAACGCTTAAATTGCGTGGAAAAACTCCCAACATTCTTATATCCTACGCTTTGTGCTATAGCTGTAATGTATTCATTGCTATTCAAAAGCAAATCACAAGCCTTTGCCATTCGCAGCAAGAAGAAATGTTCTGAAAAAGAATGTCCCATCACACTCTGGAATGTATATTTGAATTTTGCAGGGCTCATATAAGCGCACTCCGCCATTTCGCCCAGCGAGAGCGCAATATCTACATTTTGCGCCATATACTCTACAATGTTTATAATTGACCTGTAATCTGTTTTAGATATAGCAGCTCCACTCTTTGCCCTTTTCGCATTTTGAAAAAGCAAAGAAACCGCTTCATCTATTTTTGCCCTGTAAAAAATTGTGGAGCTTATGTCATCACCTCTAAACCCTAATATCTGATGAAAGACCGCAGACAATGAGGGGATACACATTTCTCTTGTATTGCAATGCAACATTTCTTCAAATGCGGAATAGCCGATGTTAAATTCCTTCTTTAAGTAATAATCGTAATACTCTGGCATGAGTTGAATCCCAATTGTTTTTGCCGGTGTTCCCTTTTTTATTATATATCGCTGCACCTCATTTTCTGCGGTACGCTCAATATATTGCATCCCTGTATGAACTTGCCCGATACGGAAACGGTTATCTGTAAGGATAGAATCGTACTGGTGTATCACAACAGAATCCTCAGACAGCACAGCATATTCAAAATCGTTATAATACAGATGATCCGAAAACGAGATCGTTGCGCGCGATCCGAGTTCAAAAATGGATGTTTTCCCATAACCGTTCGAGGAACGAAATTGATATGTCTTAAATCCGCAAATCTCGGACTCTTTTTCTAAAAGAGTACTGCCGTTTTGCTCCAAAAAACTTTGATGGCTTCTATTCATAATAAGCATACCTCATTTCAATTTATGTTGTGAGCTAAAAAAAGCGGCTCACGGCTAAGAGCCACCGATGCAGTTAGACACCGCTAACTGCTTCTGCTATTATAGCATAAAAGGTATCCTCATGGAAACACAAAAGTAAGAGAGAGGAGTGCTTATATGACAGAAAAAAAAGTGATTGTGGATCTTGATTTCAGAACGATTCTGTTTCTAGATATTCTAATTATGCTCTTTATGTTGCTTTCTGGCAAAGCAGCAGTAACATTGATCGCTTTTGTTATCGCAGGAACGGTGTTAATGGTTTTCGGGCTTTACTCAACTGTGATTCGATGCACGATTGTATTTGCAGTTCTCTGTTTGTACTATTTTGCAATTACACATTCAAATGGTTCCGTCTTTCAAGGCACCCTGCTTTCCGTTATCGGAATCATAGCTTTCATTATCCAGAGGATCATTCCGTTTCTCATGCTGGCAATCGCAATAAAAGAGCGAAAGAATATTTCCGAAATCACTACGGCGCTTGGACGATGCCGGTTGCCAAAAGGAATTATCATCAGTATGACGGTGATGCTTCGCTATTTCCCGTCAATGAAAAACGATTTCTTGATGATCATTGAGGCAATGAAATTAAAAGGAATTGATACGTCATGGCGTGGAATTCTATTTCATCCGCTTCGGATGCTTGAATTTGTCATTGTGCCAATGCTGTTTCGCAGTTTGCGAACATCAGAGGAACTTTCTTGTGCGGCGCTTGTAAAAGGAATTGAAAATCAAGGGCAAAGAAGTTCTTATTTCGATGTCAGAATAAAAGGGATAGATGTTGTCTTTTCGTCATCAGCTTTCGTTATGTTGCTTATGAGTGTAAAACTTCATTTGTTTTAACAAGGTGGTGTATTCATGGTTCGATTAAAAGATTTGAGTTATCAGTATAAAGATAATACTGCACCGACAATAGAAAATATTTCCTTTTTCATAAGAAAAGGTGAGGTAGTGGTTCTGGCAGGACAAAGCGGCTGCGGAAAATCAACGATCTTTCGGTGCATTAACGGCCTCTGCCCCCGCTTTTTTGAAGGTGAAAAGAAGGGCGGTATTTATTTGAATGGCAAAGAGAGCACACCCTTGCGAATCTGTGATATATCAAGACTTGTTGCTTCTGTTTTTCAAAATCCTGAAAGTCAGTTTTTTACGACAGATGTTCTTTCCGATCTTGTCTATGCTTGTGAAAATTACGGAGTTCCTAAAGGCGAAATTGAAACGCGACTAAACCGCATCGTTTCTATGCTTTCACTGTCTCCGCTGATCGGGAAAAAATTATCCGAGTTGTCCGGCGGCGAAAAGCAAAAGGTGGCGATCGCTTCCACTTTAATGCTGAATGCAGATGTCCTTTTACTGGATGAGCCGTCCTCTAATTTAGACTATCAATCCATTGCTTTGCTAAAAGCCATACTTGCGGAATTAAAATCAAAAGGATATACGATTATCGTCATTGAACACCGGCTCTACTATCTCGCAGATGTTTGCGACAGGTTAATCGTGTTTGAACGCGGCAAGATATCCCGTATCTATGAGGGCGTGATATTGAAAGCCGTAAGTAATGAAGAATTACACCTTCAAGGATTACGTGGGCTGCATCCTTTTCAAAATACTGTATGTGACCTGGCCCCGAAAAGAGGCAGCGGTCCTCTTTTCATACTTGATAACCTTATCTTTGGATATGAAAAATTCACCAACATTCTTAAGGGGGTCAGTTTTTCCGTGTACCCAGGTGACAAGATTGCTTTGATTGGGAGAAATGGCTGTGGAAAGACTACGCTTGGAAAAATCTTGTGCGGTTTAATAAAAGAGCAACAAGGTTGTGTTCGCTTCATGGAAAGTCCACTTTTCTCGCGCGACAGAAACCGAGTTGCAAGTTATGTGATGCAAAACGTAGATTTTCAGTTATTTGGGTGCAGCGTTTATGATGACTTGCTTCTTGGAAACGAGAGATCGCCTAATGTAGAAAACCGTATCCATAGCATTCTGTCATTACTTGGGCTATCCGCTTTGGAATCGCAGCATCCAACCACCTTGTCAATGGGGCAGAAGCAGCGATTAGTCATTGCTGCATCCTATTTGCTGAACAAGAGGATCAATGTATTCGATGAACCTACCAGCGGTTTGGACTATGGCAGCATGAAAAATGTCTGTGATCTGATTGATTCCATCACTGGAAATGAGAATGCATCTATTGTCATTACGCATGATTATGAGTTCATACTGTCCGTTTGCAATCGTGTAATCCTTTTGGAGAATGGGAAAATAACAAGGGATTTCCCTTTGAAAGATACAACAGAGCTGGAACATATTTTCAAAGAAAAACTATAGGAGGTCATACAATGAATAAGTGGAAAATCAGTGATTTTGTTCTGATCGGCTTGCTGGCTGCTATTGATGCTGCTGTGATTTATGGCGTAGGTATGTTGACCGCTGCGATGGTGCCGGTTATGCACGTGTTTACTTCGAGCATTACTGCGCTCATCATGGGAACAGTTGTTTTGTTTGTTGTTAAAAAGATTCAACGTTTTGGGACAATGACGCTTCTTGTCAGCTTGGGGGTGGCAATCTTTACGCTTACAGGGATGGGAAGTATAACCTGTTTGCCTTTCGTTATTGTTACAAGCCTGATTGCTGATGTAATAATTGCCAAGACAAATTTCAAAACCATATCCATTGGAATCGGCTATGGTTTTACGCAAGCTGCGTACTTCTTTGGCGGCTGTTTTCCATTCATTTTCTTTTTAGACAGAGAAATAAATAAATGGGTAGAAATGGGCGTTACGGAAGAAGAAATGTATGGCTACATAAGATATTTAACCGGTGGATTCGCGGTGATTGGTGTCGTATCAGCTATTCTCTGTGGTATTGTTGGCGTTTATGTCGGGAAACTCATTCTGAGAAGGCATTTCAAAAACATAGACTGATAAGAATAGCCGCAAGGGGAGGTGTTCATTGTGAAAACGAAAAACGTGATACAATTCCGAGATTTTCTAAAGCCATACAAAAAAGCATACATCAGCTCTATTGCGCTGGCGGTGATCGGTGTGTTTTTCGGACTCGTCCCTTACTACATCGCCTATCACTTGTTAGTCAATATACAGACGCCCCTTTCTTATCGGGAAATTTTCCTTGCTGCGGTCTTTATGCTTATGGCATTTATTTTGCAGTTAGCGATGCACAACGCTTCAACGGCAATATCCCACAAGACAGCTTTTCGCATATTAGAGCAGATGCGGATTGCGATAACAGATAAAATGTTGCGAATGCCTATGGGCTATATGCAGGTACAGGGGGCCGGACACTTTCATCATATACTTATTGATGGAACGGAACGGCTGGAATATCCTTTGGCACACGCAATCCCGGAGATAAGTTCCAATGTCCTGATTCCTGCTGGAATTATCGGTCTCCTGTTTGTGGTTGATTGGCGCATGGCATTGTCCGTTTTAGTTCCTGCCACGTTGACGCTGCTGTTCTATCTTCCGATGTATATTGGGATTATGAATGAGTTTGCAAATACTTACTATGCTGCGCTGGAGAATATGAACGGGCGGATTATTGAATACATCCGCGGAAACAAGGAAATCAAAATCTTTGGTCAGGAAAAAGAAGCCTACACAAAGTATGAGGAATCCATCCAAAAATACAAAAGTTCGACATTGAAGCTATATCGCAGAATGTATGCTGCGGCCGCACCGTCACTCGTGCTCTTGTCCTCAATTATAGTAAGCGTTCTTTGCGTTGGGGGTTATTTGTACGCACAGGCTCATTTGTCAGGAAACGTATTTCTGTTTTCGGTATTACTATCTTTGGGAACTGGTACATCTCTGCTTAAGTTTACAGACTTTATGGATAATTTTTATCATATCCGAAACGGAAAACGCTTGATTAACGAGGTTTTATCCGCGCCAGAATTACCAGAATTAAATGAGGATAACAAAGGCCAAGTGCCTTCCGGCAATCAAATAGAGCTTCGCAACGTTTCCTTTGCGTATGAAAAAGAAACAGTATTGCAGAACATTTCATTGGTGTTTCAGGAAAAGGAAAAAGTTGCCATCGTTGGGCCGTCTGGCGCCGGAAAAACAACGATAGCAAATCTGCTTGCGAGATTTTGGGATGTGTCAGAAGGGAGTATTCTGATCGGCGGTGTCGATTACAGAAATCTCCCCTTGTCATCGTTAATGACAAGGATCAGCTATGTTACACAGGATACCTTTCTATTCAATTTATCCATTTTAGAGAATATCAGGCTGGGTAATCCATCTGCAACGGATGAACAGGTAATCGCTGCGGCAACACAGGCACAATGCGCGGAGTTTATTGATGCTTTACAAGAGGGCTATCATACCATTGTTGGCAACGATGGCATAAAACTATCTGGCGGACAACGCCAAAGAATCATTATTGCTCGTGCCATATTGAAAAACGCACCGATTCTGATTCTGGATGAAGCGACCGCTTACACAGACATGGAAAATCAGCATAAAATTCAGGTATCTTTACAGGAGTTATGCAGAGAAAAAACCCTCATCGTTATTGCACATAGATTAACGACGATTAAGAATTGTGACAAGATCGTTGTCTTAAATGGTGGGCGCGTCGCTGCTGTTGGCTCTCATGAAGAATTATTGAAAACCTGTGCAGTCTATCAAAAAATGTGGTCTATCTATTTTGAGGAGGATTCCACGCAGTTAGCAGGGAAAGCGGAGGTGGAAGTATGCTGAAAACTATAAAAGAATTTGTGCGCTTGATACAAAGTCAGCGATATCAGCTTTATGTTTCCCTGCTTTTTAGTTTCTGTGACGGTGTACTACTTATGATCCCGCTCATTATCTCATATCTCATGGTATCCGAAATGCCGGAATTTAATCCGACCGCAACAACGAGGTTAAGTAAAGAAACAGTCTTTTTATATATGGGTGTAATGATGGCTGTCGTTCTGATCCGCATTTTCCTGCGTTATTTTACAATGCGACTGCGATCTGGGGCGGGATATAAGGCAATGTGTGATGAGCGCATTCGGCTGGGAGAACATCTAAAACGTGTTTCACTTGGCTTCTTCGCAGGAAGAAATTTAGGCGATTTGGTTTCAACCATCACTTCCGACGCGGCCTTTCTGGAAATTGAAGGCTTGGGTGTGATTGAAAAGGCCGCTATGGGGATTCCATCCCTACTGATTGGTTTATTATTCCTTTTTCAGGTAGATTATAGGATTTTTGTTTTAACGGTTATTCTTTTGATCCCTGCGTGGTTTTCCTATCGCTATTTTGCCACGACACAAGATCGTCTAAATTTAAATCGGCAGAAACTAATCGGAGAAGTAACCGAGGAAACCGTTGAGTTTATCCGGGGTATACATATATTAAAATCCTGCTGTCTGGAAAATGAACAGGCATCAAGAATCAGGCTCATATTTACAAGGCTTCGCAAAGCATCTATTTTGAATGAACTTGCGCATTTGTTCCCGATGGCCTCTTTTCAGTTTTGGTTTCGTCTCATTACCTCTGGAACCGTCCTTCTATCGGGAATACTTTACCTTCGAGGCGAAGCTGATTTTTTGAGATTGTTCCTGTTAGTTGTTGCTTCTTTCACCCTTTTTCAAGGGGTTGAGGCTATGGGGATATTTAGTATCTTTTCAAAAATGACACAGCAGTCCATAGACCGCATGAAAGCAATCAAAGGAATATCCGTTATGGAGAATATTTCCGGGAAAGAGCAGCCGAGACAATTTGATATTTCTTATCAGGATGTCACATTTGCTTATGATCGCACACCTGTTTTACAACAGGTATCATTTTGTGTGCCGGAAAAAACGACGACCGCATTGGTGGGCTTGTCAGGAAGCGGAAAGACAACAATCATCAACTTGCTGGCACGATTTTGGGATGTGCAGCAAGGAGAAATAAAAGTTGGTGGAAAAAGTATTCGGACAGTATCCTATGAATATCTGCTACATAATTTGAGCTTTGTATTTCAGGATGTGATGTTATTTCAAGATACCGTTTTTAATAATATTCGGCTTGGGAATCCTTGCGCAAGCATGGATGAAGTTGTCGCAGCAGCCAAACGTGCTCGCTGCCATGAATTTATTATGCAACTCGAAAATGGATATGATACCGTGTTGGGGGAAGGTGGAACAAAACTATCCGGCGGTGAAAAGCAGCGGCTATCCATTGCGCGAGCAATTATAAAGGATGCTCCTATTGTATTGCTCGATGAGGTAACAGCGAATATGGATGTGGAAAATGAGCTTATGATTCAGATGGCCTTACAGGAACTGTTGCAGGATAAGACCGTCATTATGATAGCACACAAACTTTCCACAATAAAAAATGTCGATCAAATTCTTGTATTAGAAAACGGGAAAATAACGCAGCGCGGAACACACGATCAGCTTGTCTCACAGGACGGATTGTACCAAAAGCTGTGGAATATTCAGTATGAAGCCTCGTCCTGGAGTATTTGACGAGAGCAAGCATAAAAGGAGGTGTGCCTTATGGTTCTACATTCCTCCGGGGAAGATTACCTAAAAGCAATCCTGATTCTGCAAAAGAATAACGGTAAAGTGCGCTCCGTTGATGTCGCGGCTTACATGGGCGTTTCCAAACCCAGCGTCAGTCATGCAGTAAAGCTGTTACGCGAAGGAGGTTTTCTCACGAAAGACAGCGACCACTTTCTGCACCTTACCGCTTTGGGTCAAGAAACGGCGGAAAAACTTTATGAACGCTATCAGTTTTTTGCAAAGCACCTTGCCGGTGCCGGTGTTGATACTGCGATTGCGGAGGAAGAAGCCTGCCGTATGGAACACACAATCAGCCATGAATCGTTCCATGTCTTAAAGGAGCAGAAGCAAAACACCTGCCCGTTTGCGGATTCCTGTCAGCTTGTGACTGAAAGTAAGAACAGTACAAAGGAAGATAATTAAATGTGCAATCTTTTTCCATTATTGCAACCCTAAAACCGTTGTCAGAATTGCGGGATGTCCTTAAAAGATAATATGATCTGATCTGACGGCGGTTTTGAAACGAACACAATTTCAAACCGCCGTTTTCCTGTTTTGAAAAGGGATACGGAGGCTGTATAGCGTCACTCTATTCTCGGAACACGGCGGCTGCAAGGAGGTGTCGTCGTGTTCATTTTATGTCCGTCTGATCTTCATATCCTTAACCTGCAAAAAAAAGCAATCACAACTCCGTACCCCTTTGCGTCCGTGTAAAGAAACAACATAATCATTCCCCTGCTGTTGTAGGTTCCTATTTTGCCTCGGCTGCTTCATGCAGTCGGGGCTTTTTCTGTTTTTTTCAAAGTTTTTTTCAGAAAGTTTCCCCGATTCTTTGGCATTTCAAAAAATCGGTTGTAGTCATACGCGAAAAGGGGATGTACCAGCGAGCCGCCTTTCGGCCAGAAAGGAGGTGAGACGATGCAACCTAATCGCTTGGAGTTTCAAAAGCAATGCGCCTTTCAAAGTTTCTGCAAGCGGGCTTTGCGGAACGAAGCCGCCAACGCCCACAAAGAAATCAAGAGGCGCAGAGCAAAGGAAGTGAGCTTTTCCGATTTGACCCCGCAGGAGCAAGACCAGCTTTGCACCTATGACAGCTATTTTTACGGCGGCCATGAGGATACAGAGCCGGGCTACTACGCAGCGGGAAAGAAGATCACGGCGAAGCTCATAGCCGAAGCCCTCCGCACATTGCCGGAGGAAAAGCGCAAGGCGGTACTTCTGTACTACTTTGCCGGAATGAATGATACGGAGATCGGTAAGCTCTTTGACGCACCGCGCAGCACGATCCAGTATCGGCGGACAAGCTCTTTCGAGCTGCTGAAAAAGTATTTGGAGGGACACGCTGATGAATGGGATGAATGGTAAGTATGAAAGCCCGGAAGTCGCTCTTGTTCCTTATCCAATCATTTTGGCGGCAACAAAGGGCGATCCGGAGGCTATGAAATTGGTGGTGCAGCATTTCAGCGGATATATCGCAAGCCTTTCCATGCGAAAGCTCTATGACGAGAGAGGCAACGCCTATTACGGCGTGGACGAGGACATCCGCGAAAGGCTGCAAGCCAAACTGATGAGGACAGTCCTCAGATTTAAGGCTGATTAAACGACACACGCAGCGAAACGCCTTAATCCCCCTTTTCCGTTTCGCAGGTGTCAGCAAAAAGCCTGTTTGCACTTTGACAAAGAAAGCACCGCAAGATAACGGCGGCGCAGTATAGGGCAAATCGGATACGTTCCTTTTGCGCCGAGCCATACGGCGGGTGCGCCATGACCCCTATTCAGGGCGAGCGATCTATACCACGCCGCAAAACAAGCGTAGCGGCTTTGTGGGCGACGACAGCGCAAAACACATAATGATACTCCCGCGTTGAACGCCCACACAGCATTGCGCGGCGCACCCATAAGCATGGGCCGAGGTGAAACCCCTGTGAGGCTGCTGCTAACAGCCGTCCGATTAAAGCCCATTATTCCTTTAACCTTTTAGCATTTCAGGAGGGGGTAACTCTATGGATAGAAGAAACGATTATCCGCTGCCCCCGATGCTGCACGACAGCAAAGGACTATACGCAGCGGGCAGAGATGGTGAGGAAAAAGTTCCGATCCACCTTAAAATGACTTTGACTATACGGGAAGCGGCTGAATACAGCAATATCGGTATCAACAAGATTGATGCCATGCTTAAACAGCCAAATTGTCCTTTCGTACTATATGTCGGTACCCGAAAGCTGGTAAAACGGCGCGAGTTTGAAGATTACATTCGCCGGGAGACAGTGATATAACAATCCACAAAAGCCCGATAATATTAGCCGAAACATCTTGAGAAATCGGAGTTCCTATGCTATAATATATAGTTGCATTGGGCTATCTTCCGATAAAAGAGGAGGCCTAACAATGGGAAAAAATCTAAAAGGTAAAGAGTGCGGCAAAGGCATATACCAAAGAAAGGACGGGTTATATTCCGCAAGATATTATTCAAAAAACGGTAAACGTAAGGAAAGATATTTTGAAACGCTGCCGGAAGCGAAAAACTGGCTTGCTGACGCAAGATATGAAGAACGACATAATCTTATAATCACTTCTCCCGATATGACGGTAGATAAGTGGTTTACTTATTGGATTGAAAATATCGTTTGTGACCTTGCTCCTAATACCAAAAGGAACTATCAGGAGCGTTACAAATGGAACATTCAACCAGTAATCGGGGCTATGTGTATTGCTGATGTAAAGCCTATGCACTGTAAAGCTGTTCTAAATCGAATGGAAACGACTTATGCAGGTTCAACCATTAGGCAGGCGTATATCACAATGGGAACCATGTTAAAATCAGCAGTTATGAATGATATTATCGCAAAACACCCTATGAATGGTGTTCGTTATACGAAACCAGTTCGGGCGGTAGATGATATTAAATACTTGACTGTCGAAGAACAGGAAAAATTTCTTGAAGCCGCAGCGCGTTCTCATAATTACAGACAATATGCTTTGTTACTGGAAACAGGATTGAGAACGGCTGAAATGATTGGTTTGACATGGGACGCTATCGACTGGAAGAACAGGACGCTGACAGTAAATAAAAGTTTGGAGTATCGGCACAGCCAAGGATATTGGCGTGCGGGACCACCTAAGACACAGAAAAGTTATCGTACCATTCCCCTTACTGATAAGGCGTATTCTATTCTCAAAAGTTGCTATGATGAAAAGGACAGTCGAAAATCTTCCGAAACACTTTCACAGGTTTTGGAGTATATCGACAGTAGGACAGGCGAGAATAAATGTCTTATTATGCGTGACTTAGTTTTTGTCAACTGGCGAACAGGAGAACCCGCAAAAAACAGTTCTTACGATACACATTTATACAAATTGTGTGATGAAGCAGGTATAAAACGCTTTTGTATGCACGCCTTGCGACATACTTATGCTACACGCGCCATTGAGCGCGGCGTTCAACCAAAAGTTTTACAACAACTCTTGGGACACGCAAGTATAAAAACAACAATGGACAGATATGTTCATGTTACGGACGAATCACTGGTAAATGCAATACGCCAATTTCAACAGGCTACGCCGCCAGTTTCAAAAAAAAGGCGTAAAAAGGGCGTACAAGAAATCTAAAGAAAGGCGAAAACCCCGATAAATCAAGGGTTTTCGGATAGGTAAAACATAAAATGAAATTAGGTATTGTGGGACTTCCCAATGTGGGCAAGTCCACTCTGTTCAATGCGATCACCAACGCGGGCGTCCCTGCGGATAACTATGCGTTCTGCACCATCGACCCCAATGTGGGCGTCGTGTCCGTGCCGGACGAGCGGCTGGATTGGCTTTCCCAGCTCCATAAGCCCAAGAAAACAACCCCCGCCGTGATCGAATTCGTGGACATCGCCGGTCTTGTTAAGGGCGCCTCCAAGGGTGAGGGGCTGGGCAACAAGTTCCTCAGCAACATCCGCACCACCGACGCCATCGTCCATGTGGTTCGCTGCTTTGAGGACAGCAACATCAACCACGTGGAGGGCTCCACCGACCCGCTGCGGGACATCGACATCATCAATCTGGAGCTGGTCATGTCGGACATCGAAATGGTGGAGCGCCGCATCGACAAGGCGCAGAAGGCCATGAAGGGCGGCGACAAGAAATTTGCCCACGAGGTGGAGGTTTTCACCGAGCTGCTGGAGCATCTGAACAAGGGCAGGCTCGCCCGAACCTTCGACGTCTCCGATGAGGATCGGGCGCTGATCGCCACCTCCGACCTGCTGACGCTGAAAAAGACCATTTATGTTGCCAATATGTCGGAAAACGAGGTCAACGAGCCGGAAAGCAGCCGCCATTATATAGCGGTCAAGGCTCTGGCAGACAGCGAGGGCAGCCAGGTCATTCCCATCTGCGCCAAGCTGGAGGCGGATATCGCCGAGCTGGACGACCCCGAGGAAAAGGCTATGTTCATGGAGGAGCTGGGCGTCGCGGAAAGCGGCCTGCATAAGCTCATCAAGGCCAGCTACACTCTGCTGGGTCTGATCTCCTTCCTCACCGCAGGCAGCGACGAATGCCGGGCGTGGACAATTAAAAAAGGCACCAAGGCACCCCAGGCCGCCGGTAAAATTCACACCGACTTTGAGCGGGGCTTCATCCGCGCCGAGGTCATCGCCTTCGACGACATGAAAGCCTGCGGCACCATGGCCGCTGCCAAGGCCAAGGGTCTGGTTCGCAGCGAGGGCAAGGAATACGTCATGAAGGACGGCGACATCGTCAATTTCCTGTTCAATGTGTAATTTAGCAGCCCGCCGGGGGCAAATGCTCCCGGCGGGCTGACGCAATCACCAAAACCGGCGCAAGTCTAGGACTTGCGCCGGTTCCTTCGTTATATATGCTGCAAAACCGTCATTACCACGGCATTCGCGCCGCCGGACTTTTCTGCCTTACAGTCTTGCCACGCCGGACTTCCGGGCGGCTTCTGCCACGGCCTTGGCAACGGCAGGGCCGACTCTGGGGTCAAAGGCGGCGGGGATGATGTAGTTCTCGTTCAGCTCTTCGTCGGAAATCAGATTCGCCAGGGCGTTGGAGGCAGCAATCTTCATTTCCTCGTTGATGTCGGAAGCGCGAACGTCAAAGGCGCCCCGGAAAATGCCGGGGAAGGCCAGAACGTTGTTGATCTGGTTGGGATAGTCGCTGCGGCCGGTGGAAACCACTCTCGCGCCGCCTGCCTTGGCCTCGTCCGGGAAGATCTCCGGAGTGGGGTTGGCGCAGGCAAAGATGATGGCGTCCTTATTCATGGTCTGCACCATTTCCTTCGTCACCATGCCGGGGGCGGACACACCGATGAACACGTCGGCGCCTACCAGCATGTCGGCAAGAGAACCGGCCTTCCTGTCCAGATTGGTGGCCTGCGCCATTTCTTCCTTGATCCAGTTCAGGCCCTCACGACCGGCATAGATCGCGCCCTTCCGGTCGCACATGGTCACGTTCTTGAAGCCGGAGGACAGCAGCAGCTTCACGATGGCGATCGCCGCAGCGCCGGCGCCGGAGGTGACGATCTTCACGTCTTCCTTCTTCTTGCCCACGACCTTCAGCGCGTTGGTCAGACCGGCCAGGGTGATGACGGCGGTGCCGTGCTGGTCGTCGTGGAAGATGGGAATGTCGCACTTTTCCTTCAGCTTCCGCTCGATCTCAAAGCACCGGGGGGCGGAGATGTCCTCCAGGTTGATGCCGCCGAAGGAGCCGCTCATCAGGTACACGGCGTTGACGAACTCATCCACATCGTGGGTCTTGACACACAGGGGGAAGGCGTCCACGTCGGCAAAGGCCTTGAACAGGGCGCACTTGCCCTCCATAACGGGCATACCGGCCTCGGGGCCGA
>OGXR01000460.1_pt1 | contig 32745 bp, 21 predicted proteins | sample 1576331 | NCBI WGS metagenome assembly OGXR01 (sample SAMEA3541473, study PRJEB24748) | human gut metagenome | biome: human gut; feature: human-associated habitat; material: faeces | place: China | collected 2012 | reverse complement strand
TTCTTTCCCGTTCTCCCCTTTACGTTTTGGCTCTCTATGCCAGCGTTTTGATTTTTCTGGTTTATACTTGTGCCTATGCCTACCGTAAGCCATTTACCGCAGCCATTTATGAAGGTGAGATTCTTTGGGGATTCGATGTCAAAATCCTGTATGTCCTTTCTGAGATTATCGGCTACGCCCTTTCCAAGTTCATCGGTGTTCGTATTCTGCCTTCGATGAAAGCGGGTCACCGCATCTATTATATAATAGGGCTGCTTACTTTTTCCGAAGTTGCTTTGTTGGGTTTTGCACTTCTTCCGGTTCCTTTGAAGGTGTGTTCTATTTTTCTGAGCGGTCTTCCCCTGGGTATGATCTGGGGTGTCATTTTTAGCTATATCGAAGGACGTCGTATCAGTGAAATATTGAATGTCGGGCTGAGCGTTGCTTTGATAGTCTCTTCCGGTTTGGTGAAAACCTTGGGACAATTCGTGATGGATAATTTGCATGTGTCGGAATATTGGATGCCTTTTACCACCGGTTTGTTGGTATACCCTGTTATGTTGCTTTGCAGCTGGCTTCTCAATCAGATTCCGGCTCCCAATGAGCAAGATATCATACAGCGTACCAAACGTGCTCCGATGGATGGTAAAGACAGGCGTAAATTTTTGAGGCAATTCTTTTGGGGAATCTGCATGCTGGTTGTTTTTTACGGTGCCCTGACCGTGTTCCGTGAGCTTCGTGACTCTTTCGCTGCCGATATTTGGAAGGAGCTCCATATTGAGGGTGCAATGATCTTTACTCAGACAGAGGTTCCCATTGCCGTTTTTGTCCTTGTACTGATGTTCCTGATTGTGTTTGTCCGTAATAACCGTTTGGCTCTTAATATCATTTATTGCATCGCCGTCACAGGCGGTTCCTTAATGGTTTTTTCCACATTGCTTTATGTGTACGGTTTTCTTTCTCCTATTTGGTGGATGATTCTTTCCGGTCTTGGTCTGTATATGGGGTATATTCCTTTCACTTACCTGATAGAACGTCTGATTGCTTCCCTTAGGGTGGTTAGTACGGCTGTTTTTATTATTTATTTGGCCGATTCTTTCGGCTATCTGGGCACTACGGGTGTGTTTATGGTCAAGAACTTCGTTTCTGCTGACATTTCCTGGACTGTCATGCTGATGCGTACTGCCCTTTTTTCAGGATTTGTTTCTGTCCTGTCGATTTTTGCGATTTACTGTTATTTCAAGCAACAATTGAATTCACTTATATTAATTCCCTCTGAAATTCATGATTAAAACAGCAATGATCATGGCTGCCGGTCTTGGTACCCGCTTCGGGCATTATACCGAGCTTGTGCCCAAAGGTTTTGTGGAGGTTGGTGGAAAACCTATGATTATCCGCTCTATCGAAACCCTTCTTTCCTGCGGTATCGAACGTATCATCCTCGGTACGGGTTATAAAAAAGAGGCTTATGAAGCCCTTCAGGCGGATTTCCCCCAGATAGAGACCTGTTTCAGTCCCCGTTATGCCGATACTAACAGTATGTACACTCTGTACAATACGCGTGACGTGATAGGCGATGACAGTTTCCTGCTGCTTGAATCGGACCTTGTTTTTGAACGCAAGGCCATCCTCTCGCTGCTGGATGACGAATTCCCGGATGTGATGCTTGTCTCTTCTCTGACCAAGTTCCAGGATCAGTATTATGTGGAATATGACCGCAATCACATCCTTACTTCCTGTTCGGTAGACAAGGACGCCCTTGAGGCAAAAGGCGAGCTGGTCGGTATCCATAAACTTTCCAATACTTTCTACCGCCGGATGTGCGCCGATTATGCGACCATCCTGGAGTCCCAGCCTAAACTGGGTTACGAGTACGAACTGCTCCGCATGTCCCGTTCCGTTTCCCCTGTCCGTGTGCTCAGGGTGGAGGGTCTTAAATGGTATGAAATCGATGATGAAGCCGACCTTTCGTATGCTGAGGAGCACATCATCCGCTATTGTTAAAAACAAATCTTTTCCATATATGAACAAGAAAATCTATGTCGGTATGACCGCGGATATCATGCATCCGGGGTTGATCCATATTATTCATGAAGCTACTAAATACGGTGATGTCATCGTCGGTCTGCTGACGGACAAGGCCATCGCCGAACACAAACGCCTCCCTTACCTTACCTATGATCAGCGTAAGGAGGTTGTTGAGAATATCAAAGGGGTTTGCGAAGTTGTTCCCCAGGAGGATTGGAGCTATGTTCCGAATCTGGAAAAACTCAAGCCTGACTATATCATCCACGGCGACGACTGGAAAACGGGCCCGTTGCGCGAGGTGCGCGAACAGGTTTTTGAGGTGATGAACGCCCAGGGGGGCAAGGTAATCGAGATCCCTTATACCCGGGGCATCAACTCCTCCTCGCTCGACAAGGATATCAAGGCGATCGGGACTACCCCTGACGTACGTCTTAAGTCCCTCCGCCGCCTGATCCAGGCCAAGCCTGTGGTCCGTATCCTGGAGGCTCACGACGGTCTTTGCGGTCTGATTATTGAGAATCTTGAAGTCCAGAAGGGTGATAAGCGCGAGGTCTTTGACGGCATGTGGTCCAGCAGCCTGACCGACTCTACGAGTAAGGGTAAACCGGATATTGAAGCGGTCGACCTTACCACCCGTTTACAGGACCTGAACAATATCCTTGAATGTACCACCAAGCCTATTATTTTTGATGGAGACACGGGTGGCAAGATCGAACACTTTGTCTTTACTGTGCGCACTCTGGAACGTCACGGCATTTCTGCGGTAATCATTGAAGATAAAGTCGGTCTGAAGAAGAATTCCCTTTTTGGTACTGACGCTATCCAGACTCAGGATAGTATCGAGGGTTTCTGCGATAAGATCAGAGCAGGGAAGAATGCCCAGGTCACCGGTGACTTTATGATCATTGCGCGTATCGAAAGCCTTATTGCCGGCAAACCCATGAGTGACGCCCTCGAACGTGCTTATGCCTATGTACAGGCGGGTGCGGACGGCATCATGATCCACAGCAAGGATAAGTCGGGTGAGGATATCCGTGAGTTCTGCCGGACTTTCCGCAAAGAATACGCCCATGTTCCCATTGTCGTTGTTCCGACGACTTATGACCATGTGCACGAATCCGAACTTCACGAATGGGGTGCCAACGTAGTCATTTACGCCAACCACCTTCTCCGTGCCGCTTATCCGGCCATGATGAACGTGGCCAGGACCATCCTTGAAAACGAGCGCGCCGAGGAGGTCCGTCCGCTTTGTATGCCTATCAAGGAAATTCTGGAATTGATTCCGGGCACTAAATAAATCAGACGGTTATGGTAAGTGTAGAAAAGATATACGATACGTTCCTTCATCACGGTGTTGACTTCTTTACGGGTGTTCCCGATTCCCTTTTGAAGAATATTTGCGCCTATATCACGGATCATGCTCCGCGTGGTAAGCATATCATCGCCGCCAATGAAGGTTCCGCGGTGGGCATTGCCTGCGGTTATTATATGGCTTCTGGCAACGTTCCTTTGGTTTATATGCAGAACTCCGGTCTGGGAAATACGGTGAATCCCCTCTTGTCCCTTGCGGACGAGAAAGTGTACAGCCTTCCTCTTCTTTTGCTGGTCGGCTGGCGCGGTGAGCCCGGCACGAAAGACGAACCCCAGCATAAGAAGCAGGGCGAGGTTACCCTTGATCTTCTGAAAGCCATGAAAATTCCTTTTATAATTCTGGATACGGATGAAGACGAGGCCCTGGCGCAGATCCATGATGCGGTTGTCTCGGCGAAGAGCCGGTCGATTCCCCATGCGATTGTCATCCGTAAAGATACGTTTGGAAAATATAAATTGCGTCAGGAAGCCTTGAATGACTATCCTCTGTCCCGCGAGGAGGCGTTAATGCAGGTTGTCGACCACCTCGGGGACAATGACATTGTGGTTTCCACCACGGGCAAGCTCTCCCGTGAGCTTTTCGAGTACCGTGAATCGAAAGGGCAGGGGCACGCAAGGGATTTCCTAACTGTGGGTTCCATGGGTCACAGTTCTTCCATTGCCCTGGGGATTGCCCTTGAGAAGCCTGACCGCCGTGTCTACTGTCTTGACGGTGACGGTGCCTTTATCATGCACATGGGTGCTGTCAGCAATATCGGCGATCTTTCTCCCAAGAATTACAGGCACGTCCTTTTCAACAACGGTGCCCATGAATCTGTTGGCGGTCAACCCACGCTCGGTTTCCGTCTGGATATCGCCTCGATAGCGAAAGGTTGCGGTTATGCGCATGTACTGACTGCCTCCGACAAGGAAGGGCTTTCGTGTGCGCTTGAGAAGCTGTCCGGCCTGTCCGGCCCGGTTCTTCTTGAAATTAAGGTCCGGATCGATTCACGTGATGATCTGGGTCGCCCTACGACTACTCCGGTAGAGAATAAAGAGCATTTTATGGCATTTTTAAAAGATACGCATTCATGAATATCGAAAGAAAGATCCTTTTGAATCCGGGTCCCGCCACCACGACGGATACGGTGAAGCTGGCGCAGGTTGTTCCCGATATCTGTCCGCGTGAGAAAGAGTTTGCGGGTATGATGAAACAGTTACGTGACGACCTGGTCCGCGTTGCGCATGGAGACCTCTCCAAACATACGGCCGTCCTGTTTTGCGGCTCGGGTACGATCAATATCGATATCTGCCTGAACTCTCTTCTTCCTGCGGATAAGAAAGTTCTGGTTGTCAATAACGGTGCCTACAGCACCCGTGCGGTGGAAGTCTGCGAATATTACGGTCTTCCCCATATCGATTTGAAGTTTTCCGTTTACGAACTTCCCGACCTGTCGGTAATCGAAAAGACGCTTTCCGACAATCCGGACATCGCTTTGGTCTATACCACGCACCATGAAACGGGTACGGGTATCTTGAACCCCATCCGTGAGATCGGAAAAATAGCCCATTCGCACGGTGCCGTTTTTGTTGTCGACACCACTTCCTCCCTGGGTATGATTCCTTTTGATATCGGGAAGGATAATGTTGACTTTTGTATGGCTTCGGCTCAGAAAGGCCTTCAGGCCATGACGGGGCTTTCCTTTATCATAGGTGATGAATCCCTGATACGTGCTTCAAGGGATTATCCAAAACGTTCCTACTATTGTAACCTCTATTTGCAATACGATTACTTTGAGAAGACGGGTGAGATGCATTTTACTCCTCCTGTTCAAACCGTTTACGCTGCCCGTCAGGCTCTTGATGAATATTTTGCAGTAGGTGAAGAGGCTAAATTCGCCCGTCACAAGAGGGTCTTTGAAGCCATCCATAAAGGTTTGCAAGAGCTTGGTCTTCAGTATGCGATCAAACGTGAATGGCAGTCGGGTCTTGTTGTTTCTGTATTGTATCCTGATGATCCCCTCTGGGATTTTGATAAGGTTCATGATTACTGCTATGAACGTGGCTTTACGATCTACCCGGGTAAGATTTCCACAACGAATACATTCCGGCTTTGTGCGTTGGGAGAGATTGATGTGGAGGATATTGAGAGGTTCTTTGAGGTGATGAGAGAAGCTGTGAAATTTGTTAAATAAATTTGTATTAATGGAAGACTTAAATAGATATAATAAAGAGGGTTCAGATTTAAGAAAGCTTCAATACCGTATGCTGGAATTATTGGAAGTTTTAGATAAGATATGTAAAAAGCATAACCTTCCATATTGGCTAGAGGGAGGGACCTTATTAGGTGCAGTAAGGCATGGAGGATTTATTCCTTGGGACGATGATTTAGATGTTCAAATGCTTCGTTCTGATTATAAAAAATTATTAAAAATACTGCCCAAAGAATTACCTGGTAACATTGCTCTTCAGACATTTAAAACGGATAAAGGATATTATCGTTATGTAGCTAAACTAAGAGATTTAAATTCTAAATTGATTTCTACATCGGTAGATTATAAGGATTGTAAATTTCAAGGAGTATTTATCGATATTATTCCAATGGAATTTATTAAGAGTAAGTTTTTAAATAAAGTTTCTATATATATACGATGGAAGATTGTTGCATTGAAAGTGAAAATACCTAATGATAAATTGGGATTGAAAATTCTTTTATTTAATATTATATATTTCTTTGAAAATTTGATGCATTTTTCTTTTAGACTAGTAGATTTATTTATTCGAAAAAATCGAGAACTTAGCTATTCTTATGGTATTGATTTTTATGAATATAGTTGTCCTATTGAGTATATTTTTCCATTAAGTTCTATAACGTTTGAGAATAAAGTGTTCTGGGCTCCTCATGATGTTGATGGTATGTTGAGAAGGAATTATGGGAATAATTATATGGAAATACCTCCTGAAGATCAGAGAGAGATACAGGCGCATTCTTTAGGAGTCATTTTTAACGAAAAATAAAGTGCTTCATTCTATATTTAAAAATTCACTGTATAAAGGGGCTTTGAATTTTTTTAATTTAGTACTTCCCCTGTTGGTTACGCCTTATTTATATCGTATACTATCTCCGGAGACAATTGGGCAAGTAGAATATTCTACTTCTATTTTTGGATATTTTAGTTTGTTTGGAGTACTTGGTATTTATAACTATGGGTTACGTGAAGTTAGTAAAAATAGAGATAGACAAGAAAAAGTAAAATCTATCTATGCCAATTTGTTCCTGATTGGTTGTTTAAGTAATTTTATAGTAGCGTGTATATATTTACTTTTTATAAGATTATCTTTTTATTCTTCTCCAATGTATTTATTACTTTTAATAACTAGTCTAAATTTTATTTCTAATATATTTTATACGGAATGGATCAATGAAGCTTTTGAGGATTTTAAATTTATAGCTATAAAAACGATTATAATACGTTCTTTATACGCAATAGGTATTTTGCTATTTGTTAAGGAACCTGATGATGTTTGGATTTATCTTTTATTATTGGTTCTTTCCAATTTTTTAAATTATATCGTAGGCTTTATTTATGCAAGGAGGTATACTGACTTTTCTTTGTTTTCTTTAAAATGGAGTAGATGTAATATTAATTTTATGCTTTATTTACCTCCGCTTTTGTTTATTTTGTTGCTTAATAATAGTAGTGTGTTTTATACTCTTTTAGATAGATTAATGTTGGGAACATACTGTGGAGCAGATTCTGTCGCATTTTACTCAGTTGGACAGAAGATTATGGAAATAACTCGTTCGTTATTATTAACTCTAACATTTGTTACTTTACCCCGACTTTCGTATTATTTGAATAATCAATATGACTTATATCTTTTGAATCTTAACAAACTTATTCATATTGTATTAATGTTGGCTATTCCAATGGGGATTGGACTGATGTTATTAAGTCATTCTATTGTGCTTGTTTTTGCTGGCTCACAATATTCAGAAGCAGTTTGGCCTTTGTGTATATTTGGTTTCCGATTTATAACATTGATGGTTGAGAACATTACAGCTCAGCAAACGATGTTTTTACATGGCAAGGAAAAGATCATAGCATTATGTAATGCTATGTGGGGAGTATGTAACTTGTTGTTAAATTATCTATTTGTGAAAATAGGTGTATTTACCCCCTCTACTGCAATTGCTACTACATTATTTGCAGAGCTAGGATTACTTACTACAGAATTGTGGTATATCAAAACACGATTAAACATACGTATAGTACTTTTTACAAAAGATAGTGGTATTTATTTTTTATTATCTCTTTGTTTTGTTCCTATTATTGCTGGATTTAAGCTATGTATAATGAATGGCGTTGTCTTTTTCGTATTATCAATTTTAGCATGTGTTATGTTCTATATATTGATTCTATACTTATTAAAAAATAAAGTATTAATAGAAGTATTGAATCATTTTGTCCCGAGTATGAAAATGAAGTAAAGGAAGATATATAATTTTTTTAAATATAAAAATATGGATGCAATATTATTGTCGGCAGGAATAGGCTCGCGTACTGGGTTGAAATATCCAAAGCAATTTTTGTCTATCAATGGTAAACCGATGTTAGTTTATTCATTGGAAGTATTACGAAGGTGTAAAGAGATAGATAAGATTGTGGTTACTTGCACTCAAGATTATTTGGAAGTATATCAAGGCTATATTGAAAAGTATCATATCAATGATGTTCATTGTGTACTTGGAGGAAGTACCCGACAAGAGTCTGTAAGACTTGCTTTAGAATATGTGAATACAGAGAAAGTTATGGTGCATGAAGCTGCTCGTCCTTTGATTTCTGTTGATTTTGTAGAAAGTGTTTTGGCTGTCAAAAATGAAGTAGCTGTTGTACCTACTATCCCTGTTAAATTTACTGTGGTAGAAGGAGGAATATATATGGAAAAAGAATTGATTAGAAGTTGTTTACATAATATACAGCTACCTCAGGTTTTTGATACTCACATTCTTTATGATGCGCATCAAGAAGCTGTAAGAGATGGATATGTGGCAACTGAAGATGGTATGTTGGTTTTTCATTATGGGCATAAAGTCCGTTTTATTGAAGGAAGAGAGTCAAATATAAAAGTGACTACGATGTTAGATATTGAGATTGTTGAAAAATTATTGAAGCTATCATAAGAGTTATGTTGAAAAATAGAGTTGTTGTCATTACTGGGGCTAGTTCTGGTATTGGTCAAAGTACAGCTATAAAGTTACAAGATCAAGGCTATATTGTAGTTTGGAGTAGTCGTCATATTCAAGATGATTTGCGTATTCAGAAATTGCTTAAAGGGAGATCGGTATGTCAGGACGTTGATGTAGCAAATGAATCTTCTGTTATTTCTTTGTTTGGTTTTGTTCGAGAGCATTAATAAATTGCGCAGGATATGTAGAACCAGAAGGGGTATTCTCAACGACTTTGGAGAATTGGGAAAAAACTATTACTATTAATTTAACTGGTACATTTCTTTGTTGTAAGTATGCCAGTCTACTGATGAAACAGAATGGTGGGAAAATTATAAATATAGCTTCTACCGCTGGTTTAACTCCTCGTCCTGGATGGAGTGCTTATGCCGCAGCTAAAAGTGGAGTTATAAATTTTTCTTCAGCGGTTGCAGAAGAGTTGGCTGCTTATGATATTAAGATTTTTGTGATTTGTCCGGGGCGTACGGCTACTCCTTTACGGAAAATATTGGCTCCTACGGAAGATCCTAAGTCTATTATGCAACCGGATACAGTAGCTGACACAATTGTATTCTGTTTGACAGATGCTGCTAATCCCATAGAAGGACAGCCTATTTTAGTAAGAGAAAGATTCTAAGTTATAAGATAAAGATGTAATAAGATGAGTGAGAATGTTGATATTGAGGATATTCATAATGCTTTGTTGGAAATATTAATCGATTTTGATAGAATATGTAGAAAACATAATCTGACATATTATATGTTAGGTGGAACATTACTTGGAGCTGTTAGACATCATGGATTTATACCTTGGGATGATGATATTGATGTAGGGATGCCTCGAGCGGATTATGAGCGTTTTATAAGGTTGCCGCAAATAGAATTTCCTCAGCGCCTTCAAGTATGGAATTTACATAAGGCTCCTAAGAAATATATGTTTAACTTTTCAAAACTAGTTGATATAGAAACGTCTATGATTCCAATAGAAAATCCGAATTATACAATTGGAGTATTCTTGGATATATTCCCCATAGACGGGACATCTAAATATGTTTTTTTTAGAAAAATGCAAGTTAAGTTAATTCAGTTTTTTCAGGTTTTGAGATCTTATAAATATTTGTCTAAGCAAAATGAAATAACTTCTTTAAAATCTTTGTCTATGAAATCTTTGTCTATTATATTTTCAAACCATATTCATGATTTAATAGATATGCTAGTGACTAAGTTTGATTTTTCTACGTCTCTTTATGTGGGCAATCTGTTAGGCGTTTATGGCAAGAAAGAAATTATGTCTAAATATATTTTTGGGAATCCTGTTGAATTGGAGTTTGAGGGATATTCTTTTTATGCACCTCAAGAATATGATTTATGGTTGAAGAATGTGTATGGAGATTATATGGTGTTACCACCAATGGACAAACGCCAAATGCCTCATGAATACATTTCAATAAATTTAAAACATTCCTGCCTTTGATTTAATCACTGTTTTTCTTCTCTTTAAGTTGAGATAATATTAGTATGATGAAGGTTTCAATACTCGTACCAGTTTATAAAGTGGAGAACTTTATAAGTAAATGTGCATGTTCTTTGTTTGAACAAACTTATGAGAATATTGAATATGTTTTTGTTGATGATTGTAGTCCGGATAAGAGCATTCAGATTCTTAAGGAGATGCTACTTCATTATCCTAATCGCCAGTTTCAGGTGAAGATAGTAACTCATTCAGTAAATAGAGGATTAGCCGCTGCAAGGAATACCGCATTAAAACACGCTACAGGGAAGTATGTATTAAATGTGGACAGTGATGATTATTTAGAGCATGATGCTATACGATTGCTTTATGAAAAAGCAGAAAAAGAAGAAGCAAAACAAGTGATTTTGTGCAGGATTTCCTGCCCGTCAGGGAGATCCGCAACGGGATCATCGAAACCACCGACGACCGCTATGTGAAGATCATCGAGATACTGCCCATCAATTTTCTGCTTCGCAGCAGCGAGGAGCAATACAATATCATCTCCTCGTTTGCGTCCTGGCTGAAGATCAGCCCCATGAAGCTACAATTCAAGTCGGTGAGCCGCAAAGCGGATTCCGATAAGCATGTGGCCATGGTGCGGGAAGAACTCTCGCGGGAAGAAAACCAGCAATGCCGTCAGCTTGGGGAGGAATACCTCCGGCTCATAAAGGACGTTGGCAACAAGGAAGCGCTGTCGAGGCGCTTTTTCCTTATCTTCCAGTACGAGCCCCCGGCGGGCAAGCGCAGCAGCGGCGAGAGCTATGCGGATATTTACGGCATGATCCAGACGGCGGTACAGAATGCCAAGACTTATTTCATGCAGTGCGGCAACGCCATTGTGCAGCCCGAGGATGAGGACGCCTTTACCGCTGAGGTGCTGTATATGTTCTTCAACCGCTCCTCCTGCGTCAACGAGCCTTTCCAAAGCAGGGTTGAGCGGGTCATAGTGGATACCATGCAGGCCAAGGGCAAGATAATAGGCCTTGACGCCGTGCCGTATATACGCCCGGCCAACTTCATCGCGCCCCGCGGGATCGACTTTTCACATTATAACTTCGTGGTGATGGACGGTATGTACTATTCGGTCATGCACATCCGAAGGAACGGCTTCCCGCATACGGTGCGGGGAGGCTGGATGTCGAGCCTCATCAACGCCGGCGAAGGCGTGGACATCGACGTTCACCTGCGCCGTGAGAACCGTGGCAAAACGCTGGATAAAGTGGCGCAGAGGATACGGCTAAACAGAACCAAGCTCCGGGGCATGCAGGACACCAGCACCGATTATGAGGAACTGACCGGCAGCATACAGTCCGGTTACTACATTAAATCCTGCATCGCCAACAACAACGAGGACCTGTTCTATATGTCCGTGTTCATCACCATTTCGGCCCGGACATACGAGGAGCTTCTATGGCGCAGGGGGCAGATGACGGATCTCCTCAAGTCGATGGATATGTACATCAACGAATGTAACTTCCGGCAGGAGGCCGCATTGCGCTCCGTCATGCCGTTCCTATGCATCGACCCGAACATCGAGAAGAAGGCGCAGCGGAACATCCTCACAAGCGGCGCGGCGTCAACGTATATGTTCACTTCATTTGAGATGAGCGATGATTCAGGTGTCTTGCTCGGCATCAACCGGCACAACAACTCGCTGTGCATTGTGGATCTGTTTAATACCAAGGTAAACAAAAACGCGAACGTGACCTTGCTTGGCACCTCCGGCGCGGGCAAGACCTTCACCATGCAGCTGCTTGCGCTCAGGATGCGAATGCGCGGAATCCAGTGCTATATCCTTGCGCCGCTCAAAGGCCATGAATTCAAGCGTGCCTGCGCTGCGGTCGGCGGAACCTACATCAAGATAAGCCCCGGCTCCACCAACTGCATCAACGTCATGGAGATACGAAAGACGCTAAGCCCCGAGATGGAGCTGATCGACGAGATGGACTACAACAGCGAGGATTCACTGCTGTCGCGGAAGATTCAACAGCTATTGATCTTCTTTAGCCTCCTGATACCGGATATGAGCAACGAGGAAGAACAGATGCTGGATGAGGCTCTGGTGAGGACCTACCGCCAATTCGGCATCACCCACGATAACGACTCCCTATATGCCGATAAAGCGCATACCCGGTATAAGAGGATGCCCATTCTCGGCGATCTGCACAAACTCTTGGAAGCAAACCCCTTAACGCAGCGTCTGGCTATCATCGTCAGCCGTTTTGTAACTGGCAGCGCCCAGAGCTTCAATCAGCAGACCAACGTGAATCTTGAAAACAAGTATGTGGTCATCGACATCAGCGAGCTCAAAGGTAAACTGTTACCCGTGGGTATGTTTATCGGCCTCGACTACATCTGGGATCAGGTTAAGTCGGACAGAACGAAGCGCAAAGCCATCTATATCGACGAGATATGGCAGCTCATCGGCGCATCCTCCAATCGGCAGGCGGGTGAGTTTTGTCAGGAGATATTCAAGATCGCACGCGGCTACGGCGCGGCCGCGATCGCAGCCAGCCAGGACCTATCCGACTTCTTCTCCCTTGAGGACGGCAAATACGGCCGGGCCATCATCAACAACAGCAAGACCAAGATCATCCTCAATCTGGAGCCGGACGAAGCCGAGTATGTGCGGGAGACATTGAAGCTCACCCGCACGGAGATACGCAGCATCACCCAGTTCGAGCGCGGTGAGGCTTTGATTAGCTCCAATAACAACAAAGTGCCGGTGCTGGTGCGCGCCTCCAAGGTGGAGCAGCAGCTCATTACAACCGACAGGGCCGAGCTCGCTGCCATTCTCAAGGAGCGGCAGCAAACGCAGAAGACGCATACAGAGGATAATGCGTTTTCAGAAGAATAAAACGTATTCACGCAAACGCCTTATGATACGGGCCTTTTCCACGATGGCTGCTTTCATAGAAAACGCTTAGTGGCACGGAATACGTTTTTCGGCATTAAAAACGCTTTTCAGAAGGAGGTGTTCGCCCTTGCTTTTGCAGGATGAACAGTATGTGATCAAATGGTTGTCCCAATACGGGGCGCTCCGGTATGAGCAGGTTCTGCGCTTGCTGAACAAACCGGTATCGACTGCGGAGAAGATCATACGCAATCTCAAGAGATGGCTTTACGTCACGGATATCGAGGGCGGATATCTGGGTATTGACCCCACCGTCCGCCCCGACCCAAAGACCATCGCGGCCGTGTGGGTGCTGCTCAAATATGGAACCGAGGTAGCGCCCATGGAGCACTTCCCCGCGACTTATCCCTCGCAGCTGTTCTTTTTGAAGCAGCAGACCGGGTACGAGATCATTGTTATAGGTGCGGAGGAAGGGCATCTGCTCAAGCTCCTTCAGCCGGCGGACGACATCAAATACATCATCGTGCTGCCGGATATCGCTATGGTGCAGGGCTTGCGGCTTCCTCATGCGCCATGTCTGTTTGCGGTGCTGAAGGACGCGCCGGACGGCAAAGAACCGCACATTACATTCTATAACGGAGGTCAACATGGAAAAGAAAACACCGTCCCCGTTTAAGCGGGATATAGACCGCGCCTACAAGCGGCTGCAGCTTGCTTCCATGGTGATAGGAAATGTCAGCGAAGCATACGACACGGGCGATTTGAAGGAAGCCTATCGGAACGCTTTCGAGTTCGCATACCACGCGGAACGGCTCACACTGCTCGCAAGGTCGCTTCCCGCATTGACCGGATCGCCCGCCGCAAGGCCGAAGATGGAGCGCCAGATCAAAGAGGTGCTGCCGCTTCACATAGGCTATACCGCAGAGGGCTGGTTCGGCGTGGATATGCCTGCGCTTCTGCCAAAAAAGGAACATGGCGGCGCTGAATACATCCGGCACAGCCTGTACCTTGCTCTGGGCGAATACTTCAAATGCCACGAGAAGCTGCGGATCGACAACTGCGTGCTGACCGTGTGCCACAGGTATGATAAGAGCCGTCCGGAGCGGGAATACCGTGACCATGACAACATCGAACTGAACGCCATCATCGATGCGCTTGCCCTGTATACGCTATACGATGACGCTCCGCTTCGCTGTGAACACCACTATTGTTCGCTTACGGACGACAGGGACGCAACAACGATATTGCTCGTTCCGCAACCTGAATTTCCTGTCTGCTATGAGCGCATCAAAACCGACCCGCAAACGCTGCTTCCACTGTTCCCTTAACACCCAAAACGCCGAAAAAACATACGCGTTTCGAGGCCGAAAACGGCCTTTCTGAAACACGTATGCCGAGAAGCGGTAAAAATATCGATAAACCGGGCACATTTCCTGAAACGCGACGCCGGTTTTGAGGGGAAGAGAGCAGTCAGGAGCACTAAATGCCAATGCGATATGGAGTGACGCCATGATATACATTCGCCCGGGCGCACATGTGCTTGAGCTGCTTGAACTGCTGTCCGTCGCGGGCGAGTTCCCCATGAGCGCCCTCTCTATATTGGGCAATCAGCGCACCATGCGGGAGCTTGTTTGCAAATTGGAGGACAAGCAGGAGATCGAGGCGAGCTGGAGCGGCAAACGATATTGCGCACGGCTGCTATCCATCAGCGGTAAACGAGGCCTTATGCGTAATATCCGGCTGCACAAAAGCGCCTTACCCTTATTGGACGAGCTGCATCCGGCTGCTGTGGATTACTACCTCTCCGCGTTCCGCAACCACGCCTTCTCCGGCAAGCGCGGGGACATCGAACGCAACCACAGAGTCGCCGAGACGCTGGCCATGATGTTTTCATCGGGCATAGAGATACGGCCTTATCTGCTGCCGAGGCTTCAGACAGAGCATATAGAACCGACCGTTGGTGACATGCCATGCTTCTATCCCAGCCGCATCGTCAAAAAGCTGGACGGCGATTCCATGAACAAAACCGGCTTCACACGCATGACGGGTCTGTTGTTGAAAAAGGGCGTGGGATTTGCCGTATACAACACGCGGAACGCTGTTATGAAATGGCACGGCGACGGAGAACTCAAAGCTATGCAGCAATGTGAGGATTTGGCGAGGCGCAACGCCGGCGTGGACGCGCTTTGCGGCGCGATCCTGTTCGGCAGGAGCGGCAGCGTGGCGCTCGATACACTCATGGAAACCAACAAAGCTGGCCGCAGGGATTGCCGCATTGACCACATCTACACGGCGGTGCATTTCGTGCCATTGAACGATGATGGAAAAAGCCTGCTACGGCTGCTCACGATACCAGCGCTTCAGTCGCGGCTCAGGAGCGTACTGTTTCCACTGCGTCTTCAGGTGAACGGATTCGTGGAATGCGACTGCGACGCCGTTGACGGCGGGAAGTACATTCTATCTCACTTGGATGGCGACCTTGCGAGGCTCGTCCGTTTCCGGCTCGCCGCTATCGAGGATGCGGAGCATCGGTATGAAGCGGTCTGTTATCCGTGGCAGCTCGAATACGCGAAGCCGTTTCTCGGTGAGCGTATAGAACTCAAACTGATCGACCCGGCCCGCATCGCCGCAGCCTTACAAGGGAGGTGACCCATATTGGATAAACGCAAGGCCGGCATTCTGCTGGCCTGTTTGCTTGGCTCAGTTCTGCTGTTGTATCTCGGCGGCCTGCTGGGCCAGCTGCTATACAACTACGAAGAATGGATGCGGCAGGACGGTATGACTGGCGGCGTGCTCATGGCCGAGCTCAAGGCGAGTCCGCTCTACTGTATCCCTTACGCATTCACCGCGAGCGGCCTAAAGGGTACGCTCTTTCTTTTGCTTGGCACTGGCGGCGTCGTGCTGTATGTCAAGCTGCACGATAAGTTCGGCAGCAAGGAATACGACGCGAGGAACTTCACCCGCTCGAAATCCGGCGCGTATGGCACGGCGGGCTGGATGGAGCCGAAGGATGTGAAAAAGGTATTCGAGGTCGCGCCGCCGGACAAGGCGCAGGGTACGATCCTTGGAGAGCTGAATGGTCAGGCGGTTTGTCTGCCTGTTGATACGAAGCTCAATAGGCACCTTCTAATCTTCGGAGCGTCCGGCACCATGAAGAGCCGGGCCGTGATTCGCCCGTACCTCATCCAGAGCGTCAAGCGTCAGGAATCCGTGATCGTGACAGACAGTAAATCGGAACTGTATAACGATATGGCGGGCTATTTCATTGATAACGGGTATGAGGTGAAGGTTTTCAATCTCGTTGACCCGCGCCATAGCGATTCATGGAACTGCATGGCCGATTTGCAGCAGGATACGCTTCTTGCGCAGGTGTTAAGCGACGTCATCATCTCTAACACCAGCGGAGAGCGCGGCGACCATTTCTGGGACAATGGCGAATCCAATTTGCTGAAGGCTCTGGTGCTGTATGTCGACCACACCACCGCCTTTGGCGCGGAGCGGCGCAACCTGCCCGAAGTGTACCGCTTTCTGACCCAGACGAACGAGAAGCAGCTATCGGCGCTGTTCGATAAGCTGCCCATAGAGCACCCGGCGAGAGCGCCTTACAACCTGTTTCGTCAATCCAGCGATACGGTGCGCTCGGGCATCCTCCTCGGTCTTGGTACGCGGCTTCAAACCCTGCAAAGCGAACAGGTCAAGCGCATCCTCAGCCGCAGCGACATCGACCTGACCGCGCCCGCTAAAAGGAAGTGTGCCTATTTCGTGATACTGGACGACCAGAACAGCACCATGAACTTTCTGTCCTCGCTGTTCTTCTCGTTCCTGTTCATACGGCTGACCCGCTTGGCGGACAGCTCGCCCGGCGGCCGCTGCCCTGTGCCGGTCAACTTCGTACTCGATGAGTTTGCCAATATCGGCACCATCGGCGGGAACAACGGCCGGGATTTCGCACGCTCGGCCGCCACGCTTCGGTCGCGCTCGGTCGCGCTGGTACTGGCATTGCAAAGCCTTCCCCAGCTCCAGAACCGATACGGCAACAACCTTTGGGCGGAGATACTGGGCTGCTGTGATACGCAGCTCATGCTGGGCTGTTCAGATGATGTGACGGCAACGTATGTATCCACCCGCAGCGGCGACATGACCATCGACGTGAACTCCACCATGACCACCCGGCAAACCTTCGCTGTAGCGCAGGTCATACCGCAGTACCGCTATTCCGAGGGGCTTGGTAAGCGCCGGCTGCTCACGCCGGATGAAGTCCTGCGCCTGCCGCATGACGAGATGCTCGTGGCGCTTAGGGGCCAGAAAATGCTGCGTCTCAAGAAGCTGGATTATACCCGGCTTTCGGCAGCAAAGCGGCTGCGCCCCTGTTCCATACTGGACTACGGCTCCGGATTTTACTCGGAACCCATGAGCCCGCCTTATGAGCCGCAGCCCGCTTACGCGCCGCTTTCGCCAAGCGTTGGCGACCTATATGAAACAGCGACCCCACCAGAGAACTTTTGATAGGAGGAAATAAAAGCATGCCTAAGAAAACATCCGAAACCGAAACCGTTGAAACGATGAATATGGAGTTATCCACGCCCGGTACAGCCGAAGACACCGCCGTGTCCATGACTGAGAATGAAAACAGTGAAATCGCCTTGGGATCCGCTGAGGAGATTGTCGAAAAACCTGATGAAACGGTGTCCCCTACGACTGAAACGGCCGAAGCGGATATTGCACCAGACGACGGCGTCGAAGCCATTGATTCAATACCATCCCCCACAACTGAAACCGAAGAAGCCGCAAACCTTCCTCAGGCGCCTGAAGACAGGCCGGAAAACACAGCCGCAGAGCCGGTTGTACAGGAAACGCCCGAACCAAAGCCCAAGAGGTCCCGAAGAAGCGCTTCCAAGCCTGAGCCTGAATCGGTTATACAGGTAACGCCTTCACCGCAATCCGATGAACCGGCCGCTGACGCACCTGTCATAGAGACTTCGCCCACACGCAGACCGCGCAGGCGCGCAGTCGTATCCCTTGACGGCCAGCGCAGCGAGCTGACCCCCGAAGCCAGGCGCAGGCAGGACATCATCGACCTTTCAGAGTCTATGAAAAGCCGGCGCGTCATTACAGGCACCATCGCAGGCATCGAGCGCATGGATGAGAGCCCTGACCTCGCGTATGCGGTGGTCTATCATGGCGCGTTCAAGGTCATCATCCCCGCAAGCGAGATGTTTGAGTTCGATGAGGATGCTGCGGATAATTATCGCGGCGCAACGCTCTCCCGCAGGCTGGGCGCTGAGATCGACTATGTGGTAAAAGGCATCGAAACGGACGCTGGTGTTGCGGCCGGCAGCCGCATGGAGGCCATGCGCCAGCGCAGACGCGAGTATTACCTTGACACCGACCGCAACGGCCACCATCAGCTGGAGGCGGGAGACATCGCCGAAGCAAGGGTGGTTTCGGTCATACGCCCCGGCGCCTTTGTGGAACTGTTCGGCATAGAACAGTTTATTCCGCTGGAGGAGCTCAGCTACCTGCGCTGGGTGGACGCCACGACACATTTCCGCGTGGGCGACCGGGTATTGGTGAAAATACTGGAGCTTGACCGAAGTGACCGAAACAATATCAGCCTCAAGCTCTCGGTGAAACAGGCGGGCGAGGACGCTTTTAAGCAGGCCATCAGCCGCTTCAAGGTCGGCAACATCTATGTCGGAAACGTCACGATGATCACAGCGGTGGGTGTATTCGTTTCTTTTGAAAATGTGAGCTGTCTCTGCCAGTTCCCCAAGCGCAAGCGCCCCGCCATCGGTTCGCCGGTCACGGTCAGGATACTGGGCGCGGATTTGGAGCGGCTTAGGCTCTGGGGCGCTATTGTGTACTCTTGATCGGGAGAAAAGTATGGAATATGACGTACAGGCGTTATCCATAGAGGAGACGCGCCGCAGGAAAACCCTTTCCGACGAGGCCCGCAATATGGTAAAGCAGTCGCTCGCTATTGAGGAGGAGGACGACGCGGGCCTTATGATGATGTTTGAGGATTTCTATTTGCAGATATCCTTTTCCGAGCTGCATCCGTTGATGGTCATCTATCTGGTGCGCTATCTGGAGCGGAAGATCTCGATCCACGATAAGGATAAGGTCAACAAGCTCAACCTTGCAAGCGTACTTGGCGGGCACACGGTCGATACCGGCATAGGCTGCTATGCATACCGGACGACGCATTGGCTGGATGCGCCCCTGACCCGCGAACGCTTCTTCGAGATACTTTACCGATCGTTGAGCGAAGCGCAGCGCGGCTACTCGACCATCCAGACCCGCAGCTCGTCGCAAATATAAGGTGTAAGCGGTATTATCCAGTATCACGAAAAGGAGGCCATACTTACGAAACGGATGATACCGCTTATACTGACTCTTATGTCGCTGTATAATAGGGCGCACCGCGTCATTACCACCTTGACAGACAGTACCCCTAATGTTACAATGAACAAGGAAACAAGGATATTTTGTTGTATGATTTCTTTGTTAATTGCATAGAATAGGAGTAAGAGATATGGAGTCTGCGTTGAGCAAGGGTGGTGTGGCTATGAACCGGAAAACAATTAAAATATCAGAAAAGCGGCAGATTACGATTCCGCAGAAATACTATGAAGAACTTGGATTCACCAATGAAGCCGAGTGCCTGATGAGAGGGAACGAAATCGTTCTACGGCCTGTTAAAACCGTAAGCGGTGGAGAATTTGCCGAGCAAATTCTTGCTGATTTGATTGCAAAGGGCTTATCCAACGATGAACTGCTCGCCGCATTTAAGGCTGAGCAAAAAAAGGTTCGGCCGGCTGTAGAGGCCATGCTGGCCGATGCGGAAAATGCCGCAAAGGGTAGCAGTGAGTATTCCACTTATGATGATGTATTTAGCGAGAGGGAGTGAGTATGGCGGAAGTCAGGTTCCTTCCTCCTGCAGCCAAGTATCTAAAGAAGCTCAAGGATAAGCGGCTGAAAGAATTGTATAAAGTTGCCATTGACGCTATTTGCAAGGACTACACGATTGGAGAACCTAAGACCGGTGATCTCGCCGGCTTATACGGGTATGATATCTACTATAACAAGACCAATTATGAACTTGCTTATACGGTGGAATACGAAGGTGAGAAGATTATCGTCGTGGTTATGGCCGGGACGCGCGAAAACTTTTACGATGAGCTGAAAAGGTATATGAAGTAAGCAAAAGCTACTTTAATCAACGATAGAGCGCTTCGGTGCTCTTTTTTTATACAACAAAACAACATATTGGGAGGGAATCATAATGAATAGGTCTAAGTGGGCGCTGCTTCTGGCAGCGCTTTTGTGCATTGTACAGGCGGTTATGCCAATGACCGTTTTTGCATTCACTGCTCAAACTCCGACCCGTGTGCCAGAGATCGGCGAGGCGGTAACGGTTTACACCAAAGCGGACATGGTGCTGGATTTCAGCAGCTATACCTTCTCCGTTATGGATAGCAGCGGCACAGAGCAGTCAGGCGGTATTCATGGGCTTACCAATGTCATGAAGATTTGGGTTGCTACGACTGATCAGCAGCAGTTTACTGCGTATTGCCTCGACATGAGCCGCCATTATCCCGCAACCATTTCAAACACGGGCGAACAGTCGCTATATGTGAAGGACAGCGATATGCTCCTTGGTCTGTTTGTTCAAACTTTGAAAGCGGGCGACACGGCAGCCAACGGCTCCGATCCAAACACTTCCGCCTGCTTTGGCGATCTCATGGCCGTTCACGGGGATATCACTTCCTTCAGGTTCCTGTCCACAACGGCAGTTGACCAGACTATGCTGGACGCTTTTAACAATGATGAGCGTGTTCAGTTTGAGATCAACGGTGCAACATTCGCGGACGGATATGAACTGACCCGTGACGATGGGCATTGGATCTACGGCTTCTGGCGCAAGAGCGTGGTGCAGACGGACAATTTCGTCACCACCGCTTGGCCAAGCGGCGCCGTATACGATAAAATGCTTTGGGTTATCGAGCACAGCTATCCCGCTATCTCTATGAGCACCATGATGCACGATGCAGGCGCAGACTACGACCGGCTGTATACTGAGATTGCTGCCTCCCAGGGCGGGCTGTCCTCCGCTGAGCTTGACGAGCTGGTGGAAACCATCGTGTACGCTACGATTCAGGAGGCAGTATGGCATCATCAGCCTGCGAAGGTCAATGACGACCCGGAGCGGTTCATCGGCGCAAAGCTCATTCAGGGACATCAGGATATCAAGCTACTGTATGAGTATCTCACACAAGAGCGGGACGAATATACCAACTACCGCAGCAAGGTTTTCGGCGACAGCATTTCGATCGAGCACCCCGCAGACTTGACGCCTGCTCAGAACGGTGCGGGCTACATCTACGGCCCATTCAGCGTTTCCTCCGATATGCTTTCCGCCGGAACAATCGAGCTGAGCATAGATGCGGGCGGTGTGAATGCGAGCGTGACCGATTCAGCAGGGACGGCGCTCAGCGTTGTGCGTGCAGGTCAGGAATACTATGTGCGCACGGATGCGCGACCTTCCGATGCTCTCACGCTCAAAGCCAAGACTACGGATGCCCTAACTTTGACCCGGAGCGACCGAGGCCGGATGTATGTCCATGCCGACGCTCAGCAGGCGGCGGAGCTGCAACCCGTCGGTACCGGCGGCACGCCCAACCGGGTCTCGGCCGATGATACGCTGGTGCTGCCCGCCGTTGCGCCGCCGCCTATCCCCAGACCGACAGGCGAACGAGTGAGCTTCAAAAAGATAGATGCAGATACGCAGGCGCCCTTGGACGGCGCGGTGATCCGGGTCGTTGACGGAAACGGCGCAACGGTTTTTCAAGGCACGACCGATAACGGCGTTGTCACAACGGACGTGGAGCTTGCGTATGATACGAACTATTTCTATTTTGAGGTCACACAGCCCGATGGCTATCAGCTGGACGATACACGCCATACCCTGCGGCTTTCTTCAGCGGAAGCAAACCCCGAATACTGGGTGCTGGAAAACGATAAGCTTCCCGCTTCGCCTTCACCGGTCGTTGGTGAAGCACGCATCCGAAAACTGGGCGCGGACACCGGAGCGGGGCTTTCTGGCTGCAAGATCGAGGTTAAAACAGCGTCCGGGACTGTCTTTGGCCAGTATACCACCGATAACGACGGGTATGCGGTTATTGCGGGTCTTGCGCCCGGCGCGTACACCTATCGGGAGATCCAGGCGCCGCCCTGCTATCTGCCGGATAAGAACGAATATGCCTTCACCGTGTCCGAAACAGGCAAGGTGACCGGCACGCTGAGCTTCAGCAACGCGCGCATCACGACGTCTGTGCCCATCAAGAAGGTGGACGAGAAGGGCAATCCCCTCGCGGACGCGACTATCGTTGTGCTGGACACGAAGCAAAAGCAGGTGTTTTCGGGGAAGACCGGCACGAACGGCGTCGTGACCGTGAGCGGCCTGAAAGCCGGCGAGAGCTATACCTATTACGAGTCGGCAGCGCCCGAAGGCTACCTAGTAAACAGCACCAAGTATACGCTCACCGTGAGCGATAAGGGTGTGGTCAGCGGGCTGAAGGACATTGTCAACCAACCCAAGGCTTCACCTACGCCCACACCAACGCCGACCCCAACGCCCAAGCCGACAACCACGCCCAAGCCCAGCGCAACACCGGCCGCCACGCCCACCGCCACGCCCAAGATTGAGGTCATAAAGCCCATCCCGCAGACGGGTGTGGAGAGTGGTGTGTTGTGGTACGGGCTTGGCGCTTTGTTGCTGCTGAGCGCGGTCGGGTATGTTGGCGTCAGGTATTATCAGACCAAAAAGCAAAGGAGCTGAGCAGTTGGCTTCTTTATCCATTCAGGAGGGAATATGAACAAGAGAAAACGATTCTTTGCGCTGCTGCTGTGCGTGCTGCTTACGATCTGCGCGCTGCCGCTGACAGCGCTTGCAGCCTACGCTCCGGTCGGCACGGAGGATGAACCGTCCTCCGTGCGGCTGTATGAGTATTATTCCTCGGCGGGGGCATGGGAGGCGCTGAAAACGCCTCATCACTGGAATACACAGACAGGTGAAATTGCATATTGCCTGGAACATAAGAACGGCACACCGCGAGGCGATACCTATTCGAGCTTCGATCCCACCGATGCCTACCCATATGCCGTATATCAGGGTATCTACTCCATATTGACCTTCGGTTATCCTGCGGGCGGTACGGGCGGTCTTTCCGCAGAGCAGGCACGGTACGCTACAGCCAACGCCATCAGATTCTGGCTCTCGGAATCGCAGGAAGTGTATGGCATGGACTTCCAGCAATACAACTTCACCAACCTTACCCGTTCCAACCAGTACACAAGGCCGAAAAGCGGCAACAGCACGGCGGCCGCCATGTGGGCGTATTCGATGGATCTGCTCAACAAGGCTCGCAACGGGACGACGCTGCAGCATTCTATACAGGTCAACCCCTCGACGATCAATATGACCCAACAGGGCAGCTATTTCGTCGGGCAGATCCGGGTGAGTCTTACCAACTGTAACGGCGGATACACCTACGACGCGCCCTACGGCGTGCAGATATCCGGCTTCACCGGCAACGACGGGGATGTGCTTACCATATCCGTTCCCACCAGTATGGCGGGTCAACAGCTCAGTATCACCTTTACCGGCTACGACAGCCGCAGCACCGCCAACTATGCTTGGTATGCTCCCAGCAACAACGACCAGAAGGTCGTCATGGTTGGCAACGGACTGGAGCTGCCCGCGGTCACCACACGGCTGACTCTCATCATGCCGGACTCTGGCGGCATCGAGATCTACAAGACCGGCGACAACGGCGCGGTGCTCGCGGGTGCGGCCTTTAAGGTCACGAATGCTTACGGCCAGCATGTCGGAACCATCACCACAAACTCCCGCGGCTACGGCAGTCTGGATGGCCTTGACCCCGGTACCTACTATGTGCAGGAGATCAGCGCTCCAAGCGGCTATATTCTCGATCCCACCGTGCACACGGTCAGTGTGTCGCTTGCAAACACCGTGACGCTCAACCTGACCAACAGTTCCATCAAGGGCTACATCTCCATCACCAAGACAAACGCCGATCCAAGTAAAGGCAATTATAGCCTTACCGGCGCAGTGTTCACCATTTACAGCGGCAATACCGCCGTGGATACCGTGACCATAGCCGCTGACGGCACGGGCAAAAGCAAAGCGCTGCCGCTTGGGACATACACCGTGAGGGAAATCACGGCGCCCCAGGGATTTGTCGCGGCAGCCGACCAGACCGTGAATATTACGGCCGCCAATGCCGTGAACGGCGTGGTGAACGTCAGCATTACCGTTCCCAATATGCCTCAAATGGGTAAGGTGCGGGTGCAGAAGACCAACGCCGACGACTCGCTTGGTTCTCATTCCCTTGCTGGCGCGGTGTTCGAGGTGCGTGACAGCGCGGGGATGCTGGTGGATACCATCACCACCGATAACACAGGCAAGGCCGAGAGCAAGGAGCTGGTGCTGGGGACGTACTCGGTCAATGAGATCACTGCCCCTAGCGGCTTCGTACTGAACTCGACCCCGAAGAACGTCACCATCTCATACGGCAGCCAGACCGTCGCCGTGGTATATGGTGATGTGAACATCCCGAATAAGCCGCAGGCAGGCCAGATCACCGTGCAAAAGACCAACGCGGATTCGGTCATGGGCGATTATGCGCTCTCCGGCGCGGTGTTTGAGATCTACAGCGGCGATACGGTGGTGGATACCATCACGACAGCCGCCGACGGCAAGGCGGTCAGCAAGCTGCTGCCCCTTGGCGCATACATCATAAAGGAAAAGGCCGCGCCCGAGGGGTTCGTGCTGAACACCGCTGCCTACGATGTGGAGCTGGCCTATGCGGGTCAGACCATCGAGGTGGTATATGAATCCGTCACCGTACCGAACAAACCCCAGACCGGAACCATTACCATCACCAAACTGGATGCTGAAACCGGAGCCAAGCCGCAGGGTGAAGCTACGCTCGACGGCGCTGTGTTCGAGATACTCGATACCGAAGGCAATGTGCTGCACACGCTAACGGCTGTAAATGATACTGTGTTGAGTCCCGAGCTCCCGCTTGGCAGCTATGTGGTGCGTGAAAAAACGCCTCCTGCCGGTTATACGCTCAACGAGACCGAGTTCCCAGTGGTCATAGAGTACGCCGGACAGACGGTGGAGGTCGTGGAGGAGTCGGTAACGGTCGAGAACACGATCATTCGCGGAAGGATCAGCATCATCAAGTACGCCGAGTTCGGATATGGCAGCAACAAGGAGACACGACCCCTTGCGGGCATCGAATTCACAATCACACGCAAGGCGGATGGCGAGGTCATGGATACGCTGACCACCGATGTTTCGGGTTATGCCATGTCCGATACGCTCCTGTACGGCACATACACCGTCACAGAGATCAAGGGCATCGACAGTCATAAGCTGGTGGAGCCCTTCGATGTGACCATTGACGTTGACGAAAAGGTATTTGCTTATGCTTTGGAGGATGAGGCCTTCCAAAGTGAGGTCAAAATCGCTAAGTTGGACGCGGAAACCGGCAAAATCATCCCCGCTGCCGGCGTGCAGTTTAGGATTAAGGATGCGGACGGCAACTGGGTCGTACAGCGTCAGCTCTATCCTTCCCCTGTGGATATAACCGTGTTTGAAACGGCCGCTGACGGGACACTGGTGCTGCCCGAGCCGCTGCTGTATGGCGATTACACCTTGCATGAGGTGAAGGCGGGCGTTGGATACCTGCTCAACGCATCCCCCATCCCCTTTAGCGTTGGCAAAGACGGCGAGACCGTTGTGGTGGAGTGCGCCAATACGCCTGTCATGGGGAAAATTACGGTTAAGAAGATCGGCTCTGCATTCACCGGCGTGACCGAAACCGAAAGCGAGTACGGAACGATCAAAACTGCGACCTATACCGATATCCCGCTCGAAGGCGCGGTGTTTGAGATCCGCGCCAAGACCGATATCAAAACTCCGGACGGCACACTGAAGCTCAGCGCCGGAGAGGTCGCCGACACCGTCACCACGGGCAGCGATGGAAGCGCCGTCAGCAAGGCGCTGTATCTTGGCGAATACGAAGTCGTGGAAACGACAGCGCCCGAAGGGTATTTGCTGGATACAGAACCGCACGCGGTCACGCTTCGGTATAAAGACCAGTACACCGCGATCGTCAGCGCGCAGGTCGGTATCCGTGACGACGCGCCCAATGTGGAACTGACCCTGATAAAGCGCGCCGAGCTGTTCCACGCCGAAGAGGCGAAGATAATCACAGGCCCCGGCGAGGGCTTCACGTTTGGGTTGTACACGGATGAGCAGATACTGGGCGAGAACAGTACACTCCTACCTAAGGATACGCTGGTTTATGTGGGTTCTACGGATGCCGAGGGAAATCTTCAGGTCCATGAGAACGTCCCGTTTGGAAAGTACCGCTTTGTAGAACTGGCCGTGCCGGAGGGCTACATCATTTCCAAAGATGCATATCCGATTGCACTCGTATACGGCAGCCCGAATACCGAAACCGTGCGTGTCGCCGCCAACGATGGGAATCCCATCATCAACGAGCTGATAACGGGCAAGATCAGGATCATCAAATTGGACGAACGCTATCGGGCGCCGAACCTCCTCCAACGCATCTTCGGCGGCGGTGATACCGAGGCCGACTACAGGCTGAAGGGAGCGGTCTTCGAGGTATCCAATAAAGAGTTGGGCGTATCCATAGAGCTGACCACGGACGCAAACGGCGAAGCGCTCTCTCCGGAGCTGCCCGTGGGCACATACGTCATCCGCGAGACCAAAGCGCCCGCGGGCTTCGAGCTGAGCGGGCAGGAGTACGAGGCAGTCATTACGGCAGACTCCGATGAGGTTCTGGAGTATGTGTGCAAGAACTCGCCCAAGCAGGTACACATCACTAAGGTCAGCTCCGTAGACGGCAGGCTGCTTGCGGGCGCTGCGCTTGAGGTCAAAAACGCGGCCGGCGAGATCATCGCCTCGGGTGAAACGGACGATAAGGGCGAGATCGCTTTCCCCATGCCGCGTCCCGGCGTATATACGGTGCGAGAGCTGAAAGCGCCGACGGGCTATGTGCTGACAGATCAGACCTTTACCTTTACCGTCACAGCGGACGGTGAGATTACCGGCACGACCCAACTCGTCAACACGCCGACAAGGGTAGTCATAACAAAAGTAGATAAGGACAGCGGCAAAAAGCTGGCGGGCGCGGAGATCGCCATATTCGACAGCAAGAGCAACGAGGTCTACTCGAGCGCTACCAATGAGAACGGCGAGCTGGCGGTCATCTACCTCGCGGAGGGCGATTATACATACAAAGAGCTCAAAGCACCGGAAGGTTATGGTCTCAGCACGACGGTCAAGAAGTTCACCGTTGCAGCCGACGGCACAGTCACCGGGGACATGACGATGGAAAACAACAGAATCGAGCTTGTCATCACCAAGACCGACGTCACGGGCAAACAGCCGGTACCGGGCGCTACGGTGGAGATATTCGACGCCGACGGAAAGTCGGTGTATAAGGCGGTCACGGATAAGGATGGCAAAATCAGCACCATGACGCTTGCGCCGGGCAAGTACACCTTCAAGGAAACGCTTGCGCCGGAGGGCTTTGCACTTAACCCCAACACCATGAACTTTGAGATCAAGCCCGATGGGACGATCCATGGCGATACCATCTTCACCGACGAGGTCGTGCAGCTGTCCGTAAAAAAGGTCGACTCCGCGACCAAGAAGTCGCTACGCGGCGTGGAGTTTGGGTTATACGACAGCAAGGACAAGCTCTTGATGACAGGTAAAACCGACAAGGACGGCCTGTTGGTGTTCAGCAAACTCAGCCAGGGTAAGTATTCCATCAAGGAGCTGAAGGCGCCTGAGGGCTATGTGATGTCCGGCAAGGTCATCTCGGTGGAGGTGACGTCCACCTATGTCAATCAGGAAGCGTTCGTGGTCGAGAATACATCCACCGTTCCCAAGACCGGCGTGTTCTCGTTCCAGTGGTGGGGGTATGCGCTGGTTATCACCGGACTGCTGTGCGCGGCTGCGGCGGATATCCTCTCGCTGCGCAGACCGAAACGCAAAAAACAGCAGCGATAAATGCGCCGAGTCATTGCACAAAGGCCGTTTGCTTAATTAGCAGACGGCCTTTTATGTCCTTGAGTCTGGCATCGCTGGGCTTTCTTGAAAGGATTTGTGATTACAGGTTTACTTTCACGCTATTTTGGGTTACAATAATAGCGTGAAAGTGTGGTGATGGCATGGGTAAGTTTGAGCGATTGGATCAGTTGCTGTCTGAAAATAAAGGATATCTGCGCACATCGGATGCCGTTGCAGCCGGTGTATCAAAGAGTACGCTTGCTGCCTATGTGAGAGAAAACGGTTTGGAGCGCACGGCGCATGGGCTTTACATGTCAAAAGAAGCGTGGCCTGATGCTCTCTATGTGCTTCAGGTACGGTATCCAAAGGCAGTCTTTTCACACGAAACGGCTCTCTACCTATTGGGAGCCGCGGAACGTGAACCCTTGCGCTTTTCTGTTACGCTTGAAGCCGGCACAAATGTTGCGGGACTCACCAAGCAGGGCGTAAGAGTACACACAATCAAGAAAGACCTATTTGAGATGGGTCTTTCGGAGGCCGCCTCGCCCGTAGGGCATACGCTGCGGAGCTATGATATGGAACGCACGATTTGCGATCTTGTGCGAAGCCGTCGATGTATTGAAGCGCAAACGCTGCAAGGAGCGGTCAAAGGATATGCGCGAAGTAAAACGAAAAACACTCCGCGACTCATGCGATATGCAAAAGCGCTTTCAATCGAGAGTGTTATCAGGCAGTATATGGAGGTGTTACTCTAATGATCCGAACGGCAAGACAGTTGAAAGCCTTAGTTCGCAATATGTCCAAAAGCGACAGCAACAAGGCTATGATCATCATACGCAACTATGTCATGGAACGGTTTCTGGAACGGCTTGCCGTTTCCCCATAGACGAGATTGAGAACAGCTCTGCACTGCAATCTCTATGGGAGAACTACAGAACTAGCTTCGACTATGCCGCCGATATTCAGTGGGAAACAATCATCCGTGCATTCCGTCAAATGTACGATATGGCAGTTCCTCCCAGATGATCGGGACACGATTGGTTTTTCGCATTAAGTAAACCCCATATACCTTTATGTTCACGACCCGTGCTTTTGCACAGGTCGTTTTCTATGCGCCCAAGCCCGGCTAAACCGGGCTTATTTATTTCAGTAATCAAGGAGGAATCTCACATGAAACTCATTCGCAAACGTATCCTGCCGCTGCTTCTCATGGCGCTGCTGCTCATCGCGGCGCTACCCATGCAGGCGCTGGCCGCAGAAGGCGACGTAGGCTGGACACAGTACGGCCGCACAGGTCATGCCACGGCAAGCGGCGATACCGTCAGTTTTTCCGGGCATCCTACCGATCCGTTTACCACCCTTCTGTTCCGCCCGGCGCAGGACGGCGATTACCGCACCTTTACGTTCCACCTGACCGAAGGCAATACCGACTAGCATACTCTCGAGGGCAGCGGCTTCGTGTTCAACGCTGTCACGGACGGGAACACGCTCAATGGGTATGCCGTGCTGTTCGGACAGAGCAATGTAGGCTATTACAAGCTCGCCAACGTCAGCATGGCCGCGCTCGCCTCCACCCAGTTCACCGGGCTTTCAGGCGTGACGCTCATCCGGCAGGAGGCCAAGCCCGCATACTCGGCAGGCACAACCTGGTACCTGAAATTACAGGTCAGTCCCGGCTCACTGTCGTTCTATAAGTACGATGATGCCGGCTTCTCAAGCGGCCAGACGGCGATTTTCAGCAACGTAGCCATCGACGACTCCGTTGGCAGCGGCTACGGCCCATTCGGCAGTTTCATAAGCCATAACTGCTCGGTGATATCGACCTCCAGCTTCGAGTATTTCACGCTAAAGATTAGCCCGAACACCGCGCCCGCTATCACCGCGCCCGATGTGGTCATGAACCGCGGCGGAGCGTTCGACCCCGAGGCCAACGTCAGTGCAGCCGACGCCGAGGACGGAGACCTCAGCGGCAAGGTGCAGATCACATCCAACAACGTAAATGCCGATGTTCCCGGCGTATATCAGGTCGTGTACTCCGTCGCCGACATCCTTGGCCTTACCGGCACGCACACCCGCACTGTCACCGTGCGTGCGGATGTGGAGCTGGTGGCAGTCGACGCCGTTACCGGCGATCCGCTCTCGGGCGTGGGCTTCAGCCTCGACGATGAGAACCTGCCCGACACCTCCGCTGATGGCAAAACTGCCGCTGTGATTGACCCCGGCACGCACGCTTGGGAGGTGGTTAAAGCACACCCCGACTACATTTCCCCCAAGGGCGAATCGGTTCTGATGGACGGCCGCAAATTCAGTACATGGCCCGCTCAGATCCGCATTCCCTTCGTGAAGAAGACCTACGATATGGCGCTTGCCGTACAGCTTATCAAGGTCAACGACACTCCTGTGACGGAGGGCATCACAGCCAAGTATGGCGATACCGTCGCCTATCAGCTTCGTATCACCAATAAAGGCAATCAAGCGGCAGTTCCGACTGTTGCCCTGAACGTTCCCACTGGGCTAACCGCAACAGAGGCCACCGCAGCCAAGCTCCCCGAGGGCAAGCTTTCGCTGACCCAGCCCATTGAGCCCGGCGCGCATACGGATGTGGAGCTGACCTTCAAGGTGAGTTCCGTGGCCGCATCAGCGTCTTTGGTGCTGCAGGGCAAGGCCATCACCGTCGCAACGCCGGACGGCATGGCCAAGACCGACATCAATCTCAACGATAACGAAGATGAAGCGCCCACGCCCGTGAAAAACCCGCCGGTCATCCTGACCGTGGTGAACGCATTGGATAAGACCGATAAGCTGGCCGGCGCCGAGCTGAAGCTCACGGACAAGAACGGGAAAACGGTCTTCACCGGCACGACCAATGAGAAAGGCACGGTTGAGGTCAACGGTTTGTATCCTGGGCAGTACACCATCACCCAAACCAAGGTGACGGCGGGCTATCAGCTGCCGGACAAGACATGGAGCTTTACCAAGGCTGACGACGGCACTGTGAACGGCACGACCGAGATACCAAACGAGCCCACACTGGTTCTGGTGACCGATGTGGAGGTGCTGGACGATAAGACCGAGAAGCTGCTTCCCGGCGGCACGATCAATATCGTGGACGCGGAGGGCAAGCAAGTGCAGTCCGGTACGCTCGGCGAGAAGGGCGACCTGACCATTCGTTATATGAAGCCCGGCAAGTATGTCCTCAAGCAGACCAAGGCCCCACTCGGGTATGTGCTGCAGGTCAAGGAGTACCCCTTTGAGATCACCGCCGAGGGCAAGGTCACGGGCGATACCAAGCTCGTCAATGTCCCCACGCTGGTCGTTATCTCGAAGCTTGACCCGGACAAGAAGGCGGTAGCCGACGCCACATATGAGGTCTATAATGCCGAGAACAAAAAGGTGTTCGACGGTAAGACCGATAAGGAAGGCAAGCTGACCGTGAAGTATCTGCCCGCCGGCAAGTACACCTACAAGGAGACCAAAGCCCCCAGCGGCTATGCGCTCAACCCTACGGCGTATGCGTTCGAGATCGACGAGAAGGGCGTGGTCGCCGGAACGCTCATTGTGACGGATCCCTTTGCCAACATCGTGATCAAGAAGGTGGACGCCAAGACCAACAAGCTGCTCGCAGGCGCGCAGTTCGGTCTTTACGACAGCACCGATAAGCTACTCACGACCCTGACCACCGACAACAACGGCCTCGTGCAGTTCACCAAGCTGCCATGGGGCAAGTACAGCGTCAAGGAGCTGAAAGCGCCCAGCGGTTATGCGGTCAACGGCAAGCTGGTCACGGTGGAGATCAACGAAACCTATCAAAACCCGGCCGAACCGCACGTTGTGGAGAACTCTCCCGCCGCCCAGACCGGCGTTGACGGCTTCCCGTGGTGGGGCATTGCGCTGCTTGTGGTCTGCGTGCTCGGCGGCGGTGGATGCGCGTGGTATCTGCTGCGCAAAAAGCAGTCGGCCGTCGATAAGCGCCGTGCGAAGCATAACTGATAGAGCCTGTGCGGGTGGCCGTCTACATGGCGGCCTTCACTCATTTGAGGAGGTAATTCGTATGACCCGTTATAAGAAAAAGATGCTCATCCTGGCCATGGCGCTGATTGTATGCGCTGTTAGCATTCTGCCGTGGACGCAGGTAGCGTATGCCACGCCAGACGCAGAACCCACAAAGACCACGATCGCAGACAAGCTGATGCTACAGCTTGGCCCCGACTGGGCGGGCGTGGAATTCGAGCTGGTGACGGACGTAGGTAAATATCCCGGCACGATCGTGGTCGATAACACGGGTATGCTGGCGCTTGAACTCAGCGACAGTTCCACATTCACACTTTCCTGCTTGAATTCCAAAGTAACGCCGCCCAAACCAGAGCTGCAGGAGTCGAATGTGCAAGCAGCCGAGTCCACAGAGGGCCCTATATATGCTGCTACGGATCTGGTGCAGCCGAGCGAGCCTGCACCGGCAAATAAAAATGAACAGCACCCGACCGCTGATCTGACAAAACAGCCACAGATGGAATCTGAGACGCCGGCAGATGAATTCCGACAGAACATCCCCACTCTTCAACTTGTGCTATTCATCGGAGGGGCTGTGCTATGTATCGGAGGGCTTATCGTCATACGGATCGTAAAAAAGCGTCGTAAATATGACGATG
>OGXR01000458.1_pt1 | contig 32797 bp, 48 predicted proteins | sample 1576331 | NCBI WGS metagenome assembly OGXR01 (sample SAMEA3541473, study PRJEB24748) | human gut metagenome | biome: human gut; feature: human-associated habitat; material: faeces | place: China | collected 2012 | reverse complement strand
TGCAGACCCAAGCAGGCCATCATCAAGGATAAACGTTTTCAGGATCTGTATCTGCTGCCATCTGCACAGACAAAAGATAAATCCAGTGTATCACCGGAGCAGATGAAGAAGCTGACGGAAGATCTGAGAGAAGACTATGATTTTGTACTTCTGGACTGTCCGGCAGGGATTGAACAGGGGTTTCAGAATGCCATTGCAGGAGCTGATAAAGCAATCGTTGTGACAACACCGGAAGTATCCTCCATCGGCGATGCAGACAGGATCATCGGGCTGCTGGAGGCCTCCGGTATCCGGGATAACCAGCTTGTGATTAACAGACTGCGTGTGGACGTGGTCAAAAAAGGAGATATGATGTCAGTGGAGGATGTGACGGAGATCCTTGCGATTGATCTTTTAGGAGTCATTCCGGATGACGAATCCGTGGTGATCGCAACCAATCAGGGAGAACCGGTCGTAGGCGAGGAAAGTCCGGCAGGAAAAGGATATGAGAATATCTGCCGCCGTCTGACAGGAGAGGAGATTCCGGTGACGGATTTTTCACGGCATAGCGGAATCAGAAAAAAACTTTCGGGTTTATTTCATCGCAGGTAGGAGGGAAATCATATGAGTGTACCTTCTGTGGCCATTGCAAAAGACAGACTGAAAACTCTGTTGATGTCAGACAGGATTCAATGTACACCGGATATGACAGAAAGACTTTCAAAGGATCTGTATCAGGTAATCGCCAAGTATATGGAGCTTGATCCGGAGAAAGTGACGATAGAGATTACAAGGAACGATATACATATAAAATATACAGGAGAAAATCATTGAAAAAGCTATTTTCCAATATGAAACAACGTTACAGTTTAAGAGATTACAAATTCAGCCTGGTCGTGCTGGTGCTTGCTATTTCTGTGATCGGAATCTTTATGGTCAGAAGTGCAAGACCGGAGTATATGACGCGGCAGATCCTTGGAGTGGTTCTTGGAGTGGCGGTCATGGTCGTCATTTCCCTGATTGATTATAACTGGGTTCTGAATTTTTACTGGCTGCTTTATGGAATCAATCTGATCCTGCTGATCGCCGTCCTGCTGGTAGGAACATCTTCCCATGGAGCAACGCGCTGGCTGGATCTTGGATTCGTGCAGTTTCAGCCTTCGGATCTTGCAAAAATTCTGACAATTTTGTTCTTTGCAAAATTTTTAATGGACAGGGAAGAGAGTATGAAAAGCCCAAAGACGATCCTGCAGGCAGTGGTATTGATCCTGCCAACGCTGGCACTGATCGTAGTGCAGCCGAACCTTTCTACTACGATCTGTGTTGCAGCCTTATTCTGTGCATTGCTCTATATTGCGGGGCTGAGTTACCGGCCAGCTGCTCACCCAGCACGTCCATCACGTTAAATTTTCGCTTTTCCATCCTCAGCACCTCCCGGAGATCTCTTTCACCAGCTCGGCGTAATCCTTGCTGGCCGCGCAGTAGGGACGGGCCACCGGCAGCGGGACCTTCTGGAAGGTGGCGCTGGGCACGGCCTTGGAGAACCGGATCACCGTCTCAAACACCGGAAGCGCCCCGCTTCGGATGGCCGCGAGGGCCTCCTTTTCGTCCGCCATGTGGGTGAACTGCGTCACCAGCACGCCCAGCACCGACAGCCGGGGGTTGATGGCCCGCATGTGCTGGAGCTGCTCCGCCAGATTGGCCATGCCGCCGGTGGAGTAGTAGTCCAGCCGGATGGGGATGATGACCTCATCCGCAGCGGCCAGCGCCGCCGTGCAGGCTGCCGACAGCGCCGGAGGGCAGTCAATCAGAATGAGATCGTAGGCGTTGTCCTGGTCCGCGTCCTCCTCGATGGCGTCCCGCAGATCCGCGATGGCCCGCTGCATCCGGCCTACGCCGCTCTGGGCCATGTGCCGGTCCGCCGCCAGCAGGTTAATATCGGACGGGATCAGGTCGATGCCGTCATAGACGGTGGGCGTCACGAACTCCGGATAGTATCCAGCGCCCTCGGTCAGGAGGGCCAGCGTGTCCGCGCCCTCCTCCGCGTCGATCCCAAAGGACATGCTCAGGTTGCCCTGACTGTCCCCGTCGATCAGCAAAATCCGCTTGCCCTGCTTCGCCAGCAGATACGCCAGCGTGGCGGTGGTGACGGTCTTGCCGACCCCGCCCTTGAAATTCAATACCGCGATTGTTTTCATATTCACCTTTCCCCCTTGTTTGCGTCAGACCGCAGTGCTTACGGCCTTAAAATGCGGCTGGCCCCGCCAGTTCTTCGGCTGCGGTTCCAGTTTCGGCCAGAAGGCCTCCCGCCAGTTGTAGCCGGTAATAGGGCTGCGGAACTCAACCGTGTAGTACCGCCCCGCCGGGTGGATGTAGATCACCCGCGCCGGGATCGGCCCGATGGTGCCCAGCCCGCTGGTTGCCTCCAATGTCGGCTCTAAATGCAAAATATCTCCGATTTTCATGTTTTCTTTTCCTCCGGGAAAACCTCGTCAATGTCACCGCGATCCTCCACAAGCTCCATCTGGACGCCGCGTCCCTCCCAGCCGTAAGCCCGCTTAGGGTCCCCGGTCTGATCCTGAAAGAAACGACGGGACTTCTTGTCGAAGTCAAGCCACTGGTGTCTGTGGGAGCCGTAGTCCCGGTTCTTCAAGATCTGCAGCAGAGGCTTTTCCTTGCCGTCCGTCTGATGGGTGGTGAGAAAAAACACATTGTCTGCCCGGTTAGTGATGTCTCCGGAACCGCTGACATCGTCGGAGGTGATTTTAGCGTTATTGTCACTGGTAGATTTCCGAGGGTGCACCACCAGATGGGTGTGGACACCCCGGCGCTTGGAGAAGGTTACCAGCATTTGCGTGAATTTTGACTGCACACGGTTGAAGTCCCGCTCTGTGGAGTTGTCAAAGTCCACGGACATGATGTTATCGACCAGAAATACATCTGCGTTGTAGCGCATGTGGGCGTACTCAAACTGCCGCAGAATGGTCTCCGGATCGTGCCGGGTGTTGCGCTCCAAGTCAAAGAGCCAGAATCGCTCGTTGAGCCACTCGGAGATCTGCTTGTCCGCCAGAGCGTCCGCGGATGCCAGTTTTTTCCCGGTGGCCTGATCCGTGATGTACCGGATGTGCTCGGGACCCGCCGCTTGCAGATATGTCCACTCCCGGAACTGCTCCTTCGGCAGCTCACCGGAATACGCGCAGACGGTGTGTCCCTGATCCAAAGCCTCTAAAAGCATCTGGCTCAGCAGCGTGCTCTTGCCGATGCCTCGCTTGCCGGTCCAAACGGACAACTCCCCGGAGTAAAACCCGCCGATGCTGCTGTCAAGCACGGAAAACCGGGAGAGGGTCCGGGGAATCTTGCTCATGTCCCGCCGGGGGACTTCCGCCAGATTCAGCAAGCCATAGGCGGGCAGCTCCTCCGCTCCGGATAGGATATCCGGGAGGTGGGCCGCTCCGTACAGGGCCACATAGTCCTCAACGGTCTTACAGTTCCGCCAGCCGGCATCGGTAACGACGTATATACAGCTGGCCGGGAGCCGGGGGCGCAGTTCCGCCACCATCCGCTCTCTGGCGATGGCGTTGGCGGTGACGATCACCAGATAGGGGAACGCCTCTAAAAACGGACGGCAGCGCACAACATCATCCCAGCTGCACCCCAATCCAAGGCACACGGCATTCTCCCGAATAGCCGCCGCCTCCACAACGGTATCGCAGATCCAGAGACCTTGCGGTTTTTCCGGGTCAATAAAAGCCGGTGAGAAGGTCAGGTATTTGCTGGCCTGCTCCATAGCTGCTTTAAATTCCATCCGTGTCACCTGCCTCCCAGCTCTCACCCCGGTCCGAATCGGACCGCCCCGGCAGCTCGTCCTCCCACCGGCGGCCGTTGAGCCATGTGGCGGGATAGGGGATGTACGCCCCGCCGTCCCGCGTCCACTGCTCACAGGCTGCCTGAGCCTTCACCGCCCGGAGGATGACCTCCACCAGCGCCTCGTCCGGTTTCAGCTTCGCCCACGCCTTCCGCGCCCGCTGCTTGTCCACATGGCGGGGATAGGCCGACCAGAACGCCTCGAAGTGCGCATCTGCGCAGGGGGCTATAGGGGTATTTTTATTATTATCTTTTATACATTTAAAGGGGGGTGCAGTTTTCTTCACCCCTGGGGTGCAGAAATCTTCAGGGGTGAAATTTTCTTCACCCCCCTGCGCAGCGTCCGGGATCGCTGCCAGAGACCGCCCGATGTAGATCCGCCGACCGGTCCGCACCGTGCCGCTTTTATCCGGAGGAAGGGGGCCGTTATCCGTGTGGATGTGCCCCCGCTCTTGCAGCTCCGCCAGCATAGACTGGACCGTCCGCTCAGACAGCACCCGCACGGAGCCGTCCTCGTCCACGGCAGTCATGTCCTCGATCAGCGTTGCGTTGGTCGCGTAACAAAAGCCTACCCGGTTGGCCCGCCGCGCGATCCGTGCGTATAGGATCAGCGACCGGGGCCGAAGCCCCGGATCGTCCAAAACCGGGCCGGGGATCCATGCCCCATAGCCGCAGTCATACCTTGTCATATTGCCCCCTCATCTTTCGCTTTTCGATACAGTCCACGATCCGCAGCGGGATTGCCGCCACCGTCGCCACGCCGACGACCATGAAGAACATTGCCCAACCGGTCACAGGGATACCCCCTTCCCGGCAAAATTAGGTCTTGCATGCGGCGTGGATCTTGTGCTATAATTGATACATCCAACAGTGGTTGATCCAATACCACACACTTTTTCCCCTGAACGCTCTGAGGTGCCAGCCTCGGGGCGTTCTTTTTTTGCGCCTGAGTAGATCACCTGATAGATGGCCGCCATGGTCTCCCGCAGCTCCACCACGATGGAATCGAACTCCGGCCGCTCAGCCTCGTCGATCACGCCGTCCTCCGCGATCCGAAGCAGGGCGTCCAACCGGCCCGTCGCGTCTTGCAGACGGTTCCGCAGGGCGATGCTTGCCATGGGCAGCGGCCTCGGCGTCACCTCCGGCACCACGCCCAGCGTGTCCGTGGCCTGCGCGTGCTCCAGCGCCAGCCATGGCAGGTGATACACCTCCACCATCTTGGCCACCGTCTCGTCCTTGGGCACCGTCTTGCCGCCTTCATACTGTTTCAGGCTTTCCGGTGACAGCCCAAGCAGCTCCGCTGCACGTTCCTGCGTCAATCCGGTGCTCAGCCTTGCCCTTTGGTACAGATTAGGGCATTTCTTGTCCATTGTCTTTTCCTCCTTTCCGCACTACCATGTAACCATCCACCGTGCCAATGGTACAATGGGGATGATGTAGCGCTTCCCCACCTTCTTGGCCGGAAACTCGTCATTGTGAACCAGCGCGTCCCAGTCCAGCCCCAGCAGCTTGCAGGCCTGATCCTTGGTCAGAACCTCCTGCTCCGGGAATTTGGCCTGTAAGGATTGCAGCTGATCCCGGAAGCTCTCACGCTCTCGTGCCATGTCCGCTCCTCCCTTCTCACGCGCTCTCCGTCCGCTGGACGATCTCCTCAATGGGGACGCCAAAGATCAGCGTCATGCGGAAAACTCTCTCCAGCTCCGGAGTCCGCTGGCCCAGCTCCCACTTGCTCACCGTGGGCACGGTGACGCCCAGCTGGTCAGCCAGCGCCTTCTGGGTCATGCCGGCAGCCACGCGCAATTCTCTGACTCTGTTAACGATCATGATTGCTCCTTTCCCGCCTTGACGGCGTTGCCCCGGTGTGATATATTGTCCTTGGGGCTATGTCCTCTATGGCTATAATATACTCGGTACTTTCGGTACTGTCAACACTTTCGGGACTATTTTGTTACTTTCGGTACTTTACACAAAGTGCAGGGCGGTGTTTTTGTGTTTTATGATAATTTCATAAGGGCATGTAATTCCGTTGGAAAAACACCGTCTGCTGTTTTGCTTGAACTCGGAATAGGCAAATCAGCTAATACTCGGTGGAAAAACGGCCACGCCCCAACTGATGCCATTTTGCAAAAATTGGCTGATTATTTCAAAATAACAAAAGAGGAACTCTTAGGCAAAAAGGAACGCCCGTCCCCCGAAGGGGACGAGCGTCCAGAATGCTGGGACCTGCTTACCCGCGAGGAGCGGGAGAAGGCGCGGGAGTATATCGAGATGCTAATAGCTGCGCGAGGTAAGCGTTGACTTGCTCACGCTCCTCCGGCGTCAACTGGCGATAGAGCGCCAGGGTCATGTGGTCGCGGTCCGAATCGGACACCGTGCGGGTGATCTGGTTGCTCATGGTGATGCCTCCCAAACATATATTCAAGGCCCAAGCCTCGGGCCTAATTTTAACAGATTGGATGTGGACGACATGAAAAGAGGATTCTTAGCCGGAGTTCTGGCCACGCTGCTGCTCATGTGCCTGGTTGGCACGGCAAGCGCTACCAGCGGCAAAGTGCAGCAGGAGATCGAATACCGTGATATCAAGGTATCTCTGGATGGGCAGGTGCTGGATCTGCGGGACGCCAAGGGCAACACCGTAGAGCCCTTTATGTTCGCCGGGACGAACTACATCCCTGCCCGCGCTCTGGCGGAGTCTCTGGGCCTTCAGGTGGCGTGGGACGGCTCCACCGCTACCGTAGTGCTGACGCATCCGGAGGCCTCCAAGCCTACCTACATCACCCGCACCGGCAGCAAGTACCACAACGATCCCCACTGCAACGGCGGCACCTACTGGGAAGTGCCTTACAGCACCGCCACCGGCATGGGCCTGACGCCCTGCGACAAGTGCGTCCACTGATCTATGGGCTGGAGATATCGCAAAAGCGTTAAAGCAGGCCCGTTCCGCCTGAACTTTAGCAAATCCGGCATAGGGTACAGCGTCGGTAGCAAACGCTACCGCGTCACCAAAACCGCCAAGGGCACAGTCCGGGAGACCGTCACGCTGCCCGGTGGCCTGTCCCATGTGACGGAGCACAAAATCGGCAGCGGCGCAAAAAACAACGCTCCCCAGCGCCGCCCCCGGTTCCGAGCAAAGATCGTCTGGGGCGTGCTGTTTCTCATAAGCGGCGCGGCCTATGGGACCAAAGACCCTGCAACTGCGCTTACAACGTGCCTCGTGGGAGCCGCCCTGGTCGGTTGGGGCTTAAGCATCCGCAGAAAACTCAAAAATCCGGAACGTCCTGTTGCTGAGACGTCAGAAGAAGATAAATAAGTAAGTGCCCCGTCGCCTCTGCAACAAGCGGCGGGGCACTTTGCGTTTCCGGCAGAGGGGGCGTCTGCCTGTCCGCAAGGAAACCGTAACAGAAATGAGTTTGGCAGCGCAATGCCCAAATTGGGGAAATGTGCAGTATACTGCCGAATCAGATTGAGACTTTATCTGCCCATATGGGGGAATTTAACACAGGAGGGCGATTTTTTGACGATACAAGATCTATGCAGAGAGAAAAAAGCCGCATTACGCATGACGGCTCAAGACATTGCGGATCAATCGGGCGTGCCGCTGTCCACCGTCAATAACTTTTTTGCAAATGCGTCAAAAGCGCCATCCATCAATACCGCAGGGCCGATTTGCGCTACCCTGGGGATTTCCATAGATGAGTTTTTTGGCATCACCGACAAGCTCACCATGTCGGAGGAAGTCCTCAGCGCTAAAAATGATTCACTCCGCGCCCACAAAAAGGAGCTGGAAAAGCATCTGATTGACAACGGTAAAACCATGAAGATCATGATGGATGGCGTCCGTACCCGGAACCGGATCATTGCCGCCCTGCTGGTGCTCCTGTGTCTGGTTGCCATGTATGCGCTGTATCTGGACTTCCATTGCGTCCAGATCGGCTTCTGGCGAGGGTAACCCATGGCCAGATACCCAAAATACTACATCCGGCCTGACGGCCTCCACGAGACCATCCTCCGGATCAACGGCAAGCGTAAGGCCTTCCGGGGGAAAACCGACAAAGAGGTCTGGGAGAAGGTCAAAGCCTTCGACCGGGAGGCGGACCGCATCGAAACGGAAAAAACCGCCGTATTTGAGAAAATCGCGGACGCATGGTGGGCGGAGATTGAACCGACCTTAGAGCACAATACCCAAAAAAGCTACCGTCCGGCGCTGGCCAGGGCCAAGAAGGAATTTGCAGGGAGGCCGCCCGGCGAGATCACCGCGAAGGAGATCGACCAGTATATCAAGGACTTCTCCGCCACCCGCGCCCGGAAGACCGTGGTGACCCAGTTGCAGATCATCCGTCAGATCTTCCGCAAGGCTGAAGTGGACGGCATTGTGAGCTATAACCCGGCCAGCGCCGTGAAGCCGCCCCGGAACCTGACGCAGACCCACCGGGACGCTCCATCTCCGGAGCAGATCGAGCTTATAAAAAAAGGCGCAGGCCTCCCATTCGGCCTGTTCGCCTTCCTCGTTTATTACACCGGCTGCCGCCGGGGCGAGGCGCTGGCCCTCACCGGCGCCGACATTGATCGAAAGAAAAATCTTGTGCACATCAAAAAATCCGTGTATTATGTAGGCAACTCGCCCCACATCAAGCAGCCGAAGTCTGACGCCGGATGCCGGGACGTTCCGCTGCTTCCGGCGCTGGCCAAGCTGCTTCCGAAAAAGCTGGGGAAAGGCTACCTGTTCGCGGAGCCGGACGGCGGCCTCCTGACAAACGATCATTTTACCGCGCTGTACGATGCCTACCGGGACGCCAGCGGCGTGACCGTCACGCCGCACCAGATCCGACACGGCTACGCCACCGCCCTGCTGGAAAGCGGCGTGGATCCCAAAACGGCGCAGGTGCTCCTTGGACACGCCCAGCTGTCCACCACCATGGACATCTACACCCACGTCCGGGACGGCCAGCTGAAGGCCGCTGCGGAAAAGATGGAGAAAGGCTTCTGAACACATATTTTCCGGCTGAACACACTTCTGAACACAGAAACCCGCAGACCGTTGAAAACAGCCGGAAAGAATAGGGTTCAAATCCCTCCTTCCGCGCCAAATGAAAAACCGTTGGAATTGCTTGTAATACTTGCAATTTCAACGGTTTTTCGCTGTTTTTAACTGGCCGTTAGAACCAGATAGGACCGGTTATAAAAGGATGCGTGAACACAGTTCCGAACACAGTCAGCCCTGCTCCCCCGCCTTGACGATGCCGTGGTAGTAGGCCGCCAGCTTCGCCTTGGGGCCGGGTCCGTCCTTGTCAAAAAGGAACGCCTGGGCCAGCTCCGCGAAGAACTCCGCCGTGCTGACGCCATAATGGATGGCCACGCTGCCGTAGTCGGAGTACATCATGTTCATGGTGATCCACCAGCACCACGGGGAAATATGGTCCCACGAAAGGCCCATGCTTTCCGCCAGCGCCGTGGTCTGCTCCATAGTCCAGTGCGGGCCGGTGGTGCCGTCCTCGTTGACCATGTGAGCTGCCCACGCCTCCGCGTCGGCCTTTGTCATCTCCCGGCCTGTGCAGATCGCTTCCTCGGCACCCTTGAGCATGTTGAGGCATTCCACCATCGCCATGATCCCCTGCGCCGCGTTAGGGGTGGCAGGGTTCCGCATATACTCCCGGATGCTGTATTCCAGCTTGGGAATATACGCCTTGATTTGCTCATGCAGATTTTCCATGGTTGTCCTCCTCTCCGGCCGTCGGGGCCTTCATTGCCTCCTTGACCTTATCAATGGCAGCGTTGCCGATCTGGTTGCCGATGCTGCGGCCGGTAGGTGTGGCAGCCATGACGCCCAGCAGCATCCCAATTAACAGCTGCACCATGCCGCGCCTCCGTCAGATCCGCTGGACCCGCAGGGCCACGTTGTCAACGGTGGCCTCCACGCCGGTCAGCACCAAAGTCAGAGCCGCGCCGGCAGCGCAGCAGGGCTGACGCACCAGCGCCGTGAGATCCAGGTTGACCGTGCCGTCGGCCGCGCCGGTCTCGGTGGCGGTGGCGCCGGGGACTGCCACGCCGTCCTTGTAGAGTGTGGCGGTGACGGCTCCGGCCGCCGTGAGGGTAGCGGTGATGGAGGCGTCCACGTCATAGTAGCCGACGCCGGAGAGGTTGACCGCGTTGCCGTTGAGGGCAATGTCGCAGCCGTACCGCCGGATCAGGCCGCCCAGAGGGATGACGCCGCCAACAGCCACCGCCGTGGGGGTCTGCATAGCAGCGTATAAAGCAGACTTACAACTCATAATTTTTCTCCTTTCAAAATTGAAGGGCGGGGCACCGGCCCCGCCCATTACCCGGCCGAAGGGGCCTGAACTGTTTCCGATGTGGAAAAAGTTGCTCAGATGTTGCCGCTGCCGTTGCAGCCGCAGGATGCGGGAATAATCTGGCCGCCGCAGGTGGACGCAACGCCGTACAGGTTCGGCTTGGTCAGCATCCGGCCCTCGATGGCATCCAGACGGCGGTTGAAGCCACAGCAGCAGTCGGAGATCTTCGCCGCCAGCGCGTCGGTCTGCTCCTTGGTGAAAATGCCGTTCTTGAGGTTATGGTTCTCCATCTTGAGATCAAAGATGGTCTCCTGGAGGCGCTGCTCATAGATCCGGCTGGCCTGAGAGGTAATGGCCTCCGTGCTGGCGTTGATGGCCATACGGGTGTCATTGCTCTGCTGCTCGATGAGGTACTGGGTCCGGGCCGTGTCGGCGATTTCCTGTCTCTCGATCTCGCAGTTGCTCACCCGGTTACAGCCCTCCTGCGGGGGATAGGGATTGTTGCCGCGATTCCAGCCCCAGCCGCCGCCGAAATTCCCGCCGAAAATGGCGAAAATCACGATGATGACAAAGAGGACTGCAATCCAGCTCATACCAGTGCTACGATCTTCCATGTGTTCGTGCTCCTTTCGTGTTTTTATTCCAACCGGCTATTTCAGCCGGGGGAATTTGGTGGAACCGCCCGCTTTCCCCTTCTGCGGGGCCTGGGAGCCGTTCTGTGCGCCGCCAAGGATCTTGTTAGCATCGGAGCGCAAAGCCTCCGGCGTGGTCCCCAGAAGGCCGCACAGGGCCTTTGCCTGCATGGTCTTCCCGTAGCGGGCATACAGGCTGTTTGCGATATTGGGGTCAATGCCCAGCCGTCTGGCTGTGCTCTGGACGCCCTCCAGCGTATCAGCCGTCCCGCTGATCGCCTGCTCCGCCTTCTGCACCGCGTTTTGCAGGTCGGCGCTGGGGAACATCCTCGACGCGGCCGCTATGATCTGCTTGAGATCCATTCTCCTTCAGCTCCTTTACCTGGGCCGACAGGCCCTTGATGATCTCGGCCATGTCACTCATGGCCGACTGCATTTCACCCATCAGCTCCTCCTGCGTCTTGGGCGGGGTGATAATGCCCAACTCCACCAGCTTGTCATAGTACTGCTGGGTGGTGCCCTCCAGCTCCGTGTAGGCCGCTGAGGTCTTGCCGATGAGCTGCTGACGGTTTCCAAAATAGTCCACCTGCCAGATGTCCGCGCCGTCGATGGCGCACATCAGGCAGCTGGAGCCCGTGTATCCTGCGATTGCAAATTGCTGATCCATAGCGCACCTCCTTTTTCCTACCCTCATGATACAAAAAATCCGGACAGCCAAACTGCCCGGAAACTGCCTGTATTCTGCCCTCAAACTGCCCTGAAAATATTTTGACTTTTTTGCTTTTCTCTCTTGACACACCACCAAATTGGTGGTATTATAATAACAACAAGAGGGGCACAGCCCAGGAGGAAAATAAAAATGAAAATTACTGATGGAAAGAAAACCGTAGAAATCAAGATTCAGCGCTGGAATGGTTCCGGATATGATCCGGACTGGAGCCGCGACTATTTTACCGCCGGTTCTCTGCCTTATGATGAGGAAAATGATACTTATACCGTTGAGGATGTTGATTATTGCATCGAAATGGCCAACAACAGCACCTGCGAAGATGGCGCTTGCATCAAATATGACGAGGACGGAGTCCTTGTCCCTGACGAAGATATGGTCGTCTTTGTTGATGAACTGAATTAAGGAGGATATACCATGACTGATAAGCAGTTCAGCACCCTCTTTTTCGGTGCACTTGCCGACCAAGACCGGGATGTGTATGTATCAGACTGGGCGCTATCTGACATCTGGGGGAATCCGGAAGGCGCTGACATCCCGGATGATCGGATCCAGTCCTTGGGAGCGTTGTGGGATGTGGCTCATATTACGATCCGCGAGATCAGAGCAGCCACTGGCTTGTCTCAGGTTGCTTTTGCCCAGCGCTTCTGTATCCCGCGCCGGACGGTGGAGAATTGGGAATCCGGGGCAAGCGCTTGCCCGGACTATTTGCGGATTTTGCTGGCGCAAGCCGTAGGGCTATACACACGGGGCTAAAATATGCGACTCAAGGCGTGCGTAAAATGCGGGAAGTTTTTTCCCGCCATCAAAGTTGAGCAGCGTGTATGTGCGGAGTGTTTTGCGGCAGAGAGATCTACCACCATACGCCCACGGACTTGCCGCGAGTGTGGCGCGACCTTTGACGGTGGCCCTCGGGCTTGGTACTGCCCTAATTGCCGGGCCATCCGCAAAAAAGAGTCAGCTGCACGATGCCACAAAAGCGGAACAATCCGGCCTCTTGGCAGTATTGACCATTGTACGATCTGCGGGAAAGAGTATATTGTCAATTCGGCGCGCCAGCGGTACTGCAAAGACTGTGCCCCGGGAGCATATCGTCAGGCGGACCGCGAGGCATCCAAAAAATGGAACGAGGAAAATAATTATTATGAGCTGCGGGCACAGAAGCCGCGAAGAGGTCAAAAAGTCTGCGTGATCTGTGGAAAACCGATTTCCCCCGGAACCCCTCGAATCACATGCTCTGAGGAGTGTGACAGGCTCCGGATAAAATGGCATCAGGAGCGCACCCAAATCAGACAAGGGACCCGGAAAGCACCTACCACAGTCAATCGCTTGGACAAGGATTTTATGGCGCAGCACAAGGAAAAGCGGGAACAAAAATAAGAAAGCCGTGTCCGATTCGGACACGGCTTCTCTCTATCCCTGCATATCATCCGCTATTTTGGCGTAGGCGCGCCGCCGGATCTTGGCGAGACCGTCCACGCTGACGTGGAGCAGCGCCGCCGCCTGTAGGCAGCTCTGGCCGTGGACGTCCACCGCCAGCACCGCCGCTTCTTCGTCAGGCGGGAGACCTACCAGCCGGACGGCCTGCGCCGCCCGGGCCGGGGCCATGGATGACAACAGCGCCCGGATCTCTCGGTTTTGTTTTTCCATACGGTTTCCAGACTTGCAGAGCGCGGGAAACCCGCGTGGACGTTGCCGCCATCTGTGCCCTCCTTTCCATCAATCCGGATACCCCGGTCTGATCGCGCAGGTAATCAGCCCAACGCGCCGCGTCCGCCGCATGACGGCCCCGCCGTTGGCGTCGTTGCCGGTGCCGGTGTTGCCCTCAACGGTGAGCACGCTGCCGCCGTCCACCGCCGTCACGATCCCGCAGTGCTCGGTTTTCTTGCGTTTCCCGGAAAAGTCGAAAAACACGATGTCCCCCGGCTTATAGTCCCCCGTGACGATCTGCCCGGGCGAGAACGCCCGATACCGGTTCACGAACGCCGTGCAGCTGGCGGTTTTCCACAGGTTGAATCCGGCCTCCCGGAAAACCCACCACACAAACACCATGCACCAGGCAAACGCCTTGCCGCTGACCGCCCTGCCGTAATAGGCATCGTTGTACTTGACCTTGTTGGAGCCGGAGGGCATCTCAACGACGCCCTCCTGCCAACCCGCGATCCGGAGCACTGCCGCCCGGGTCCGGGGCTGGATAGTCTCCATCAGATCCGCACGGCCTTGGTGGCGTGGCCGTCCTCGTCGAAGGTGATGCGGTAGTGGCCCTCCGGCACCCAGACCTCCTCCTCGGTGTTGGCCTTGGCGGGGTTGTACCGCATATAATCGTGGAGGTGCTTCACGTCCTCCGGCTCGGTCTCTGCGGGGATGAAGCCCTCGGCCATCTCCTTCTCGCTCCAGCCGGTCTGGGGGCCGTCGGGGGTCATGGTATAGTCCAGGTGGAAGGTCGCGCCCGCCGCCTTTAGCTCTGCGTTGATCTCGCTCAGCTTCTTGCCGTTTTTCTTGCCCTCGTTGATGATGTTCTCAAAAATCTTTTCCATAATAGTGCTCCTTTCAAATTTTCGGTTGAATCCTCAACCGTTTTCAACGTTCTTTGTCCCCGTCTTCGGGAGAGGGTTTCCAAAGGGAGAGGGCCGCAGCCATCGCCCTTTGTGCCACGAGGGGGTGGGGGGGGACGGGTGGCGTCCCCCGCGTTTCTCTTTAGTGGCCGGGGGACATTCTCTTTTCAAAAGAGAATATCCCTTGGCTTCCCAGCCTGAAACTCAGGCTTTGTCCTCGTTTACCCGCTGGGTCCCGAAATAGAACCCGATGACCACCGTGAAGATGGTCAGAAACTCGCTGCCGCTGATGCTCTCCCGCAGGGCCAGCACCGCGAACACCGCCGTCAGAGTGATGGTCACGAGGCTTTTTACCGCCAGCAGATTGCCCAGCCGTTTCTTGATGTTTTCCATAGCGTTCTCCTTTCAGCGTTCACTGATATGTTCCAGATCTTGGATTCTGTGATTGATGACCTTGATCTGTTCCTCAATCACCGGCACCCGCTGGGCGAAGCTGTTGTGCTCCCGCACCTCGCGGGTCAGCTCGTCTAATTTGGTGTCCGTGATTGCCTGCTGTTTGCCGTTGGCGATGAGCACGCCCATCAGCGTCAGCCCCCCTGTGATGAGGGCGCAGATTATCGTCTCCGTCATAACACACTCCTTAAAGTTGCAGTTTTAAGGCGTCTATATGGTTTCCCAATCAAAAAAGCCGCCTTGTCATCCTTGACAAAGCGGCTTTGGCATGTATATAATAGGGCCAGTAAGGACGGCTCACTTTGGTCGGTGCAGGTCGTTCCCCAACAGATTTAGAATCCGTAGAAAAGCCGCTGCCGATTTAGGTGGCGGTTATTTCTTTAGGTCAACGCCTAATTTGATAGCCGCAATCACAAGCATAAGTAACGCAATGGTTTCTGCTGTGCTCATGCGGTCACCCCCTTTACGGGGAAACAACCGTACCGTTCTTACTGGCGAACCCCATCATACACGATTCGCCTTGCTTTGTCAATTTTCTGCGCCGCCCTCTGGGCGGCTTTTTTGTTACTCCACCTTCGCAGTGCCCCCAAACTCGGCAGGCACCAGCTCCGGCAGACCGCACTCGTTGATAAGGATGTCCGCCACCTGCTGCTTCAGCTTCGCGGGGACCTGCTCAAATTCGGTTTTTCCCAAAATCACTCTCTGCGCGAACAACATTGCCATCATGTCTCTTGCTCCTTTCGATAGTAAAAAATATAGGGTCAGGGCGGCATCCGCCCAGAACTCACGCATAGACGATCGCCGCCATCTCGGCGATGCACTCCTCGTAAAACTCCGCCTGATCCGCCTGAGCGCTCACCTGCTCCCGCAGCAGCTTGTTTTCGCTCTCCAGCTTTTCAAGCCGCTCGTCGGTGGTGGGCGGCTCCGGCTCCGGGGGAGGCGGGGTATACGCCCCGCCCATGGCCGCGCCCTCGTAGGCGGGCAGCGCCCCGATCTCTCCGGCAAAGTCCGCCTCGGCCACGATTATGTTGACGATCACGCCGTCCTCTACAATGCAGTATTCCATAGGTTCCCTCCTTACGCTGCGGATTTCAGGTGCATTCGGATGGCAACGCAGCCGGAACCGCCACGGCCGCCATCGCCCGCGCCGGAGCCGAATTCATCGTCGCTGTTGCTGTACCAGCACGCAGCACCGCCGCCACCACCGCCGCCGCCTTTTCCGTCAACGCCAGCTTCCCCGTGATAGATATTGTTGTTATCACTGTAACCGCCTTTTCCGCCGCCGGGAGATCCACCGAGTGCGCTTCCACTGTTGTAGTTTCTGCCGCCGCCGCCGGATGCGCCGCCGCCGCCTGATTTTTCGGTGGTGGTCAGGGATGCGAAAATTGTTTTTTTTCCATCTTCGCCGTTTTTGCCCTTGCTGGATGCAAACTCGCCATATCTCACACCGTCTGCGCCCTTGCCGTTATTGCTTGCTCCTCCGGTAATAAGGCCGGTGTACCGGCCGCCTTTTCCGCCCTTACCGCCTTCTGCGGTTTTTCCAAAAGCAGTTGTGCTGCCCCCATCACTGCCATCACCAGCGGGCGGCTTTTCTGTGTTATCACCGTAAGATTGGTATTCCTTGCTTTTCCCGCCTTTTCCACCGGCGCCTACCACGATGGGATACAGCGTGTTTGCAGTCACGGAGATCCCGAAATCTTCAACCACATCTCCGGCGCCGCCGCCAGCGCCGGTGTCTGATTCGTTATTCGCTACCGCAAGGCCGCCGCCTCCTCCAGCGCCGCCGCCCAAGCGGGAGCAGTCTACGCTCTGCACATTCCCTGAAAACTTGATGCTCTTGCTGCTCGTGATTTTCAGGAAATCCAGCGTGGTCAGCTTCCACGTTTTCGTGATGGTCGTTCCCTTCACCACCGTCAGCGTTTCGGAGTAGTCCGTCACGTCCGCATAGCCGCTGACCTTGATCACCTGCTGCCCCTGCCCGATGTAGCCGGTGGCCACGCCGCTGGCGTTGGTGTACACCGCCTGTCCACTTTCGCTGAGGATGCCCTGCACCAGCACCTCCGGGATGGGCTTTCCGGCGGCATCCTGCACCGTCAGGGTAATGGCCGCCATATCAGACTTGATGAGCTTCAGCTGTCCGGCGATTCCGGCAAAGGCGTCATCCACCGTCCGATCCGCTGCGCTGCCGAACAGGGAAACCTCTGTAGAATCCTGAAGCAGCGTGGATTTTCTCAGCTCCGTGCCGGGGTCTGCGGGATCATCCTCCAACGCCAAGTACTCATAGCGCTGGAAACTCCCGTCCTCTGCGTACACGCCGTAGCGCAGAGCGCCGTTCTCAAGGGCCTTCGTGGGCGTGCGATCTCTCATGCTCTCACTCCTTTCCCGCCGCACACCGTCACGCCGCAGTGGCGCACGGCAGCGGGGATGTGGTTCAAAATCAGGTCAACGGCCAGAAGCACCGCCTCCATGCTGTTGGCCTCTGTCTGCGTCAGTTTTCGCAGCGTTGCCGGCACTTCCGGCGTCCCCTCCGGCAGCCGGAGCACCCCCCGCACCGCCGCCACGTTGTCCCGGTAGCGGGCCAGCAGGGATACCGTGGGCACATCGCTCTCGTACCACGTGTACGGGTCCAGCGTCTCCGTCGGTTCCTCCGGGGTGTCCCCCGTCACCGCCGACCCCGCCGTGAAGCTGCCGGTTCCGGCGTTGCCGTAAAACTTCTGCCCGATCAGATCGTACAGCCCCACCGCCCCGGCAGCGTTTTTGCAGGGGATATAGTCCCGAATAATGGTATTTCCGTCATAAATCCGGCAATAATAGAGCACCATCGTTGTTTTTTCCTGAATCCCCCCGGCGCGGTTATTTGCAAAAAGTGCCAGATTGTGTGGGACGGAAAATGTTGAAACCCCCATAGTCAGAACAGGTGATCCGTCCATAGAGATAATGTTTTTGTTAAAACTGACCTCATGCGGAGATCCATTATTCAACCCGGAAATCGTTCCGGTTTCTTTTCCGTAATGGGTGAATCCAACGCCAAGCGCAAAGCCATCATCAGTCCAACCAAGATCTGCCCCAAACACTGTATGGCTACCGGTTTCTGACGTAGATAGTTTTATGAGTACACGCGAATCTTGGTTTGGCTTGAACCCGGTATCCACATACTGCGCTCCCGTGCTCTGGATATACTGCACTTCTGTATACTCATCCGGCAATCGGCTGGAGGGCTGCGTGGAGCGTGGGAGCTTCACCCGCTGATACCCCAGCACGAGACAGCCCACTTGAGTCAGCCGTGCCACTAAGTCCTCCATGCACACGTCCACCCGGTTGAGGTCGGTGTAGTCGTAGCTGCCCTTAAGCACGGCGGCGTTGAACGCCGTCCGCTCCGCCTCCGTCCAGTCGGTCAGGGGCTTTGCCAGTAGCGCCTTGAGGGTGTCCGAATCGGACCGCGCCCGGTCCGTGATGAGAGTGGAATAGTCAAAACTCATGCCGTCTCCTCCGCTTTGTCCCATGCGATCAATACAAAGCCGTCACCGCCGGGTTTCCCCGGATGCCCCGGCCCCGGCTGTTTCGTAATGATAAATTTATAGCTGGTGTTCACCACATCCGGCTTCGCAGGGTTCGGCCTGACGGTATATTCTTTCCAGTAGCCCTGCCCCGGATCGCCGCCTTTGCCGCCAGCAGCGCCGTCGCCGGTTCCCGGCAGGGGCTTCGCCACGCCGGTGCGGGCGTAGCTGTCGCCGCTGTTGATGTCTGTGTAGCCGTTGGCGTAGCGCTGGCCGTTGGCGGAAGAGTACACACCGAAGGTTGTTTCCTCGCCCTCAAGCCCCGCGTCGCCCTTCCGCACCGCTGCCGCGCCGCCCTTGCCGATGGTCACGGCAAAGGTCTGTCCGGCGTTGATGGTCAGGGAATCATACCAGACCTTGCCGCCAAGGCCGGGAGCGCCGTCCTCGCCGTAGCCCGCCGCCACGCCCTGCCCCGGCATCCAGCCGGAGCCGTACACATAGCCGTCCTCGCCGTAGCCGCCGCCCTGACCGCCCTGACCGATGGCCACCCGGATGTGGGTCACCCCGGCAGGGGCCGTCCAGTTGCCGCTCTCCGTCAGCACCACGGAGCGGGAGTAGAGATAGGAGCCGTCCGCCTGTAACAGCTTGCTCTGGCACCCTTGCAGCACGCCGCCCTGAATTTGGAAATTCTGCATCATCCGCCGCGCCGTGGTGGCCTGGCTCTCATCCAGCCAGATGGTGTCCACGTCCCCGATCTCGGAGGATGGATCGCCCCGCCCGGTGGTCTCGATCACGTTGCCGCCGTAGCACGAGAGGATCAGCCGCGCCGCCGCCAGCGCCTGCGCCGTGGTGTGCAGGAAGGGGTTCTGAATGGTTACGGTTTTCTCACTGCTGGTGGAGTTGCCGGAGACCACATACTCCGTGTCGTTGCCGTCCGCCAGCTTGAAGATCAGGCTGGCCAACTGGTCGTTGGCCTTCATCGTTGGATAGGCGGTGAGGTTGTCCAGCGTCACCTTGTTGCCCTCCCGCCACAGGGGCTCGGCGGTCAGGTCTCCTGTGGAGGCGTCCGCCCGGGGCCATGTGCCGGTTGCCTGGCACACCCAACGGAGGATATCTCCGCACTTTTTGCCCTGGATGTCCGTTGCCGTGCGCACCGTCACCGGCAGGGCCGTGTAGGCCGGGTCTACGTGCCAGCGGTCCTTGAAATTCACGCCCAGCTGGGCCGCCAGCGCTTCGATCCACCCGCCCAGCGTCGTGGGCAGCGGGGAGGGGGGCAGGAAGGTGCGGTCCGTCAGCAGTCCGATGATATCGACGAGGGACCACTGCATCGTCAGGCTGTTGTCGCCGGTTTTCCAGCCGTCCCCGGACTGGTAGAACCGGCCCACCTTGCAGCGCACCACCGCGCCGGTGTCCGTGCGGACGCCGATAAAGGCATCAATGCCCTGCCGCTCCTCAATGGACTGAAACAGGCCGTTTTTGCTTCGCGGCTCAAAGCGCCGGTCGGCGTTGTCCATGGCAAGGCTCATACTGCCGTAGGGCAGCGCCAGACAGGAGAAGTCGCCCTGCTGCACCACGGAGAAGCTGGCCAGCATCCGGGGCGCCCAGCGCTCCACGGTTCCGGGCAGGATCTCCACCAGCCGCATCCGCCGCCCCGGCAGGCTCCACCTGCTCACCGTGACCTTGATGGCATCCGGTGTCTGCACCGTGAAGCCGGTGACGGCCACCTCTGTGGCCGTGTTGCCGGTGAACCGCTCCGTGTGAAATACCTGCCCCGCCGTGATAATCTCAACCGTGAAATCAGCCGGAACGCCGTCCAGCGGATCCGTGGAGAAAAACACGCTGCACGCCTGAAGCACATCCACATCCGAGAAACTCTGCTGCACCCACACCGGCTCCGCAAAGGTGCCGTCGTCTCCGCTGATGGCCTCCGTGGCCACCGCCATCGGGGCCTCCACCTTGAAGTCCTCCGGGAAAATGTCAAACGTGCCGTCCAGCAGCCACCGCCCCCGCTCCAGCGTGGCGTAGCGTGCCGGGGTGTCATAGCTCTTGTCGTGAAGCTCCTCGGGCTTGCTCCACGGAGCCAGCCCGCTGGAGGTTACCTCGCCGTAGGCCATGTCCGGGTCGGAGATATCCACCACCGTCAGCAGCTCGATCCGCCGGGGACTGCCCACGATGGCCGCCTGATAGGCGGGAGACGTTTTAATCATGGGGCTCCACCTCCCGGAGGGTGAACGCCAGATTGTGCCACAGCCCCACGCCGCTTTTGGAGAAGGCGAACGTGGGCTGGGTGATGGAATCCAGCAGAAAATAGCTGGAAACCATCTCGTCCCGGTCATCCGGCAGCACGGAGGCGAGGAACGGGCCGCCGCTCCGCAGCACCGCCAGCACCTGCCGCAGTTTCTCATTGCCCATGTAGTCAAAGGAGTAGGACGCCTTCCAGATCTTCCCCCGGGTCTCCACCACCCGGCGGCCGGAGATCATGTCCACCTGCACGGACAGATCCTCCTCCCAGCAGGAAAACCGGTCCTTGCTGCTCTCCGGCAGCAGGATCCCGTTTAAAATCAGCTGCTTAGTCATCCAACACCTCCGGATTCGATCTCTGCACCGCGCGAAGATCGTCAATGCTTGCCCGGTAAAATTCCACGCCGTTGATATACAGCGGGATCTCCACCCGGTAAACGCCGCCTCCGGCCAGTGCCAGCCCGTTGACCATTCCAGCCGCCGCGTTGTACACGGTGTCCACCGTGGGCGTTGGGATGGCGTTCTGGATCCCGGCCCCCACGCTGCGCATGGTGTTGGAGAAGCCCTGCCCAAGCCCCAGCGCCATGTTTTCACCGATTCCGGCAAAAACCTTGGAGGGGGAGTGGATCCCCAGCACGCCCTTGACACCGTCCACAAGGCCGCCGACAAACCCGGAGACCTTGTCTCCGATCCAGCTGGCCATTGCCTTGATGCCTTCCCACAGCCCCCGGACGATGTTTTTACCCACCTCAATGATGTCCGGGAGGGCCTCCCAAATCGTCTGCACGATGGTGGCCACCATGTTCAGCACGCTGGTCACGATCTGCGGGATATTCTGTGCGATCCCTTTTACCAGCGAGACGACCATTTGCAGGCCCAGAGAAATGATCTCCGGCAGCTTCTCAATGGCATAGGACACGAATTTCTCGATCATGGCCGGTCCGTCCTCCTGCACCGCCTGGGCGATGTTTTTCAGGACGGTCTCTACCACCGGCAGCACGTTCTCCGCCACGGTGCCCACGCTCTCGATCAGCTGGGCCGAAAGCTCGCTGATGTTGGCGTTGTCGTTGCCCAAGCCAGTGACGAAGTTGCTCCACGCCGCCTTCATGGCGCTGACAGACCCCTCAATGGTGGTGCTGGCCTCCAGCGCCGTGGTGCCGGTGATTCCCATTTCCGTCTGCACGGTGTGGATGGCGTCCACGATATCCGCGTAGCTCTCAATGGTGTAGTTGGTATAGTTGCCTTGGGCGGCGTTCAACGCGTTGGCGTCGTCGATCAGACGCTGCATCTCCTCCTTGGTGCCGCCGTAGCCCAACTTCAGGTTGTCCAGCATGGTGTAGTTCTGCTTGGCGAAACCCTGATAGGCGTTCTGGATGGACTGCATGTCCGTGCCCATCTTATTGGCGTTGTCGCTCATGTCGGTGATGGCCTGGTCTGCCTTCTTCGCTGCCGCCTGGGTGTCGTTGCCCATGGACTGGAGCAGGGAGGCGGAGAAGCTAGTCACCGTCTTCATATACTCGTTGGCGGACAGTCCGGCGGTTTTGTAGGCGTTATTGGCGTACTCCTCCACCGTTCCGGCGGAGTCCTTGAACAGGGTCTCGACGCCGCCCACAAGCTGCTCATATTCTCCGTAATTTTCAACAGCGGATTTGGTAAGGGCAATTACGGCTCCGGCCGCCGCTGCGGTAGCCGCCGCTGCGGCCTTGGACGCCACCGCAAGCCCGGACTTTAAGGCGCCGCCAAACTGAGAAACAATGCTTGTGTTTTTCATTTCCTCGTTGATGGACTCGATCCCGGACTTCGTGCGGTTCAAGTCTGCGGTAGCATTGTTCAGCGCCTGCTGCCACCGCTGCACCTCGTTGCTGTTCTCCGCGTAGTTGGCTTTGGCGTAATCCAGCGCCTTCTGGATGTCCGTCACCTGCTGCTCCTGCAAGCTCAGCTGCCGGGTCAGCACGTCGGACTGCGCCGCCAGCTTCTTCTGGCTGCTGTCGTTGGCGTCAAAGGCGGTGGTCACCGCCTTCATTTCCGTGTTCAGCGTCCGAAGCTGCTGGCCGATAGAATTCAGTTCACTGCGAAACTGCTTTTCGCCGTCAATCCCGATCTTGGGACCAATATTTGCTGCCATGCCCTCACCTCACATCCGGGATGATCTCATCGTCAGTCATGGCATGGCGGAGCCGAAACCCCTCACGCTTGACTTGATCGATGGCAATATAGTCCAGTAATTCACCAAAGGGGATGTCCAGCGCCTGTGTGTAAGTCAGCCCAACGGACATTCCATACCACAGAAACCACTCCGGCGCTAAGGGGCCGCCGGAGTGGTTTCTGCGTTTTTTGGCGGCTCAGCCTCCACGTGGGTCTCTTTGCCGTTTGTGATGGTCTCTGCGATTTTATCCCGCATCTTGGCAAAATCGCCGATATCCAGCACATCCAGAAGCTCGTCTGCTGTCAGCGCCGGGGCGTTGGGGATCTCATTCAGCCGTGCATACCGGGCGCCGCCGTCCATCATAGTTGCCAGCAGCCACACCGCCTCATCCAGCGCCTTTACAGGATCGTCAGCAGACAGGGCAGAGTCGATGTTTTCAACCTCGCCGTATTTCTCCGTGCAGGCCCGGACCACCCGGGCGGAAAAGCACAACAGATGCTCTTTCCCGCAGATCTCAATACTCGCCGTTCTCATGCTGCCACCGTGATCGACAGGCGATTCTTGATATACGCCTCCGCCTGGGCCTCTGTGGTAAAGGTTGCCTCCCGCTTCCACATGTGGGTGGTCGAATCATCCCGCATGATGGTGGCGGTCAGCTCCGGGGTCTGCCACTCGATGGACTCGCCCTGTGTGGTGGCGGCATCTGCCGGCACGGAAAACATGACCTTGGTCAGGACTACGCCCCGCCACTTGAACACGCCGCCGACCTTCTTCTTGATGATGAAACCCACGCCCAGATACGGGGTCACCTGAGTATCGTCATAGACCAGCTCTTTTACAGAAGTATCCGTCACGCCATCGATCCCGGTGATGGCCTGCTCCGTCAGGCCCAGAATGGCCTTGCTGACCTCCTGGCTCAGATCGTCCGTGGAGAGGGTCAGCGTACCGCCGGCAAAGGTGCGGTCGGTTTCGGCGATGCCGTTGTCCGCATAAAGGTTGTTATCCTCAGTCGTATCGATCTCGATGTTGGCCTCGGTGGCCTTACCCATCACAGCACCCTTGCTGTAGCTCACCGCAGTCCCGGCTGCGTTGTAAACGCTGAAATAGGGCTTGCTCAAACCAATCGTTGCCATGTGTGCTCCTTTCTCGCACAGTCCGTTTTAGACTGCCATTATTTCATGATTTTTTTGATTTCTTCGTCCAGAACTTCTGCCATTCTGGCCTCTGCCTGTGGCTTCGCCCGGCTGACCGCCGGCTTTATAAACGGGTGCTTCTCATGGATCTTACTGGTGCCCATTTCCATGATGGTTGCCATCAAATGATTGGAAACACCACGCTCATTGTAGCCATCCCAGCCGATTCGCGTGTTCACAAACCCGTTTTCGTTCAAAATAGGGGCCTTGCCAAGGCCCTTGGAAAGGCCCCGAACAGTGATCCCCGTCTTTTGTGGCAGCGTATTGATGCCCTTTTGGATCTCATCCAAAACCACACCGGTGCCGGCTCGAACGGCCCTCTCAATGATCTGTGGAGCGCCTTTCTCAATCTCGGACAAAATCCGCACGTATGCGTCCAGCCCATCAAAGCGGATCGTAGCCATCAGCTGACCTCCTCGTCAGACCACTCAAAATCAAGAACATAGTGCTGCCCGTCAAGATCCGTGTAGTTGTCAAAGTTGCTCACGGCGCACCCAACAGCCAGCAGCGCTCCGCGAATCCTACGCTTCAAGGCAAGGGGATTTTCTCCCAGCGGGAGATACAGATGCAGTTGAGCCTGATACACAATAGCGAGAGGGAGATTGTCGGAGAAACGATCCGGCTTTTCCGCATAGGTAAACGTGCAGTAGGTCTCCGCTGCCGTCTCCCCAGCGTCGGGCCGGTACACATCCGGAACGCATACCGGCACGATGGGCGTCACCGCCTGGATGATGGTCTCGTTGATGCTCATACTCAGCCTCCCGCCGTCAGCAGTTTGGCAATCAGCTCCGTATACTCGCCGCCATCGCCGTAGTCGTTGACATACTCGATCTCGTAGTCTGCGCCGTTGTACCGCACCCGGTCCTTTCGGCTGATGGCCGTATGCCCGGAGCGGACCAGAAACCGCACCTTGACATCGCCCATGTCCGCGCCCTGCCGCAGCGCCTCGGAGCCGCTGACCCGGGAGAACTGCGCCCAGGGGCGCCGGATCACCGTCTCCGTGGGGGCTGCGTAGCCGTCAGCGTCAGGGGAGGTGGAGATCCGCACGATCTCCACCCGCTTATTCAGCTTTCCAGCATTCACATCCATGCTTTAGCCTCCCGTGTCCGAATCGGACCGCACCGGCTCCGTCAGCTTCAGCTGGTTCAGCCGCCGCCGAAAGGCCGGATTGTCTGCAAACGACTTGTCGGCGGTCTGGATGCCCCGATTGTCCCAGGCGTCCAGCACCAGCGCCAGAATACAGGCATTGTACTGGGGCAGGCGGGCGGAACCGGCCTCCGGCTCCGCCACGCCCGCGTTGCGCATGTAGCTGACGGCGTCCGCATGGAAACCCTCCAGCATAGCCAGGTCCTCCGGCGTGGGATCATCGATCCGGCAGTAGCTCAGGATGCTGGCCTGCCGGTCACTAAACGCCGCCATCCGTCACCCCTCCGATCAGCCGCCGGACTTGGGCAGGTTCGCGATGACGAAGCCCTTGTCCACGATCAGGTTGCCGCCAACCATGGCGTCGCCCAGGATGGTGACCATGCGCTCCACAGCCTTCACGCTGTCATCCACCCGCACGGTGTAGTCGCCGAACAGGCCCAGCTCGTAGTTGGCGGGATCGCCGTACAGCATGGTCTGGATGGCAGCGCTGCCAGCGGTGGAGGCAGACAGGGCGGTCAGATCGCTGACGATGGTGTAGGGCACGATGTTGCCGCCGTCCTCGATGGTGCCGATGTTGGGATTGCCTGTGGCGGGGTTGATCTTGAACACCCGCTGCTTGTCGCTGTTGCGCAGCTTGCCGATGGCCTTCAGGTCCGCCTTGTTCAGCAGAAGGCGGGCGTTCTGGCCGATGGCCTCGTCGCTGCCGTAGGAGAAGAACAGGTCATCCAGCAGGTTCTCATCAATGGCGGAGATGTCCACATTGGCGGCAATGGCAGCGCCCGCCACGTTCTTGGCGTTCTTGATGCCGAACATATCGGGGGAAGCCTGGCCGTCGCCGTTGACGATCAAAGCCGCCAGCTTGCGCCGCATGGCCCGCATGGCCATGTTGTAGATCTTGGTGTAGTAATCGGCGGGACTCAGTCGGGAGATATTGCGGTCAACGAACTGGGTCACGTTCAGCTCGTAGGGGCTGATCTTGGCCACGCCGAAGGTGGGGTCGGCGCTGGTGGTGCGGGCCTTGCCGGCGTTGGTGGTCACCTTGCCGCCCTTGGCGTCGATCTCGGAGATCACATAGGGCTCCAGGAAGCTGCCCATGCCGGTCAGATTCTGGACGTACACCTGATCCACGATGGAGGAGACCACGTTGCCCAGAGGGTCCCGGATGTTGCTGCCGGCGCCGGTGGGCTCCACCAGAGTACCGGTGGCCAGAGTGATGGAGTTCATCACGGCCCGGCGGGTCTCGTCGGCGGTGAAGGTCACGGCTTTGCCGGTCATAAGGGCATGGCCGCGCTCCTCGGCCATGTCGCGGGCCTCTGCACCGGCGGGAGCGGGAGCGGCCATGATCTGGCGGTCCTGCTCGGTGATGAGGTCCTGGATGTTCTGGATGCGGCCGTTGAAATCACGGACATCCGCCATGGCGGAATCGTAGTCCGCCTGGTTGCCCGCATCCAGAGCCGCCTGCGCGGCTTCCAGACGGGCGGTGCGCTGGGTGGTCAGATCCACCAGATCGCGTCTGAGATTGTTCATGTTTTGCTACCTCCGTTTAAAATCTGATTTTTTCCAGATCCAGGCGGGCCTGCGCCTGCCAGTCTCCGGTATCTGCATCGGGCTCACCGCCCGTTGATGCTGTGGGTGCCGGGTCCGTCTCCGGCGTGGGGTGCTGCTCTGCCATGTATCTGGCCCGCAGCTCTGTGATGTCCGGCATCCCGGCGCATCCCAGTGCCCGGATGCCGCTGCCGATGGCGTTCATCACGTTTTGCGGGGCAATACTGGCCGTCTCGCCGATGATGCCGTCAGCCAGACCGCAGTCCACGGCCTCCTGAGCCGTCAGCCACATTTCGGCGTTCATCATCCGCCGGAACTCCGCCCGGTCGGCCTTGCCGCCCGCTTTCAGCTCGTAGGCGTTGAGGATGGCCTCCCGGGTGCTGTCCAGCATCTGCACGCTTCGGAGATGGGCCGTCCGGTCGCCCTCCGTGCAGGCAGAGGGCAGATGAATCATCATTTGCGCCACCGGGGAGATCTGCACCTCGTCGCATCCAAGACACAGATAGCTGGCCGCACTGGCGGCAAGGCTCTGCACCTCTGCCACCGTGTGGACGCCGGATGCCCTCAAAACGCTGTAGATCTCAGCCCCGGCGGTCACGCTGCCGCCCCAGCTGTTGATCTCCAGCACCAGCTCCTCGCCCTCCGGCGTCTGGTTAAGCAGATCCCGCACCGCCTTGGGGGAAAATGCTGAATAGCCGAAAAACTGGTAAATTCTTGCATCGTCGTCGGCTGCCACGATGCCGTTAAGCGTTCCCCGCATTGCTGTTCCCTCCGTTTCTCTGCTCGCTCAGCCGCTTCCAGTCGGCCAGCGGCACATAATTAAGGCTCTCCCGGCGCTCGTCGCCGCCCTCCACGTCGGGAAGGTCCTCCAGTGCCCGGATATCGTTGACGGAAAACACGCCGTTGTTCCTCTGGTTGGTGTACCAGGCGCCACGGCTGGCCGTGTCGCCTTTGAGCTCTGCCATCATGTTGATCCGGATCTCCAACCCCTGCCGCAGCTCCGTGTTCGTCAGCAGTTTCCACGTCTGCTCCTCCGCGTACTGGTTGACGATGGGATGGAGGGTACTCACCACATACTCGATGGCGTTCTGCTCGTTGCTGCCATAGGCCTGCTTGCCTTCTTGCAGCTTGTAGAGGGGCACACCGAAGTATCTGGCGATATCTCGGATGGAGACCTCCTTGTTTTCCACAAACTGGGCGTCCTTGTTCGTGGCGGCAATGGGGGTGTATTTGAGCCCCAGATCCAGGATTGCCAGCCGGTGACTGTTGCTTGGCCCTGCGTGGACCTTCTCCCACTCGTGTCGCAACTGATCCTTCCGGGTCAGATAGCTGCCGTCCGCGTTCTGGATGTGCTTGCCGTTGACGTCCTCCGCCCAGCCGCCCAAATCGCTGTCGGTTTCCAGCACGCCGCTGGGCTGGCCGCCGTTGGCGTAAAACGCCAGATCATACGCCTGCGCCGCATGTGCCGCTGCCAGCACCTCGCTGGCCCGCCGCAGGGGCGAGATGCCCGTCAGGCCGTCTCGTGTGGTGGCCTTGTAGTGACAGATGTCCTCGTTTGGCAGCACCATAGGCGTGCCGGTCACCGGATGGGTCACGGTGTACCACACTCGCCCGGCCTCATCCCGCCAGGGCTGCACCAGCCACCAGGGCACCGGAATCAGCTCCCGGATGATCCCCGTCCGGGGGTCCCGGATGATCCAGTCATAGCCGTTGCCGCCCTCGTTCCGGCTGTTCTCCAACACTTTCCGCCGGATGCTGGGCGTCATGGCCTCATTGGGCCGGACATTCAGCAGCCGCAGGAGGTAATGGTCCACGTGCTCCCGCGTCCGGCTGTCCATTACGAAGTTGGGCAGCTTACTGATGGAGTTGCTTAGAATCTCCATGCAGCCGTCCACCGCGCTCAGCTTCCGGGCAGTGGTCTCGGTCAGCTCTCCCACGGCCAGCCCGCCGGACGCTGCCAGCGTCTTGACGGTCACGTCATTCCGTACCTGCTGCGGTCGGCTGACGGCCATCCGCAGCCTGTTGGTCATGCTCACTGCTCATCACCTCCCGGACCGCTCAGCAGGGAGAAGGCGATCAGCGCCCCGCCGGCCACGATCACGCCCAGCGGCAGCCAGATCATCCCGCAGCCTACGGCCACGGTGCCCGCGCCGCAGACCAGCAGCACGTCCGGGCCGAACCGGGCCAGAGCGCTCTTTACTTTTTTCATGCGGTCTCCTTTCCGGTCCGAATCGGACCGCGTTATAAGCTAAAACCGGGACGGCTCATAGCCGCCGCCAGATCCGGCTTTTGATTTCGCTTCACGATCCACGCTGCCACGGCGATGATCCACGCCACCGTGATATCGATGCGCCCGATACTACGGTTTTTCATGGGTTTCTGGTTCTCGTTGCCGTCTACCGCGCACCGGACGTTGCCGAAGCACCACCGGGCGCAGGTGTTGTGGACATGGAGCATCTTGTGCTCCCGGATCAGCCCCTCCAGCTCCTTCATCGCCGGACTCATGCCCGCCATGGTCTGGGGGATGGCGATGATCTCCACGCCCTCGTCCTGGAGCAGCGGCGTCATGGTGGCCGTCAGGTACTGGTCGATGCCCAGCGCCCGCAGGTCATACCGCTCCTTGGCGTCCAGAATGGCCGCGATCACGTCCCGGTTGTCGATCATGTCACCCTGGCAAAGGGTAAGGAATCCGGCCCGCTCCCAGTCCCGGTATGGGACATGGTCCCTCTGCTCCGCCTCCGTCACGCCCTCAAGGGGCCGCCACGCCCGGAACAGGGCCACGCCCTGATCCAGTTCCGGCTGGGGAGGGAAGACCAGCACAAAGGCGCTGAGGTCCGTCCGAAGGGACATATCCAGCCCGCCGTAACAGGTCTTGCCCGTCAGGTGCTCATCCACCCACGCCTCCCGCTCCGCCTTGGCGGAGGGGCCGATCTGGGTCTTGTCGTAGAGCGTCAGGGGCAGCCACCCCACGTCCTTGGTGCTGATCCACTGGTTGAGCCGCAGCCACCGGAAATTGCGCTCCGCCGCCTCACTGGCCTTGGCTGCCCGGGCCTCGTTCCGGAACTGCCGGGGCTGGAGCGTCACGCCATAGCTGGGATTGCAGGTTTTCCACAGTGCCTCGTCGTAGATGTCCAGATCCGCGATCCTGTCCGGATCATCTTGGGTCAGGGCGGAAATGCCGTACATAATGGGCAGCCATTGCGGATCGTCCTCGTCCTGCGGCCGTTCCGGCTGGCCCCGCCGCCAAGCTAAGATCCGGCGGCATTTCTCGTGCAGTTCCCAGCCGATAGACGTCCGGTCCGGGTCATTGCCTGCCGTGGTCATCACCAGCACTGCCTGCTGGAGCCGCGCTGCGTCCGTGCCCTGTGTCAGGACTGTCCACAGACGCCGCCCCGCCGCATTGGGCCAGGCGTGGACCTCGTCACAGAGGATGGCGGAAAAAGAAAATCCGTGCTTGCTTTCCGCGTCGGAACTGTAAACCTTCATCACACCGCCGAAGCGGGTGCGGATCTCCCGGACACTGTCCCGACACCACGCCAGCGGTCGGCTGGCAGGCTGGCTTAGTGCCGTGTGCTCCACCATGTACTTGGCGCACTGGTAAAGAATGTCGGCGTTGGTCTTATCAACCGCGAAGATAGCTACATGGGGCTTTGTCTCGCCGTCTGCTAGCATGAAATACAGCCCCAGTCCGGCGTTAAATTCCGTCTTGCCATTCTTCTTGGGGATCTCGTCATAGCCAAAGCGCCGGTAACGGACCCACTGGCCCTTGTCGTTCTTGACCTGGATGCCGAAGAACTCCCGGATGAACTGCTCCTCCCACGGCAGCAGTTTGAATGGTTTTCCCGCCCAGTCGTTTTGCCCGTACACCAGCAGGGCGAAGAAATCAAAAACATGTTCTACGGCTTCCTGGCTGTACCGCAGTTCTGCGTCATCTTCCGGCGTCGGCACACAAATAAACGGCGTCAGCCACAAAGAATCAGCCATAGGAAGCCTTTCCGCCCCGGATGACTTCCAAGAATGGATTGTTGTCCTCCGTCGCCTGCTTGCCGGTATCCGGCACCACCAGACGGCAGCGGCTGGTAACCGTCAGGCCCATATCGTTGGCACAGTTCCGGGCCTGCTTGAAGTAGCGCTCCTGGATCTTGCCCCAGCCGTCGGCACCCTCCTGGTCTCGCTGGGCCAGCGCCTTCTCTGCCTCGCCGGTGGCAATGAGCCACTGGTGCTGGGCCACCAGATAGCGGCCCAGCGTGTCGGCATCCAGCTCCGTGTAAAGCACGGCGGCGATCAGCCGCTTACCGATGGCCCGGAAGTCCTTTTTCAGCGTCTCCGGCAGCCACTTGGGCGGCTTGGCCGTCTTGGCGGGGGAGACCTTCACCTCACCGGCCCGCCGCTCCGCCTCCTCGGTTTTGCTCAGATGCTTTCGCCCGTTGGCAATGACCACATCCGTCGGTTGTCTTTTCCCGGCCATTCCGGCCCTCCTTTCTCCGCTGGTTTCTGATAAACCGCTGCATGTCCCGTTTCAGATACGGGCTGCTCGTCCGCGCGATGATCCGCTCAGCCTCCTGTACCGTCATACGGCACCACCGTGCTTCCCAAGGCTTTTTACAAGCGCCTTTTCGCGGTCAGATAGTTCCCATATATGCGCCGCTGCTTTTTCCGCCGCTGCTTTCTCCGCCGCTGCTTTCTCCGCCGCTGCTTTCTCCGCCGCTGCTTTCTCCGCCGCGGCTTTCTCCGCCGCGGCCTTCTCCGATAGTAGAAAGCCACCACCGTATATAGCCCGGTTCATAGCCTTTTGTGCATCCAGTGCGCGAATGAAAACAGCATCCTTTTGGCAAACACGCAAAGGCTCCCGAATTCCTGTTTTTATGATCGTTGCAGGAGTTATTACGTTTTGGGGATAAATATATCCAGGTAGTTCTTCCACTGCTTCATGCCGATTTTTGTCATTGATAGCTTTAATTTTTGCATACAGTTCAGGTGATGTTTCAATTTTTAACCCGCCTAAATTTGTAACAAATGCCGTGTTGATTCCGGCCCCATTTTCGTATGTAACATCTGCTCCTATCGGCAAATAATTACAAGCACCAGACGCAATGCTAAATAAAGTCAGCGCGGGAGCAAACAGGAAAAACTGGATATTGTGTTCCATGTAAAACCGGCAGATCTTGGAGAGGATCGAAAACGGCGGGTTGTCGATTACCACGCAGCCATCCGGGTAGTCCGCGTGCTCATAGTCGCCGCCAGGGAAGAAGGGCCGCAGAATCTGAGCGTCGCCCAGCCCGTAGTGCTCCACCGCCCAATCCCTGATTGCCGCGTAGATGTTCTCCGGGGTATAGCAGTCATCCGTGGTCAGTTTTCGCTTGAACTTATCGGTAAACGCCTCGTATTCCTCGGAGATTTCGCCCTCCTCGTCGCCCCAGAAGTGCTTACCTTCCGGCTCCGCAGCTTTTCCGGGAGCAGCCCGGGTGTAGGCGTTCACCTCGATGGCTTTCAGACTCTCCGCGTCAAAACCGGCGATCCCGGTGTCAAAGTTTAAAGCCTCCAGGCCCTCCAGCTCGATTTTCAGCAGCTCCGTGTCCCATGCTGCCGTCTCGCTCAGCCGGTTGTCCGCCAGGATGTACGCCTTCCGCTGGGCCTCCGTCAGGTTGGTCACCAGCACGCAGGGCACCTCGCTCATGCCCTCCGCTCTGGCGGCCTCCACCCGGCCGTGGCCTGCGATGATGTTGTTGTCAAAATCGATGAGCACGGGAGTTACAAAGCCGAACTCCCGCAGACTGGCCCGGATCTGGTTGATCTGCTTAACGCCGTGCTTCTTGGCGTTATTCGCGTAGGGGATGAGATCGTCAATGGGGACCATGGTGAGCTGCTCCGCTGCGATCCGCACCGTCTGATTGTCTCTCGTCGGCGCCGGGTTGACGCCGCCCTTTCCGGCAGTCCCGCCGGGTGTCTTTTTCTTTGCCATGCTGATCCTCCTGTGATACCCGGCGCACACGGCGGCCCTCGCATGGCAGCCAGGGCCGCCGCAGGAGGATCAAACCCGCTGCGGCGCGAACGCCGCCGTGTGCGTCGGGGAAAATGTGTCCGAATCGGACCGTGCCGCCCCACCGCGTCTACGTCAATACCCCGCGCATCCAGCGCAGGCCTTCGGCGCAGGCAGGGCGGCAGCTCCGGCTCATGACCCGGCCTCCGTGGTAGGGCACGGAGACCGGAAGGGAAGAAAGGATGAATACCGGCACAGGGGCCGGGTCATGAGCCGAAAAACAAAAAAGGCAAGGGCCGACGCGCACCGGTCTCCGGTACGTGCTGACTCTTGCCTTTCAGGCTTTTGGTCTATGCCATGTGATTCAATTCCCGCTGCGCGCTCGCAGCGTTTTGTGGCTTTTCGCTGCGCTCCCGCAGCGCCCTGGCCTCGTTGGTTTGCCTTGCCGGACTGCTTCCGGATCTCCGCCGAATCTCCCGTGGGGAAAAAATCCCGCACGGAGGTGCCCCTGTTTGAGGTCGTAGGCCGTGAATACGAATCCCGGATATT
>OGXR01000449.1_pt1 | contig 33099 bp, 29 predicted proteins | sample 1576331 | NCBI WGS metagenome assembly OGXR01 (sample SAMEA3541473, study PRJEB24748) | human gut metagenome | biome: human gut; feature: human-associated habitat; material: faeces | place: China | collected 2012 | reverse complement strand
GAGGAGGACAGTCCGCCGCCCTGCCTTTGTTTTGGGCGGGGAGACTAGCAACTCGCCCCGCACCCGATGGACTTGCCGTTCCACCTGGAGCGCCCCAGTTTTCATGTCTAAGTCATCCCATTGGAGGGCGCAAATCTCGCCCCGGCGAAGTCCGGTGGATAGTTCCAGCAGAAGCAACTCATAACATCCGTCCTCCCTGGCTTGGATGAGCAGCCGCTGGATTTCTTCCGGTTCCAGCACCTTCATTTCTCTGGGCTTGGCAGGAGGCAACTTACATCCGTCCGCAGGATTTCGGAAGATCAGATTTTCCTCCACGGCTTTGCCCAGAGCGGCATGGAGCGTGGTGTGGATGCCCCGGACCGTCTGGTTGGAGAGCCCATCGCCGTAGAGGTCTGTTCGTATTAGTCGCCCGCACTTTTTGAGTGACGCATAAAAATCCTGAATATCTGCGGTGGTCAGTTTGTCCAGCTGGGCTTGTCCCAAAGCTGGGATGATGTGCTGGTAGATCCGCCGCTCGTAGGACATCTGGGTGTTGGGCCTGAGATTGGGCTTTTTATATCCTTGATACCAGAGGTCCAGCCAGTCAGCCAGAAAGATTCCGGGCTTGGGCTGGTCCGGCGTAGGCGCTCTCAGCGTTTCCCGGAGCTGCGCCAGCTTCGTGGCACACTCCGACTTGGTTTTGGCCAAGACATTTTTGGTGACCGGCAGGCCCTTGTCATCGTAGCCTACCACATAGCGGCCCTCCCATCGGCTATCCTTTCTCAGGTGGATGCTGCCGTCGCCGCGGGTTCTACGTTTTGCCATGGGGACATCTCCTCTCCTAAGTAGTCGGTCAGGAAACCGCCCACGATTTCAGCGGCTTTCTTGTGCATATCGGTGGTGGTGTGGGTGTAGGTATCCACCGTGAAGCTGGCCTTAGTGTGACCCAGGATACCGGACAGGGTCTTTGCGTCTACGCCGTTGGCCAGGGCGTGGGTGGCGAAAGCGTGCCGTAAATCATGGAACCGAAGGTCAGACAGACTGTTTTCCGTCAGTATCGTTTACAGTTGCCGGTACGCGGTGCTGGGGTTCATCGGGGCTTCTGGCCGCAGCGGATCGTGGAAGATCCATATGGAGTAGGAATGCTTCTTGCGGTTTCGCAGCAGCTCTGCGGTACTGTCAGGCAGGACAATCTTTCGGGTCCCGGCATAGGTCTTGGTGTCGCCTGCCACCAGACGCCCGCCCTTTTCTTTGTGGAGAGTGCGGCTGATGCTCAGAGTTCCTTTCCGCCCGTCAAAGTCGGACCACATGAGGCCGCAGATCTCACCCAGCCGCAGGCCGGTGGTTAGCGCAGTGTAGAAGAAATCGTACCAAATGGGGCCTTGCTTGATAGCATTCATGAAGATGTCTAACTGCTCATCATTCAGGATGGTCATGGCTTTGTGCGCTATCTTGGGTGGCTCTACATGGTCAGCGGGGTTGTTCGGAAGCAGCCGCTGGTCTACCGCAGACTTCAGAGCGTGGTGCAGTGTGGTGTGGATGCCGTGGACGGTGGTGGTGGAGAGTCCTCGGCTCTGGCCGGGGTGGGGATGCACCCGGCCCCGCTCTTTGAGTGTGTCGTAGAGCTTCCGCAAATCTGCCGGTGTGACCTGAGTGAGCTTCTTCCGGCCCAGGTAGGGCTTGACATGGTGTGCCAAATCACTGCGGTAGTGGTCCAAGGTGCTGGGACGGAGGACCAAAGCCATCTGCTCCAGCCAGCGGTCCAGCCAGTCGGATAGGGTCATTTTGCAGTCCTCCGTCAGGTCCACGCCCTGATAGGCAGTGATGTTCTGCCGGAGCTTGACGGTCAGTTCTTTTTGGGTATCGGCATAGATGTATCGGAAGATGGAGTTACCGTTTTCCTTATGGCCGATGACGATGCGGCCCTCCCAGCGGCCATCTTCCCGTTTCCGGACCATGCCGTCGCCCGATGGTCTGCGTTTTGCCAAGTCAATCGCCTCCTTCCTGAATTGCCTGTTTTTCTTCTTCTGCGTCGAAGCCATGAGGCGGATAGCTCATCAATTCCTGATGGATTCCCGTCCCCAGACGGAAGCCGGAGAAGAAACTGTTGAGCGCTGCCTTGTCCCGCAGTTCGATTTCCAAATCAATCAGCCGCAGAAGCGTTCTGCGGTCCTGCTGGTTCAAATGTTCTCTGAGCTGACAGCATTGCACTTTTATCTGCTGTTCCAGCTCCTCACATTCCAACGGTAGGGAGAAGTATTTTTGCAGGGACATCATGTAGTCGTACATGCGTGCGCCTCCTTTGCGTTTGGTAACACAAACACATACCACAACTCCCACCGGAAAGCTACTGATTTTGCGGAAGAAATCCAACGCGTATTCTTTGTTTATGTGGTGCAGTTCCTGACTGTTTACCATCCGCCCATGGTCATGCCGCCCCAGCCCTGGTCTTCATAGTCATCCGGTTTGTGGCCCAGAGCAATTTTCTTTTCCCTGAGCTGCGCCAGCCGCTTGCGGTCGATCTGCATTCCGGTGGAACCGGACTTGGGCAGGGAGTGGTCCTGAAAGATATTTCCCATGTGGTGGAGCAGTCTGGTCACGGACAGAATGACAGAGGGCGGTTTGAAGTCATCCAGGCGCTCCAGGAAGAATTGTGCGTAGGCGTCGCCCTGGTCTGCTGCCCGCTTCAACCAGTGGATGGCCGCGTCCATGTCGTGGGGAACGCTCCGCCCCATGAGGTACAGCTTGCCCAGCATGTACTGCCCAAACTGATTTCCCATCTCTGCCGCCTGGGTGAAGTAGGCCACGGCCTGTTCCTCGTCCTGCTCCACGAACTTGCCGCGCAGGTATTCCTTGCCCAGACGGTAGGCGGCGTAGTCACTGCCGTTCTGAGTGGCAGCTTTCAGCCAGCGGATGCCTTCTTCGACGTCGTGTACCTCCGAATCGTCAGAGAGATATAATTTGCCCAGGGCGTACTGCGCCACAGGAAGGTCCTGCATCGCCGCCTGGGCAAACCAGTACCGGGCGTTCACAGAGTCGGGTACCAATAGGCCACCGGCCCGATACAGCTTGCCCATGAAATATTGTGCGTAGGCGTCGCCGTCTTCCGCCAGCTCATTCAGACTGTTTGCGGTGTAGTCCCTGTCGTCCAGCGGGGTGTCCTCACTGTTGATGGCATCCCAGCAATCCCAGCAGTCGTAGGAGAGCCGCCGGTCATCGAACCATTCGTCCTCTCGTTCCAATTCTTTGTCCTCAAAGGAGACTGTGCCCATGCGGATATGCTCCGCCTCCCGGATGACGGCGTTCTTGATGGCCCGGAATTCTTTCTGCTCAGAGAGCTTTGGGCGTTTGCGCTCCTTCTCAGAATAGTGATCGTCCACCTGACATTGGAGCTGCCACCACTGGTCGTAGCACTCGCTGACGACCGGCAGACGCCCCATCTGATCCACGATCTCGTCCACGATTTTCTTCGCCTGCTTCGGAAGATAGCCGTAAGACTTTTTTCCGTGGACCGATTCCAGCTGAGAGGACAGCTCCTGCATGAGCCGCTCCGTGTCCGGCTGGTCGCAGATGCTGCTTCGCATTTGCCGGGTCAACTCCCGCAGTGACTTTCTGGTTTGGCGAACCAACTCATCACGGGAAACAGATTTCTGCTCATAGATGTGCAGCATCTCCTGACGGAAGATCTGATTGGTCAGCTCGGATTTGATCTGCCGGAGTCCCTGGAGAGATAGGCCTGCCCCGGCTTTGCCGACCACGCCATCATATGTACATGGGGATGGTCCCCCTCATTGTGAAACGCAGCGTACCAGCGGAAGTCCTCCAGCGGAATATTCATGGCGGCAGCGATATCATTTCTGTTTGTCCGCAGGAGAGCACGCCACGCCTGGACATTGTCATACCCCAGGCGGGCGGCGTCCTCACGCTTCAGAGAGAGGATGTGCGTCCATACATTTGATAACCAACTTTTTAGGTTTCATCAATCATCCTCCACAAAATCAGAATTCACCTCCGGGCGGAACATCTGTAAAAATTCATCCACCGAGTTGACGATCCCAGCCTGCTTCAGATATTGATAGCGGACCAGATCGCAGAGCGTCCGGCAGTTGATCTCTGCGCACTCCAACAATTTATCCATTGCGATCATCTGGTGGTAGGTAGTTAGTTTGGTAGGCTTGTCAGGTGCCTTCGCAAAAGCTCTCACCAGTTCCTCCGCTGGCATATCATCATCAAGGTCCTGCTTCATCTCCTGAATGATGTAGTCCATGGTTTCCCTCTCAGCTGTGATCCTCAAAAGCTGTATCAGCACTTGATTGTGTATCTTGAATTGGGTCATGAACATCCGCTCCTTTTGTAGTCAGATGAGACGCACTCGGCTGCGGCCTCCAGCCGGTGAACTTTGTCCCTCACTTATAAGGACACTCAAAGGCGGTTTGTAAACCAGAAAAATAAAAAAATTGAGGGGCCCTGTCATGAGACAGAGTTCCTCAACTTTTCGTGAAGCTTTTTCAGCCGCTTGGATACGGCCATCTTGGAGATCCCATAGACCTTGCCGATCTCCTCCATGGTCAGTTCCCCGCCATAGCGAAGAGAGATCAGGTCTTGGCCCTGGTCATCCAAATTTCCGACGGCCTTTCGCAGATTTTCAAGTCGGAGGTTCCGGAGGACAGTATCCTCCACGGGACGCCTGACACTATCCGAGCAGAACAGCACCGTTTCAAACTCACTTTTACTCAGATGCCTTTGGTCCTGCTTTTCCTGCGCCTGTTCCCGTTTCCGATCCTGCTCCAGGAAGTCTGCGACCTCCTTTGGCACTGATACTTGCTCACCATTGTATTCGATAACGACAATGTCGTTCATTTGTGTCCTTTCCGCTTTCGACGGAAAGATACACACCCACGCTGCCGGCACAGCGCCAAAAACTGTAGACCTTCATGGAAGTTTCCTTCGTACAGGGTGGTGTTGGTGCCCTACGAGGCTCATGAACGTCTGAGGTCACACAGGGGTGTGGACCTAACCGGAAAGCTGCGAGATTGGCTTTCGCCTAATTTAATGATAGAACGAACCAGCATACATGTCAAGGCACATACAGTTTTTTACAGTAAAGGCGCGTCCGGCTGGGCAAATAAAAGCCGTTTTGTTTTATGCATCCTCGACAAAAAGGATTCCGTTTGTAACTCGCAGAGCAGACAACAGCGCATTGCGATCCGAATCCCGCCCCGAACGCTGGACATCAATGATAGCTCCATTGATTGGCGCATTGTTGCCACCGGTATATTCGAGATTAGATAGATGCCACTCGTACTCTCTCAATGTTGCGAGAATGGTTGAGAATGGTGTTTCTGTAGTGTATTCAATATAAAATCGCATAACGGTAGAGTCTTTTAGGTACTTTGCATCCAGATGATTCAATGTTGCAATAACTGCAAACAAAAATGCGCACATAATTACCGCAGCTTCATAGAATCCGCTTCCAACAACAAGCCCCATACATGCGGATGCCCATAATCCAGCAGCCGTTGTAAGTCCTTTAATGTGTTGCCCCCGATGATGGCCCGTGATGATAATGCTGCCAGCTCCGAGAAAGCCAATTCCGCTGATGACCTGAGCGCCCAAACGAGACGGGTCGGTGCTGGAGTCTGAATAGACCGAAAGGAATTGACTCAACATCATAACGGACGCAGCGCCAATGCAAACAACAATATGTGTACGCAGTCCTGCAGCGTGCTTCCGCTTGCCGCGCTCATATCCAATCACAGCACCGCACGCAGTTGCGAGCAGAAAACGAAAGAAAATAGAAACTATTGACAACCCTCTTAACGTGTCCAGAAAATATAATATCTTCCCCGCCTCCTTCCGGATGCAATCAGATTGGCAAACACTATGGTAACAGACGGAGTTCTACTGAAGTGAGATCACACTTTTTCGATGAGCACACAGCAATTGGACGGATTTTCTACGGTCAGAAGTGGCTTGCTCTTGAAAAAATCCAAAATCAAATCCGACATTTCTGCGTTGATCTCTCGGACAACCGGGCAATGCAAATACATGGGGTAGCCTCCGGCACCGCTGGCCCGATAGCTGTTGACACAAATCGTAAAGCTGTCCTGTGCGGTCACTGGCCGCCCATGATACATTAGGCTGGATACTCTTTGACCGATGGGGCGTTTAACATCTATGGTGTAGTCCACGCCAGCATAGTAATCAAAGTTGTAGTGTTCGACTTTTGGCTTGAGGAACTGGTCTGATACGCACAACTGTCCATCGTCGTCCAGCGCAAAATACTCAGCACTTCGTTCAATGGCTTTCCGCAGAACTTCGCCACTGATTTCCAATACCGTCAGCGTATTTGTATAGGGGTAGGCCGTTAACACATCCTTGCGGTGAACGATCTGTGGAAGTCCGGCTACTTCATTTGCCAAGCTGGTTGCTGAGATTTGGGCTCCGGAACTCGCTAACTGAACCTCATTGAAGAAATTGGCAATATCGTTGCCTTCCGCCGCCATGACGAGAGGAGGGGCCGGAAGCAGCGGGCGATCTAAATGGCCTACCACAACATCCAGCCATGTCTGGGCGCCTTTTTCCATATCTGTGAAGCGATCTAGCAGCGCCGGCTCACATTCCCCGCTGGCGGGAATCGTCTGGCTGGTGATTGCTTTATGCCCATTGGCTACCACGGCTCGTACCGAGAGAAACTCACGACCGGAGTCGGATGGCTGAACAACAAAAGTTCCGAACACCATTTGCCCCGCTACGGACATGTGCTGATGCCCAGTCAATAAAATATCGAAATCAAGTTCCTGACAAATCCGATACCCGATATTCTCTGTACTCTCGCTCAGTACCCGGCCACTGGTCAAATCCCGCTCAAATCCGCCGTGATAGACACAGACAGTTAAGTCTACCTGCCCATGCATCTCGTTCAGGGCCGCCTTTGCGGCGGAAAACGGCTCGGAAATTTTCAGACCTACCAGATGCTCCGGGCGTTCCCATACATTCACATGGTCGGTCACGATGCCGACAATACCGATGCGTAAGCCATTTTCAAGGACATGGATATGCCATGGGAAACGTACCGCACCATCACTGTTTAATGCATTCTGGCAGACGCAGCGGGCATCAAGTGCATTGAGGTATGTAGCCAAATAATCCATGCCAAAATTAAAGTCATGGTTGCCCAGGGTCACATAGTCGTAGCCGCAACTGTTCATGATACTCGAGAATTTTTCGGCATCACCGATGGAGTCATGACAAAATGCGCCCAATGGAGAGCCTTGGAGGAGATCACCGCCATCAATCACCAGTGTGTTTCCGTCCTTACAAAAGCGGTTGGCGCATTTGAAAAGGCCGATATCTCGTTCACCGGGTGTCCGATAGTCTGTGGGGTAGATGTAGGAATGGAGATCAGAGGTGAAATAAATTTGCAGATGTTTTTCTCCCATAGCGTTACCCCCGCGTCAATTTCGTGCGGATCTTTGCGGAGATCCACTCAATAATCAGAACCAACAAGATCAATCCCAACAGGATAGATCCGACCTCATTCCACCGGTAGGCACTCATGGCAAAAATCAGCGGTGCGCCGATACCGCCTGCGCCAACCAAGCCCAACACGGTGGCGTCTCGGAGATTCATGTCAAACCGATAGATCAGCGTGGACATGAAATCCGGGAACAGCTGGGGCAGGATTCCGTAGCGGATCTTCTGAAATGTTGTGCACCCTGCGGCGTCAAGAGACTCCAGAATGCGTTTATCCAAGTCCTCAATGCTCTCGATGAAGTTTTTCGAGACCATGCCTATCGAGCAAAGGGACATGGTGAGCAGGCCCGCAAAGGGGCCGGGGCCAGTGACCCGAATAAACATCAGTCCATAGATAAACGCAGGGATCGTGCGGATGGCAGCAATCGCAAAGCGTCCGATCAGTGCAATGGGACGGGGCATCAGGTTAGATGCCGACAGGAAAGACAGCGGCACAGAGATGACCGCGCCAACAATCGTGCCCAGGAAGGCTATGCACAGAGTCTCCAGCAGCAGATATGCCACGCCGGACGTGGTGAAGTTGAACAGCAGCTTCGTGTCCGGATGAAAAATGCCAGAGAGGATATTTCCGGCAACCTCCAGCCCGTTTCCCGTTTCGTTGCTGATGACCACCGTAGAACTCGACCATGCCAAAACGCAGGCGATGGCAAAGGCAAGGAGCAACTTGTAGATCCATGTTTTCGGGGCGTTTTCATACGCTGCTTTAATGGTGTTTTCCATGTTGCCGCCCCCTTTCAAGTCAAGTGCTTACGGACCGCATGGCTGAACCACTCAATGATCACCACGGTCACAAACAGGACAATCAAAATCATTCCAACACTGCTATATTCACGCCAGCCGATTTTCTCATTCATAATAAGACCCAGGCCACCGGCGCCAACATAACCCAAAATAGAGGCATAGCGGACATTGCCCTCCAGGCAGAACAAGGACACAGAGAGGTACGTCGGAAGCACCTGGGGAAATACCGCCGTAATGAACGCCCGCACGCGCGTTGCGCCCAGAGCCTCCATTGCTTCAAAGGGGCCCATATCCACAGTCTCAATTATCTCAAAAAGCTGCTTGCCAATGTATGCAAACGTAAATACCGCAATCGCGCAGGTGCCTGCCATGGTGCCCAGACCAAAAATGTAAGTAGCGATCAACGCGCAGACCAGTGTTGGCAGCGTGCGGACCAAGCTCAGAAACAGGCGCACGACAAAAAGGACGACCAGATTGGTGACAATATTACTGGCGGCAAGAACCGCAAACGGCACGGCCAGTACCGCACCAACGAAAGAGCCTAAAATCGACATTTTGATAGTGTCCCACAACGGTTGCCAAATTTTGGGGAGATAATCGGTTTTGGGTGGGAACATATCTCTCAGAATATCGAAGAACTTACTTCCGTTGTTCGCCAAAACAGTGAAGTTAAAGCCTGTGACATTTACCGATATGACCGTGCAAATCAGCAGGATCAGCAGGATCAGCGGCAGTCGGGTAAATTTCTCCTCAACCACTTTTCCATTAGGCAACATGTATTGCCGTGGCTTGAAAATACGGTCGTATAGTTTCATGCCGTCCCCTCCTGCTTGGCAGCCTCCCCATAGATAGAGTCTAGTACCGTCTGGTCAACTTCTTTGGAAGGGCCATCATAGACAATTTTACCCGCACGGATACCGATGATGCGGTCGGCATATTCGATGGCGAGCTCAACATGGTGGATGTTCAGCAAAATGGAGATGCCCATTTCTTTGTTGATACGGACAAAATCCTCCATGACCTGCTTTGCGGTGACAGGGTCCAGTGCGGCCACCGGCTCGTCGGCAAGGATGATCTTCGGTTTCTGAGCCAGCGTCCGGGCCAGAGCGACACGCTGCTGCTGGCCGCCGGATAGTTGGTCGGCTCGAATGTATGCCTTATCCAAAATCCCGACCTTATCAAGAGACTCCAGAGCTGTGATCTTATCCTCCTTGCGGAAAGCGCCCAACAATACCCTCCAGAATGGCATTTCCGGGACTCGGGCGGACAGGACGTTTCGGATCACGGTGGTTCTGGACACCAGATTGAAGGACTGGAACACCATGCCGATCTCACGCCGGAAATGCCGCAGAGCCTTGCCCCGCAGGCCGCTGACGTTGGTATCATTGACGGTCAGCGTTCCTTTGCTGATGTCGTGCATCCGGTTCACGGCGCGCAGCAACGTGGACTTACCTGCGCCAGAACGTCCAATGATGGCGACAAACTCACCGTCCTGGATCGTCAGATTTACATCGTCCAGACCAACTGTGCCATTGGGATAAATTTTCGATACATGGTCAAATACGATCATGAGGTACACCTCGTTTCTTGATAGAACGCGGAGGAGAGGACGCCCCTCCGGCGTATGCCTGGGGAAATCCTCTCCTCCGAATTAGGGGCGATTTTGGGATGATTAGTTTGCAGTCAGTTCCTGAATCAACTGCTGAGCGGCCCGCTCGTTATCATAGTCGGAGGACTGGGCCTTCTGATAGCCGTTGTGGCTGTAAATAGCGATGACTTCCTTGCCCTCGGGGGTATTGCCGATATTGATGAATGCCTCCTGGAGAGCAGCAACCATGTCAGCATCCATATTGGGTGCGGACTTACTGACGGAAACGGTATCATTGTAGATGGGAGCGGTGACGCCGATCACGCCGGTCTCCTCCCAGATGGAGCCTTCACGGTTAAACTCGGTGTTCCAACGCTCGGCATAGTCACGGCGGGCGTCGGCATAGGTCACCAGAACGTCAACCTGACCAGAGGCCAGACGAGCAAAGGCGCTGGCATAGGAATCGGACTGGACCGCGCTGGCGAGGTCGGTAATGCCCTTTTCATAGCGATCCTGGAGCCACAGAGAAGGATAGATGTAACCGGCGGGAGAGGAAGAACCCATAACGCTCCAGTTGGCGCCGTTCAGGTCATCCCAAGTCAGCTCTTCGCCGGCATTGACCTTGGCAGTCAGCGCCTGGCCCTTTTCAGAGGGACCAGCGATCATCAGAGCACGATAGGAAACAGCCTGCTTCGTAGAAGCCTCGGTAGGCTGGCCATCGTTCCAATCCTTCGCGTCATCGAAGTCCTTGCTGAGACCGTCGCGGGTGGCGGTCAGGATAACATCACAGCCATCATCATAGAGAACATAAGTGCCGCCGGGAATCAGGCCCACATCGGCAGTGCCTGCACCCAGAGCCTCACCAACAGCTTCGTAGGTGGTGCCCACGTTGATGACGACTTCGCCAATGTCATAGCCCTGATTCAGCATTTCATCCTTCAGGAGCTGCTTCAGAGGCTCAGTAACCGTGATGATCTCGCCGGGCTCACGAGACGGGACAAAGTACACGCTCAGCTTATCAACCTTCTTGGGGCCGGTTTCCTCCTGAGAATCCGCAGGAGGGGGATTGTCCGTCTGGGGTTTGTCGCCGCAGCCTGCCAGCAGGCCAATGCACATCACCAAGGACAGCGCAAGAGCAAAAAACTTTTTCATAATAAACCTCCCGTTTCATTTTGTTTTTTGTTTAGCCACCGTCCTAAAGCAGACGGTATGCTATCTGCAATTACAGTATAGCATACCGCCACGAGTAAAAATTTTCCGTTTGAGTTATTTTATTTCGACTGTATCCGATTCTCCAATCGTCCGGAAATAATAACCCATCAATTCCTCAAACGCCAGAATAACCCGGCCAAAAAATGGGTTAGGAATTCCGCCGACCAGCATTTGCTTTGCTCCGTCAACGATGAGCACTAAGTCCGACAACTGGGCTAATGTGGAGTTTTCTCTTTTGGTGAAGCAGATAATCTTGAATCCCTTTGATTTGGCTGTTCGCACATCGTTCAGTACGGGCACTGCTTCACCGCTCTGGGAAATAGCGATCATAAGGGATGGCTCAATATTGGTCACGAGCGCCTTGCTTTCTTTATGGAAAATCATAAAGTCGTAAAAATGCACCCGATTAAATACCATGAAGCCACAGACGGCCAACCGCTGAACGATATAGTCTGCTACTAAATCAGCAAAGCCGCTGCCATCCGCGAAAATCTTTTGATTTTGAAACTCAGACAGCAAAGCACAAAATTTCTTGCCTATATTTTCATCGTAGTTGTCCACTAACTCGCGGATAGCGGCATCTCTCGGAGTCTGACTGTACACATTGACCCGTTGAGAAAGATGGTAGTAGAGCTCACTATAGCCATCGAAACCCAAGCGTTTGCACATCTTAATAATAAATGTGGATGAGACAAAGTTTTCGTTTGCAATCTGTTGGATGCCAATACGACCGTCTCCGCGTTCTATATGCCCGATGATATCTGTAATGATGCGAGTTTCCTCGTCTGATAGAAGATTGGTAAAGAGATAGTAGTTACCGTTCAACGGGCTTCCCTCCTGCCATATAGCGTGGATTTCGATTATAGTATGACATTTTTTCAAAAAATTGCAACCGTTCATATTTGAAGACTGCTATACAGAGGCAATATCGGGCTTTTTTTGTTTAAGGCGGGTCAGATTTTGATTTCCTGCATTGGAATAAATCAGGGGAATATCTCGTTCTTCTGCGTTAAACTGTAGGCATATAAGACTGCCTGTTTGTCCTTGCGAGGACGTTGCTCTACTTTTGCATACGTATTGTACCGGATCATGTCGGGCTGCTTTGCTGGTGATAAGCAGGTTTGCAGGCATTCAAAAGGTTCTAGGGCCGTATCTCCCGATGCCGTTTTCGGTCCTAAGCGCGGAGACGCACACTTTGTCTTGTGTGAGCCTCCGCTTTGTTTTTTGACCGGCCATCAGGTTTTGCACAATGATTGAACGGCGCTTGCCAGGGGCCATACGAAGGGTTGAGGCAAACTGCCGCTTGCGGGGCAGGGGCGGCTATGCTATGATAAAGTCATACCAATTTGGAGGAGATCGATGGTGGACAAGGTCAGACGATACACCCCTCGCCCACGGCAGGCGGCCCAGGAGGCCATCGAGGCATATATCATAAGAAATCAGATGAAGGGCAACGACAAGTTTCCGCCCGAGCGGACCATGTGCCAGATGTGGGGACTGAACCGCAGCACGTTGCGCAGCACCCTGGCCCGGATGGTGAGCGACGGGCGCGTGCATGCGGTCCAGGGCAGCGGGACCTGCTTTACCCCGCGGGTAGACCGGGTGCTGCAGGATCTGAAAAGCTTTACCCAATACGCGGCCGATCTGGGCATGAAGCCGGAAACCCGGCTGCTGGGTCTTTCCATGGTGGAGTGTGATAAACAGCTGGCACGGCGCTTTCAGCGTGTGCTGGGAGAAAGGCTGTACCGTGTCATCCGCCTTCGGATGCTGGACGGGACCCCGCTCATGATCGAGACCGCCTATATCCCCGCCGCGCTGACCCCGGGGCTGGAGGAGCGGGATTTGGTAGGCGGGTCCCTCTTTGCCGTCATGGAGGAGAACTATCACCTGATCATGCACCACGGCTATGAGAGAATCAGCATTACCACCACTACGCCCGAGGAGGCCGATTACCTGGGGACGGCGGCTGGGGTGCCTGCCTTCTGGATCGTCAGCGAAGTCTATGGCGACGACGGGTCCCTCATTGAATATTGCCGCACCATCGGGCGCTGTGACCGGATGCAGATGAGCAGCACCCTCTACTGGATCGGGGGCGGCGATGAAGGATAAACTGACCGACCGTTCCCCTCTGCACACCCAGCTGCGGGAAGTGATTCGCGCTAAGATCGACGAGGGAGAGTATCCGCCGGGAACGTGCATCCCTTCGGAGAGCCAGCTGTCGGAGGCCTACGGCCTCAACCGCCTGTCGGTGCGGAGCGCCCTGGCGGCGCTGGAATATGAGGGGCTTCTCCACAGTGTGCAGGGCAAGGGCGTTTTTGTCACCGCCCCCAAGCTGGAACGGGACATGGAGACCCTGGGCGGCTTTCGGCAGACCATGCGGGAGCGGAGCCAGCGCCCCGGCACACGGGTGCTCATCAAGGCGCTTCGGCAGGCGGGACCCCTCTACGCTCAGATCCTGGGCTGTGCCCCGGAAGAGGACATCTGGTATGTCCGGCGCATCTGCCAGGCAAATGGGAAGCCCATCGCGCTGGAGGAGATCTTCATTCCCACCGACGTGGTACCCGGCTTTGAAGAGGTGGACATCAATCTCTTCTCCATCTTCGAGGTCTATCGATGGAATGGGATCTACCCGGTTCGGGGGGAACAGCGTCTTGCCATCACCCATCTGGATCCGGCTGAGGCCAGGCTGATCGGCCTCAGGGAGGAGAACGCCGTCCTGGAGTTTTCCGGCGCCACCTACGACCGGGAGGGGCGGGCCATCGAGTTCTCCCGCAGCTATACCCACAGCGACCGTTGCGAGTTCCTGGTCCATTTTCAAAGGTAAATATTATACCAATTTATGCTTTGGTATTATTTCATGACCGCTATTTTTGGAATAGTGGTCATTTTTTATGTTTACGCCTTGTATAATATACTAAAAACTGTTTAGAATGTACATTTTACATTGAAATTGGTACGAAAAAGATATATACTTATCTCATCCTGGAGAGCAAAGGAGTGGGAGGAATGGCAGCTTCCATCGTATCTCTGCGGAATGTGGAGAAATGGTACGGCAATAACCATGTCGTCAAAGACATGAACCTGGAGATCGAAGAGGGAGAATTTTTGACGCTGCTGGGGCCGTCCGGCTGCGGAAAGACCACGACCCTGCGCATGATTGCGGGCTTCGAAGACGCCACTGAGGGCAGCATTGAGGTCCAGGGCGTCCGCGTGGAGGAGAAGGAGCCCTTCCAGCGGGACGTGAATACGGTCTTTCAGAACTATTCACTCTTCCCGCACATGACGGTGTATGACAATGTGGCCTATGGTCCCACCATCCGCAAGGTACCCAAGGACGAGATCCGCCGCCGGGTGACCGAGATGCTGGAGCTGGTACAGATGGCCGACTACGAAAAGCGCAAGCCGGAGGCCCTGTCCGGCGGCCAGAAGCAGCGTATCGCCATCGCCCGGGCGCTCATCAACAACCCCAGGGTCCTGCTGCTGGATGAACCGCTGGGAGCCCTGGACCTGAAGCTGCGTAAGCAGATGCAGATCGAGCTTAAGCGCCTTCAGAAGAAGCTGGGCATCACCTTCGTCTATGTTACCCATGACCAGGAAGAGGCCATGACCATGTCCGACCGCATCGCGGTCATGCGGGACGGGGTCATCCTGCAAATGGGCGCCCCCATGGAGATCTATGAGCGCCCGGCCACCCGGTTTGTGGCCGACTTCATCGGTGAATCCAACGTGCTGGAGGGCAGAGTGACTTTTCCATCTGGAAGGGAGAGCATATAAAAAATTCAAAAACGAAACGCTTTCCCCGCTTTTGCAGGCGTGGTATCCCAAAAAGGATGTTCTGCTTGTGGCACGCGGCGGTATGGAGGATATCCTCTTTTCCCCTGAATTACCACAGTTCCTCGCAGAGAGATGGAGCAGGCTCAAAAATTTCTATGCTTTTCTGGATGCCATTGAAGCGGAATAAAAAAGGAGTGGATTTAGGATGAAGAGAAATACGGTAAAAAGAAACGTAAGCCTTGCCTTAGGCGCAGCGCTGGTTTTTGGTGCAGTGCCTGTCTATGCGGCGGATGCTGTTACGGTAAACCTGAACGGCAGTCAGATGGAGTTTGATGTAAATCCCGTGATTGAAAACAGCAGAACCCTTGTGCCGTTCAGAAAGATTTTTGAAGCACTGGACTGTGCCGTTTCCTATACGAAGGAGAATGGCGCGCAGGTGGTTACGGCAAACAGAGGCAATCAATGGATTACTCTGGAAATCGGCAAAAATGAAATCACCGTTGATGGCGAAACAAAGAAGCTGGATGTTGCGCCGAAAATCGTAAACGGCAGAACCCTTGTGCCGCTGAGAGCCATTTCCGAAGGTCTGGACTGCACCGTTGAGTGGTCTGCCGATACCAAAACTGTGGATATTCAGAAAAAACAGGGGCAGTATGCCGTTACATCCGCACATATTTCCAAGAATATAACAGATGATAAGGGAAATATTCTGATTACGGTAGCGTTTGAATACCCCGTCATTGAAAATAAGGACAATAACGCCTTTATTACAGCGGTAAATGAACAGTATAAAAAGGATGCCGAAGCTGCTATTTCCGAAGCGGAAGCGGAATTTAAGGATTCTGCCGCGGCAGTCCTTGCTTCCGAGGGCAAGAATTACCATCCAATGGTTTTCACACGTTCCTTTGAGGTTAGTCTGAATCAGGATAACCTGCTTTCTATCACACAGCTGGATTATGCGAATACCTACGGCGCACATCCCAATACGCTGAAAAGCTCCAAGACCTTCAATCTGGCGGAGAATAAAGCGCTTACGCTGAGCGAGGTTCTGGGGAAGAATGCCGCCGATACGGATAGCTATGTGAAGGAAAAATTTGACGCGTATGTCAAAGAAACCGTAGGCGAATTGCTTGAGTATTATCAGCAGAACAGCGAGAAAGCACTCTCCGCAGTTAATTTCTGCCTGACGGAGGACGCACTGGTTCTGTATTATAATCCTTATGATATCCTGCCTTACGCGGCAGGCTCGCCGGAGGTAAAAGTACCTTATGCGGATACAACCGTAAAGCTTGCTTTGTCTGAAAGCTGATGGTTTTAAGGCAATAAAAAGGAAGGGATGTTAACCCTTCCTTTTTTATTGCCTTTTTTATCCTAATTTAGACCAATCGCGTGTTTCGCGCAGCTCTGTCCATTTTTCATGCTTGGAATTCTCTTTGAATTCGTAGTAATGGCTGTTGGTTGCCTCCTGCACGGGCAGGTAATACCAGCTGCTTGTATCAGCGTTATCCGTCCATGTAATCATGTCGGGAAGCAAATCCGCCGGAGTCTCAGGGAGACGCTTCAGCACACGGTTTACCAGAGACATGGTTTCTGCACGGGTAATCTGATTCTGGGGACGGAATGTATCGTCGCCGTAGCCGCTTACCCAGCCATGGTTCGCCGCAACCGTAATCTCGCCTTCTGCCCAATGCCCGATGATATCGGTGAAGCTTACGGGCGTTTTGTCGCCGTTGTTGTCAAAGCGTGTTGCGATTGCCGCAAATTCCGCACGCGTGATGGGTGCGTTCGGGCGGAATGTCCCATCGGGATACCCTGCGATAATGCCCATCCTGCTCAGCGTGGAAACGGAACTGCAATACCATGCATCCGCCGCCACATCGGAGAAATCATTCTGATGTGTGAAGTTTTCACTGCGGATACCATCCTCAAGCAGACGGAAGAAGATTGCCGCTACCTCTGCACGGGTGATGGAATTCTGTGGCTGTACTTCGCTATTCCCGTAACCAACGATGTAAGCAAAGTGGTCAGTGTTGTTCAGACCCAGTGCGTCATCATCAGGAATTTCTACTGTCGGCTTGGGCTTGGGACGATGTCCGCCGCCGCCACCACCGCCGCCGGAGGATTCCTTGGTGTAGGTTACAGTGATTACCGTATCCGCAGGCTTGTCGGCAGGAATTGTGCCGGAAACTGTGGCTTTATCTGCCTTGTAGCCTTCGATAGCAGGGCTGTCAATGGAATAAGCCGCACCTGCTTTTACGTTAATAACTGCAGCCTCCGCAGCCTTTGTGCCGTCGGAGTAAGCATAATGAACCGTAACCTTGTAAAGCTGTTCATGTGCCGCTTTTAAACCAAATTGAGTAGGAGCGGTTTCATCTGTTACATAGGCATCGAAATATTTTTGACCATCCTCTGTTTCTGCTCCCCAACGAGAACACCGACCATCCTTATAGCCGTCATAGAACCAACCTGTAATTTTTTCGCCATCAGAAGCAAGCTTTCTGTCACCCGACATTTTTGTTGCATCTGCAAGAGAAATCATACTATTAGCACCAAATGTGAATAAATCGTCACCGGCTGTTTGTGCAGCATTGTTATACAATGCATTGTCTTCGGCGAGTATAATATTTGAGGTAACTCCATAAATACCACCGCCGTAGCTTGCTTGGTTGTTGCAGATAGAAGCACTGTTATTATTTGTAATAGATTCTCCTCCATTAGAATCCGAATTTGTGGTATTTTCACCAATAGTAATTGTTGCGCTTTGGCTGTAAATACCACCACCATAACCATTTGTTGCTTTATTACCATACAATTCACTGCCGGACTTAATAGTAAGTATTGCATTATTTTTTGTTTCAAGTAGATTGCAAATTGCAATGCCTGCACCATTTGCAGCTTCATTTTTGTTAATGGAGGAGCCGTTCTGTAAAGTAATATGGGTATTAGCTGCGGCAGTACACAAAGCAAAAATACCACCGCCAAAAGAGGCGTTATTATCGGTAATTTCAGCATGATCTAAGGTTAATTCACCCATACTATAAGCTACGATACCACCGCCTTGGTCACCGCCGATATTCAAGGCAACAGTAGAATTCTGAATCGTCAAATCAAGTCCGTCACCACAGTAGATACCTCCGCCAATAGGAACCATGAATTCAGTTTCTTTTTGTTTAGAGGTCATATACTCTGCACGGTTATTTTGAATACGTGTGTTTTGGGTAATTGTACAAGAGTTTTTTCCAGTAACATAAAGTCCTCCGCCATATAAGGAATGGTTATCTTGAATTACAGAAGCCTCGATGTTTACCAAAGTATTGCTTGCACAAATACCACCGCCGTCATCTATGGCAGTATTATTTTCGATAACAGAATTGTTTTTAATGGTTAGAGCACCGCCGATAGACAAAATGCCGCCGCCGTCAGCAGCCTCATGCTCTTCAAGGTCAGCAGTGTTTTCATAAACGTGAACATTGTCCAAGGTTAGATTTGCATCCTTTGCATAGATACCACCACCACCTGTGCATTCACTGCCGGCACCGCCGATACCGATTGCTTTGTTTTCAGTAATGGATAAGTTGTGTAAGTTAACGGTTGCATCTTGAATAGAGAAACCGCCGCCATTAGAAAGATTATTACCTCCGGTAATCTTACCTTTTTCTTCTGCACTGCTTGTTATGGTAACATTAGTTTCCGCGCCGGTAATGGTTACAACGGAATCGTCACCGAAACCTGTTAAGGTTTTCCCCTTCAAATCCAGTGTAATAGATTTGTTGATATTGATGTTTTCGGTTACATCCTTCGCCAGTACAACGGTCTCGCCGTTTTCAGCCGCGTCGATTGCCGCCTGTAGTGTTTCGTAGGTTCCCTCTTTACCATCGATGGTTGCCGCATACGTCACTACTTCGCCAGTTGTTTCGCCTTTGCTTTCGTCTTTGTTTTCATCTTTACCCTCGGAAGGAGTAGTGTTGTCCTTGCCTTCCTCAGCTTCTCCACCGCTTACAGGTGTAGGTAAAGGCGTTAAGGTTTCATTTTCACCCTTCTTCTCCTCGCCAGAAGAAGCAGGAGCACCGGTTGTCCCTAAAGAAGGGGCAGGGTCGTTCGTCTGTCCGCCTTCCTCAGATGTGCTTGCTAGTTTGTTCCCTTCGTTGTTGGCTGTTCCGCTTCCGTTGGACGAGCCGTCAGGCTGTTCTGTAGCAGACGCGATATTCGTCTGCTGAGAGCCTTCGCCCCCGGCACCATCCTCTGCGAATACCCCAACCGGCGGCAGGGCAAGCGTCATAGAAAGTGCCAATGTCCAAGTGAGAAGCTTCTTGCCTTTGTTTTTCTCTGTCATAAAAACCCCCCTTTTCCTGTCTGCGGGTTTCGGAACAGGGAAACAATATGTATTTCGGTAGCCGGCTGTCCTGCGGCAAATCCCCTCGCCGTTTAGACCCTTGGCTTTGCGACATCGGCTTTCGCCGATTGTGCCTTTTTCTGTACATACGCCCGTTCCTGCGTCCGCACAGAAATAAAAATAGTTACATTAGTGTTGTATAAGAATAGCATAGCATATTTACATAAAAAGACAAGTGCCTTTTTATTTTTTTGTAATATTTTGCCATACAAAAAGAGACAAAATCCTTAAAAAAGAGTATAATATGAAAAAACGATGAACGAGGTGAACCCTTTTATGAATGATTTCGTAAAGAAAATGTTGGATTATAACCGTGCCTTCGTGGAGCATGGTCTCTATGAAAAGTATACCACAACCAAGTATCCGGACCGTAAAATCGCCATTCTTGCCTGCATGGATACCCGCATGACGGAGCTTCTGCCTGCCGCCCTTGGCTTGAAAAACGGCGATGTCAAGCTGATTAAAAACGCAGGCGGCCGCGTGATGCACCCCTATGGCAGTGTCATTTTCAGCCTTTTGGTCGCAGTCTATGAGCTGGGCGTGGATACGGTCGTTGTCATCGGGCATGATGATTGCGGCGGTCGCCTGCTTGACCCGAAGGAAATGATTGCCAAGATGAAGGAACGCGGCATTTCGCAGGAGGCGATTGACCATGTGGATGAAAACCATAAAAACGTGGAGCAATGGCTGACCGGCTTCGGGGATATCAACCATTCCGTCCAGAGCACCGTTGATGCTATTAAGGAGCATCCGCTGCTGCCAAAGGATTTGGAGGTGCTCGGCTTCATCATGGACCCCCATACGGGCGCAGTCCGCGGCGTTTCCGAGAGAAAGGAATAAAATATGAAAATCAGAAAGTCGCTTTTTGTCTAAGCAAAGGGCGGCTTTTTTCTTTACGGAAAATTTATAAAATTCCGCTTGACAGAATGGACATACAGTTGTATGTTATAAATAAACATACACTTGTAGGTAAAAGAGGTGAACCCCATGGAAAAACAGAAATTACCCGATACAGAGCTCAAGGTCATGCAGGCAGTCTGGCATATCGACCCCCCTGCCAGCACCTCTGCCGTCCGCGAGGAGCTGCAAAAGGAACGCCCTTGGAATTTATCCGCTTTGCAGACCCTTCTGGGCAGACTGGTGCGCCGTGGATTTTTGCAGACGGAAAAGCAGGGCAAAAGCCGCTATTATACCCCCCTCGTCACAGAGGAGGATTATCTCGCGGAGGATAGCCGCCGCTATTTTCAGAAATGGACGGGTGGCTCTCTCAGGGATTTGGTTGCCTGTCTTTATGTCAATCATTCGGTTACAAAAGAGGACTTAGAAGAATTGAAGGCGTTTATCGAGGACGAAACGGAGGGGTGAGCGGCTATGCGTATTTTTCTGGAATATTTGAAGGTCAGTCTTTGGATGCTTCCGATTATTCTGCCGGCACTCTGGCTTCTGCCGCGCCTGTCTAAGCGGTATGCCGCAAGGGTGTCCTATGTCATCTGGCTTGTGCTTGCCGTGCGTCTGCTCATTCCGTGGAATCTGACCCTTCCGCAGGAAACCGCCCCCATCCATGTGGCAATTTCCGAGGAGCAGGCGAATGAATGGGTGCAGGCGAAATTCAATCCCGTGCAGGCACCGCCAAAGGCAGAAGGCACAGCAGCCGCGGCACAAAAGCAGACACAGCCCCAAGCCGAACCCTTGCAGCCCTTGCAGATTGGCTTTGCGCTCTGGCTGGCAGGCGTGCTGTTTTTCGCCCTACGGACAGCGGTTTCCGTTTTTCGGATGAAAGCCCTGCTCCGCCGTTGGGAGAAAGAGCCCTCTGCCGAAGCAAAGGCGTTTTTCGCCGAAACGGCAGGCAAAACGCAGCCGCGGCTCATGGTTTGCCCTGTGCTGGAAAGTCCTATGGCGGTCGGTTTATTCCGCACAACTGTCTATCTGCCCCATGAGCACTACACCGCGCAGGAGTTGGAAATGATTTTCCGTCATGAGCTGATCCATTGGCGGCGGAAGGATTTGTGGTATAAGCTGCTGCTGCTTGCCGCAAGAAGCATCCATTGGTGCAATCCTCTGGTCTGGCGGATGGCAAAGCGTGCAGAGCGGGATTTGGAAATTTCCTGCGACAGCATGGCGGTGCAGGGCAGGGATGCGGCGTATCGCAAGGCGTATGGTCTGATGATTTTGCAGGAGGCGGAGCGAAGCATCGAAAAGCAGGCAGCATTGACAACCTGCTTCACCGATGGGAAACGGGCATTGCAGGAAAGGCTGGTGGAGATTATGAATCAAAGCAAACGAAAAAAAGGCATGGCACTGGTTTCTGTTATGCTTGTGCTGACATTGACCTGCGGTTGCCTCATCAGCTGTGGGAAGGACGAGAAAGCATCGGAGTCCACGCAGGATACAGCAGCAAGCCAAGGCACCCTGACCGCAGAACAGCGCAAGCTGACTGAGCAGTGGGCAGAGGCTCTTTCCGACAGAGATGGCAAAATCCGCTATAAAGAGATGGGCAAGGCTGCCAAGGCGCAGTTTATCGCAGAGCAGAAGGCACTTGATGGCGAGGATTGGAATTATGTCATCGGCGGCTCCAGTCCTTGGGTGGATTCCTATACCATCGAGGAGCGCGAAAACGCAGCCATGATTACCTATACCATGCAGGATAGCGAGCCTGCTTATTACACCATGAAGGAGCTGCTGAAATTCGGTAAGGAAAACGGCAAAACCGTTGTCGCAGGCTATCTCACCTCCAATCTCTATTGGGAGGACGGCAAGGTGCATCCTACCGTTTCCCGCACAGAATCGGATTTGGACGAAGGTATCTGGGACTTTCTTTCGCAGAGCGTGGTCGGCTTTATCAGCCAGAGTGATTGGGCTGTGTATGAACTGGAAGCCTTCAATTTTAATAAAATCAACGTGACACGCACCCCTCTTGCAAACGGCAGAGAGCAGGTAGCGGTGGATTTCGGCTTGAATATTCAGCATAGAAATCCCTTCCGCGACCCTGATGAAGCAGGCTATATCCGCCGCGCGAAGGAGGCAGGGCAGTCTGTTTATCAGACGTATTATGATGAATATTATGAGGAAAAGGACGCAAATACTTATTTCCGCTTCACCTGTGAGGTACAGCCCGATGCGCAGAAAATCTACGAGGATACCGCCGGAACCTTCCATCTGTATAGCGATGACGGCAATCCGCATAAGATTACCTTTATGAAGAAAAATCCTGCTTATGACGGTTGGTATGACGAAACACCTACGGATGGCTGGTTCTGTACCGTTACCCCTGCCAAAGATGCGAATACTGTTACCGTTGCCAGAAAAATCCGTATCGAGGACACCACAGGCAGAACGAATAACGGCTATTTCGATTTGAATCTTGATTACACGACCACCTTCCCCGTTGCGGAGAATGCAGCCTTTACCGTTGGCGGCGCAGGCGAAGCTCCTGCCATGCTGAACGCGAAGGAATGGCTTTCCCGTCTGCAAAGCGGAAAGGTTGGGCAGAGCGTGACGCTGTTCTTCGGGACAGATGCAAACGGAAACACCGTAATCACCGAGGGCAGAGAAGGCTTCTGGTCGAAGAAGGCCGTCTGATTTGTCGATATCCCCAAGGGGCGCGCACATTGCGCGCCTCTTTTTCCTGTGCTATACTAATGACATTTCAGAAAGTAAGGAGTGACTGCAATGAAGATAACCTATCTGCACCACAGCGGCTTTTCCGTTGAAACCGAAACAAAGGTGCTTTTGTTTGATTATTATACAGAGGGCGGCAGAAAAGCGTATTTCGACCCTGCCGCATACCCCGATAAAGCAGTTTTCGTCTTTGTCTCCCATGCGCATGAGGACCATTATGACAGACGGATTCTTTCCTGGGCAAAGCTCCCCAATGTCCGCTATGTGCTTTCCTTTGATGTGCGGACAGAAGCAGGCTTTGAAGGCAGAGTCCTCCGCGCCGAGCCGCATCGGACGTACGATTTTGACGGCATTTCCATCCAAACGCTCAGGTCCAATGATGAGGGCGTGGCGTTTCTGGTCAAGGCGGATGGCAAAACCATCTACCACGCAGGCGATTTGAACTGGTGGCACTGGAATGGCGAGCCGGAGGACTTTAATGCCCATATCGAAAAAAGCTATACTACGGAAATCAATCGGCTGAAGGGCGAGAAAATAGACGTTGCCTTTGTCCCTGCGGATTTGCGCCTACAGGATAAATATTTCTGGGCGGTCAATTATTTTCTCAAGACCGTCGGCGCAAAAAGGCTGTTTCCCATGCACTTCTGGGGACGCTTTGATGTCTGCACGATGCTGCGTCAGCTTGGCTATGGCGAAACGATTGCGGAAATCACGCAGGAAAACGAAAAATTTGAAATTTAAACGGAAATTCTTAAGGAAATCTTCAAGTTCTTCCGCGAAATTTCATTTATACTAAGGATAGAAAAGAATCGGTCGAAATTCTGATTTCGATTGCGGCTTAGTTTTTAGCGGAAGAAGGAAAAGCAATGAAGGGGAAAAATTGGAGGGAATATGAACCGCCGAAGCGCCGTCGGCGCAGAAGAAGAAAGGGCGGACTTTTGCGCAAGCTGCGTTTCGCAGTGGTGCTGTTTTTGGTTGGCTATGTCGGCTTTCTGGTCTATTATAATTTCGGCAAGCCCTATACCGTTGCACTGGATGCAGGGCATGGCGGGGCGGATGTCGGCGCAGAGGGCGTGATACAGGAGGTCGCACTGACGGAGCAGACTGTAGCCGAACTGCAAACCCTTCTGGAGGAGGACGGACGCTTCCGCGTGGTGCTGTCCCGTAAGGCAGGCGAGGGTGCAACCGTCACCGAGCGTAACCATAAATTCCGCCGCAGACACCCCGATTTAATGCTCTCTGTCCATGGCAACGCAAGCGACAGCAGCAGTGCCAATGGCTTTGAGTGCTATCCTTCGCCACCCGGCTATGAAAATTATGAAGAAAGTCTTGCCTTTGCAACGCTTTTGGCGCAGGAAATGCAAAATATAGGCGCAAATCTCCGTGGTACGGGCATCGCAGGCGTGCGCTATGGCTATTATGATGAAAATGGCAACAAGCTGCTGTGTGATTCGAGCGATACCACGGTCTATTCCTATGATACCTTCGGGATGCTCAAAAATATGAGCTGCCCTGCGGTTCTGGCGGAGCAGTGCTTTATTACCAATGCATCCGATGTGGAAAGCTTCGGCACAGAGGAGGGCTGTCAGCGCGCCGCGCAGGCGTATTACAAGGCTATCTGTAATTACTTAGAACATGCAAAATAAAAGTCCCCAAAAGGTGCGCCCGAATAAGAAACCTTGCATTCTGAAATGCTGAAAGCTACGGCTACTGTGTCAGTTCCCCTTGACAGCCTAAGTCAAAGGATGCCTGCGGGAAACTTCCTTGTATCCGCAGTCTTTCAGCTATTTCATTTTCTTCATGTTTTCTTATTGGGACACACCAAAAGGGGACTTTTTAATTACTCAATAGTTATATCCTTTTCAATCAGCCGTTTATTCACATCCTCCTTCAGCAGTGTATACACCACCGAAACAATCGGGATAAACACCAGCATCCCGACAATCCCGAACAGACTGCCGCCCAGTGTCACCGCAACCAGCACCCAGATTGCAGGCAGTCCAATCGAGCCGCCGACTACCTTCGGATAAATCAGATTTCCTTCAATCTGCTGCAGCACAAGGAACAGCACGATAAATGCCGCTGCCTGCGAGGGGCTGACCGTCAGAATCAGAAACGCCCCTACGACACAGCCGATAAACGCCCCGAAAATGGGAATCAGTGCCGTAAATGCAATCAGCACCCCAACCAGAATGGCGAAGGGGAACCGCAGAATCGTCATGGAAACGAAGAACATCATCCCCAGAATCACCGCCTCCAGGCATTGCCCTGTCAGAAAATTTGAAAACGTGCGATACGTCAGCGCGCAGATTTGCAGAAAGCGGTTTGCGTGCTTTTCCTTCAGATAGGCGAAAATCAGCTTTTTCATCTGTCGCTTCAGAAATTCCTGTTGCAACAGAATATAGCAGGCGAAAACAAGACCGATGAAAAACGTCCCCACGCCGCTTACAATTCCCGTTGCTACGCTGATGGTAGAGCTCAGCATGGAATTTGCCCCTATGCGGAAGAATGTCACAAGCTGATTCAGAATTTCCTCCCAATTCAGCTGTGCCTGTACCTCGTCTATGTAGTCCACCAGCTCAGGATGGTTGGAAACAAGCTGCTCCGCCTTTCTTATCAGCACAGGCACCTTTTCGGGCAGCGTTTTCCCAAGCGTAGCAATGGTATTTCCCAGCTCCGGCACAACCACAATCGTTACAAGGCTCAATAGTGCCAGTACAAAAATCAGCGTCAGAATCAGGCTGACGGGCGCGGCAAATTTTTTCGGCTTTTCCTTTGCGTTTGCAAACAGCCGCTTCCGGATGCGGTTCATCGGCACACTCAGCACAAATGCAATCGCGCCCCCCAGAAGGAAGGGGAACAGGATGTGTAAAATCGTTTTTACCGCCTGCAGCACAATGCTAAACCGCCAAAGCCCCACCAGAATCACCAGTGTAAATATAATTAAGCCCCGCAGCTTGCGGAGCGTATCCTTATCTAACTGCATCCAATCAACTCCCAGTATATTTTTATTTATATTAGAAGAAAGTATATCATAAAAGTAAATTTTCTTGCAATACGCGCGCACAATTCTTAATATTTTCTTCTGTTTTTCCTTTACACAGCGGGCATTTGCGTATAAACTATACAAAGGAATATGTGGCTTTTTTCAGAAAAGTCAATTTATCGAAGCAGAAAGGAAGAAAAAAATGGAAGTAAGAACAAGATTTGCCCCTTCCCCTACGGGCTATATGCATATCGGCAACCTGCGTACCGCGCTTTATGAATACCTCATTGCAAAATCTCAGGGTGGAAAATTCATCCTGCGTATTGAGGATACCGATCAGGGCCGTCTGGTGGAGGGCTCTCTGGATGTCATTTATAAAACCATGAAAATGACAGGGCTTCAGCATGATGAAGGTCCCGATGTCGGCGGCGAATACGGCCCCTATGTGCAGAGCGAACGCATGGGTCTGTATATGGATTATGCAAAGGAACTGGTGGAAAAGGGCGAAGCGTATTACTGCTTCTGCACCAAGGAAAGACTGGAAAGCTTGAAGGAAGCCAATGCAGAGGGCGTTTCCTTCGCAAAATATGACCGTCACTGTCTGCATCTGTCCCCCGAGGAGGTACAGGCAAAGCTTGCCGCAGGCGAACCCTTCGTTATTCGCCAGAAAATGCCCGAAAGCGGCACAACCTCCTTCCATGACATGGTTTATGGTGATATCACCGTGGATAATGCGGAGCTGGATGACCAGATTCTGATGAAGGCAGACGGCTTCCCGACCTATAACTTCGCCAATGTTGTGGATGACCACCTGATGCACATCACCCATGTTGTCCGCGGCAGTGAATATCTTTCCTCCACACCCAAGTATAACCTGCTTTATAAAGCATTCGGATGGGAGCCTCCTATTTATGTACACCTGCCCGCCGTTATGCGTGACGCACACCATAAGCTTTCCAAGCGTCATGGCGATAAATCCTTCGAGGATTTGGTAAATGAAGGCTATGTGGTAGAAGCCATCGTGAACTATATCGCACTGCTTGGCTGGAGTCCCTCCGATAATGTGGAAATCTTCACCCTCAAGGAACTGGAACAGAAATTTGATATGGCAGGGCTGAGCAAATCTCCCTCCATCTTCGATATCAAAAAGCTGACATGGATGAACAGTGAATACCTCAAGGCAATGGATTTTGACAAATACTTTGAGTTGGCAAGACCTAAGCTGGAGGAGGCACTGGCAGGCACCGATTTAGACCTGAAAAAAATCGCGGCACTGCTCCAGAAGCGTCTGGAAACCCTCAACGATATCCCTCGTCTGGTGGATTTCTTCAAGGAGCTGCCCGATTACAGCACAGAGCTGTATACCCATAAGAAAATGAAAACCAACGATGAAATCGCACTGTCCTCCTTACAGGCGGCTCTGCCTGTTCTGGAGAACCTGTCCGATTGGAATGAAACTGCCATCCATGACAGCCTGATGGCACTGGTCGGTGAGCTGGGCATCAAAAACGGTCAGCTGCTCTGGCCCGTCAGAACAGCCCTTTCCGGTGAGCAGACCTCTCCCGGCGGTGCAATGGAGCTGGCGGATATCCTCGGCAAAGAGGAGGCTCTGCGCAGAATCCGCAAGGGGATTGAGAAATTGAGTAAGTAAATCGATTCCTTTTATGTTCATAAATTATTCAAATATTCTTAAAAAACTCTTTGGTTTTTGTACAAATGAAATTCAAATTTGAATGATATCATAAAGGTGTCAAAAGGAACGGACCACCTTTTGAGAACATAAGTATTATACCCTTCCCCTTTTTAAATGATAAAACGTAAAAGCAAGAAGAGCAAATCGAAAGATTTGCTCTTTTGCTTTACTAGAGCGTTGCAGGAGCAACGCTCTAAGTCAAAATCGGGGATTTTGACTTGTTAGGACAGAAGAATAAACAGCTAGGTTCCGACGGCGAGCCTTGAAACCTTCTGTTTTCCTCGACGGAAGTGAATTCCGTCTGCGGATCCCATTCGGGAAGACGCTTCGTTTCCCGAACCCTTCCGCTGCCTGTAGGTGTTTTTTATGGTTGCGATTAAGGCATCATGTCATCCATGATATCGTCAATCGCCTCCTCCGCCTTCACTACCATCTTTTTCCCTTTTCTGGCAAGCCTCTGATAGGTGCGCTTATCCTTCATCAGGTATCCCATGCCTGCCATTGCCGCCGCGCCGCCAAGCAGCATCCCTGTTGCAAATTTGTTCATAAAATCCCTCCTTTGATGAAATTAGTATGACCGTTTTCGTGATTTTTATTGATTTTCCATGACGGATAACGTATAATCAAACCGATAAGTTGTCAAGACAGCTGTAAAAACAAGTGAAGAGACAAAAAGGAGAAAGAACATGAGCGAGAATCAAAAAGGCTTTGCCGCTTTTCTGGCAAAAAAGGATATCGTTTTTTCAGCAAAGCGATACGGCATTGATGCCTTGGGCGCAATGGCACAGGGCTTATTTGCATCCCTGCTGATTGGGACAATTTTAAAAACCTTGGGGCAGCAGCTTGGCGTTGCCATTCTGGTGGATATCGGTACCTTCGCGCAGGCGGTCACAGGCCCTGCTATGGCAGTTTCCATCGGCTATGCGCTGAAATGCCCCCCTCTGGTGCTGTTTTCATTGATTGCCGTCGGCGGCGCGGCGAATCAGCTGGGCGGTGCAGGCGGTCCTCTGGCTGTTTTCGTTGTCACCATCTTTGCCGCAGAGTTCGGTAAGCTGGTTTCCAAGGAAACAAAGGTCGATATCATTGTGACCCCTTCTGTCACCATCTGCGTCGGCGTGCTGCTTTCCATGTGGTGGGCACCCTCCATCGGTGCAGCGGCAAGCGCAGTTGGCAATGCCATTAAGTGGGCAACGGAGCTGCAGCCCTTCTTCATGGGGATTCTGGTTTCCGTTATCGTCGGCATCGCGCTGACGCTCCCTATCAGCAGTGCGGCAATTTGTGCGGCTCTGGGGCTGACAGGCTTGGCAGGCGGTGCGGCAGTTGCAGGCTGCTGTGCGCAGATGGTTGGCTTTGCCGTTATGAGCTTTAAGGAAAATAAATGGAGCGGTCTTTTGGCGCAGGGCATCGGTACCTCCATGCTGCAAATCGGGAATATCGTCAAAAACCCGCTGATCTGGATTCCGCCTACACTGGCATCCGCTGTCACAGGCCCTATCGCAACCTGTATTTTCCGCATGAAGATGAATGGGGATGCCGTGGCCTCCGGCATGGGTACCTGCGGTCTGGTCGGACAGATTGGTGTCTATACCGGTTGGATTAACGATATCACCGCCGGCACAAAAGCAGGCATTACCTCTATGGACTGGCTCGGTTTGGTTTTGGTTTGCTTCATCCTGCCTGCAGTCCTGACCCTCGTTTTCGCATATCCTATGCGCAAAAAGAACCTCATTAAGGAAAATGACCTGAAACTGGATTTGTAATCCATAAAATAAAAAGAGTGAAACCCTTTTGGATTTCACTCTTTTTTTGTATGTGCTTTTTATCATGGGTTTTTCATAGGCGCACCGCCTTTTTCCCTGCCGTTTCCGGCATAATGGGGAAGGGATTGGAAAGGGAAACTTTGTTGCCCTTTCCTCGGTTGCGGAGGTTTGGAACCCATTGCGAAACGGGTTCCAAGTTTTTGTTACTTTTTAGCATAAAAAGTAAGAAAGAAAGCTTCTGTCTTGCCAAAATAGTTCTAAACTGGCGAATTTCTGATGTTGTCCAAGCAAAATATTTGGCTCGAATGAGCCCAATCGGCGCTTGCGCCGCTAACTTAGACGCTCCTGCGCCGCTATTTCATTCCCCCAAATCGTGAATAAATAACCCACTCCGCAGCTTCGGCTCAAACCATGTCGATTTCGGCGGCATCGTCATATCCTCATCCGCCACATCCATCAGCTCCTCCATGGAGGTGGGGAACATGGAAAACGCCAGTCTCATCTCGCCACTGTCTACTCTGCGCTCCAGCTCACCCAGTCCGCGAATTCCGCCGACAAAATCAATCCGCTTGTCGGTTCTGGGGTCGCCGATGGCAAGCACAGGCTCCAGCAGCTCCTTCTGCAAAATGGAAACATCCAGTCCCAGAACAGGGTCGTCTGTAATAATTTCCTCCTTCGCCGTCATCTTGAACCATTTCCCGTCCAGATACAGCCCAAAGGTGTGCAGTGCTTCGGGGTGGTAAGGGCCTTCGCCCGCGTAAGGCGCAATGTCGAATTTCTTGCGAATTTCCTGCATGAATTCCTCTGTATTGTAGCCGTTTAAATCCTTTACCACGCGGTTGTAATCCATGATATATAAATCCTCTGCCGCAAACAGTACGGACAGATAATAGTTGAATTCCTCCTCACCGGTGTAATCCGGCTTTGCCTCTCTGCGCTTCAGCGCCACCTTCACGGCGGATGCGTTTCTGTGGTGTCCGTCCGCAATGTAGAGATTCTTCACCTGCTTAAAGGATTCCACCAGCATGCCGATTTCCGTATCGCTGTCAATCACCCAAACCGTATGCCCGATGCCGTCCTCGGCAACGAAATCGTAAACAGGCTTTACTGCCGCTGTCCAGCCGTCGATAATCGCCTTTGCGTCCTTGTTTTCCTTGTAGGCAAGGAAAATCGGGCCTGTGTTTGCGTTCAGCGTATCCACATGGTGGATACGGTCAGCCTCCTTGTCTGCGCGTGTCAGCTCATGCTTTTTAATCGTCCCGTTAATATATTCGTCCACAGACGTACAGCAAACCAGACCCGTCTGGCTTCTGCCGTTCATCGTCATGCGGTAAAGATACAGGTTGGGCAGCAAATCCTGTCCCAGAATCCCGTTGTGAATCATGTTTTCGAGGTTTTCCTTTGCCTTTGCGTAAACCGCAGGGCTGTAAACGTCAATATCCTTCGGCAGGTCCACCTCTGCCTTGTCAACATGCAGGAAGGACCAGGGCTTTCCCTGCACCATTTCTCTTGCTTCTTCGCTGTTCATTACGTCATAGGGCAGGGCTGCTACGTCCTTTGCGTAAGCCTCTGCCGGGCGGATCGCCATAAAGGGTCTGATGGTTGCCATAATTTTCCTCCTTTGGAATTGCTGTTTTCGGTTTCTTAATCCAGAATACGAACCTTCAATACCGTATTGATGGCATACAGGTCTTTGATCATATCATCGATGTTTTCTGGCAGGTTGTCGCATACCACAATGTTATATGCAAGGTCGCCCTTGGAGTTGTTTACCAGCTTGTCGATATTCACGCTGTATTTTGTGAAAACAGCACCCAGCTGCCCAATCATGTTTACGATATTCTGATGGCATACGGTGATGCGGGGCTTGCCGTTATAAGGCACCACGCAGTTGGGGAAGTTTACGGAATTTTTGATATTGCCGTGGGTCAGGTATTCTCTGATTTCCTGTGCCGCCATAATTGCGCAGTTTTCCTCGGATTCCGGTGTGGATGCGCCCAGATGAGGGGTTACGATGATGTTCGCAGGGTCGCCCAGCAGGTCTTCGGAAGGGAAGTCCGTCATGTAGCGCGCGATGATGCCGTCCGCAATGGCTTTTTTCAGTGCCGCATTGTCCACCAGACCGCCGCGTGCAAAGTTCAGCAGGCGTGCGCCGGGCTTTGTTGCCGCAAACAGCTTTTCATCAAAGGTATTTCTTGTCTTATCGTTCAGAGGAATGTGCAGCGTAATGTAATCCGCTTTCGCAACCAGCTCCTCCATGGATTCCTCATGCACCACATTGGGGGATAAGTGCCATGCACTTTCAAGGGAAAGGAAGGGGTCGTAGCCGATAACCTCCATCCCCAGATCCAGTGCCGCATTGGCAACCTGTACGCCAATCGCACCCAGACCGATGACACCCAAGGTCTTGCCCGCAATTTCAGGACCGGTGAATTCCTTCTTGCCTGCCTCTACTGCCTTTTCCACGCTGAATCCTGCTTGGATAAAGCCAAGGGATAATTCAGCGCATAAAACGATTAACATGGATAAACAAGAGGCTGAATACGTGAAAACCGTGAAATACTTCAAAGGCACTTTCGATGGCAACAATAAGACTATCAGTAATCTTACGGTCAATCACAAATATCCTGGAGCCGGTCTGTTGGGCAATGTACAAAATGCAGTCGTTAAGAATCTGAACGTCACTAATGCCACTATTAATGGAAGTTCCAAATGGACAGCCATCGTAATAGGCTTTTCCAATGGAAGTCTGACGGTAGAAAACGTAAAGGTCAGCAATTCTGAGATTAATATGGAAAGTGATACGGATGGTGCTGTAAAACTGGCAGGTATTGTGTCTTATATGAATGGAAACAATACTGAAGATATCCATTTGAAAGGATGTTCTGTATCTGATTTTACAATTAACGGTGGAAGTTATAACATTGCCGGATTGGCGGGGTATATTATTAAAGCCAAATCATTCATCATAGAGAATTGCCAGACAAGCAATATAACGCTAAAGGTGTCTGATGCTAAATATGTCAATAAGGTAAACTATAGCTCGCCATTCCTTGGTTGTTTCGGGGTTACGGCAAGTAAGAATTCAGCCGTATTTAAGAATAATACGGTCAGCGGAACCTATACCTATAATGGTAGTACGGTCAATCTGAGTAGTTTTACTATAAGCGATGCTGGTAAGGCAAATGATAGTAATTATAGTAGTTTTGTCTGCGCTCCACTATTTGGAGATTGCGATGCTACAAGTATGGACATTACTATTAATGACAATGTTTATGCTTATAGCAATGGAAAATACATTCAGAAGCAGGATTAAAATAATTACTTAACAGATAGAAGAGGATGTGTCATATGATAGCAGTTCAAGTTGACACATCCTCTTTTTCTTTTAAAAGGGTAGAATTGCATAAATTCTGAGATATATTCTCTGTTTTATATATGGCTCTATTCCTTATTCTTTTTCCTCGGCAAGCAACTGTTGGAAGATACTCCTCAACTGTGCTTCGTCTGCGATAATCTTTTGCAGTTCTTTCAGCTTTTCTGCATTCTTTGATTTCGGAAACCAAAGTTTCAGATATCCACCCGGTGCATATTTCTCCATCAGATGCTGGCGGAAACGTTGGTAGTGCCATTCTTTTTCCGCTTCCGGTTTCTGTTTTAATCCGTATTGCCCGGTGCGGCGTAAGGTGATTACGGGGTCAATCACACGATCTGCCTCTGCCACTATTTTGCCATAAATGCTTCGCGGTTTGTGATCGGTAGATGCCCGATGGTCTTCCACCGCCTCTTTCATGGTTTCTATTTCTTCCTCACTGAACC
>OGXR01000437.1_pt1 | contig 33442 bp, 26 predicted proteins | sample 1576331 | NCBI WGS metagenome assembly OGXR01 (sample SAMEA3541473, study PRJEB24748) | human gut metagenome | biome: human gut; feature: human-associated habitat; material: faeces | place: China | collected 2012 | reverse complement strand
TGTTTTCAAGGTGCTGTCCATCGATGAACTACCCTAAGTCTACACCTAAATGACCGCCCGTCCCGTATATCCGAAAGGTAGGAAATCCGCCCAAAAAACTGCCTATTTCCACGCTCTCGGAATTGTGGTAGAATGAAAAAGAGATATGTAGCAGGCGGTGAAAATGAAATGTATAACCTAAATTGGTCAAGAAGTGACCTCACCCGGCAAAAGCTGGGGACGTTCTGTGAATACTACGCAAAAATGTCATTAGCCTCTTATGGAGTGAGCATTTATACTTCCGAGGTTGATGACCATGGAATAGATTTTATTGCAGAAAGCAAGAGAGGATTTTTGAAGTTTCAAGTTAAAGCCATTCGCAAAGGAACAGGCTATGTTTTTATGCGGGAGGAATATTTTGATATTTCAGACCAATCACTTTACTTGTTCTTGCTTTTGCTAAATGATGGCGAACACCCCATAGAATATTTAATTCCTGCGACCACATGGGATAACGACAGTAGTAATATTTTTGTTTACCATTCATACAAGGGCAAAAAATCGAAACCAGAATATGGCCTAAATATTTCCGCCAAGAACATTCCGCAGCTCGAAAGATTTAAGTTAGAAAATATGATAACGGCAATATAATGAGGAACAAAAGATGGCTTTAACCATTCAAGAGCGCCTAAAAGACCTGCGTGTGGAGCGTGGATTGACACTGGAACAGCTTGCAGAGCAGACACACCTCTCCAAGTCTGCGCTGGGCAGTTATGAAGCGGACGAGTATAAGGACATCAGCCACTATGCCCTTATCAAGTTGGCGAAGTTTTACGGTGTGACTGCCGATTATCTGCTGGGATTGACCGAAACAAAAAATCACCCAAACGCCGATCTTGCAGACCTGCATTTGAGTGACGAATTGATTGACCTGTTGAAAAACGGGCGGATAGACACAGCTCTGTTTTGTGAGTTAGCCACACACAAAGATTTTGTGAAACTGCTGGCGGACATTGAAATCTATGTGAACGGTATCGCCACCGGGCAAATCCAAAATCTGAACGCATGGGTTGATGTGGCAAGGGCGGAAATCATGGAGAAATACCAGCCGGGGGAGCATGATAAGACCGCCTATCTGCTGAACGCAATCCATGTGCAGGAGGGCGAGTATTTCAGCCGCCGGGTACATGACGATATAGATGGTATCATGGAGGACATAAAGGAAGCCCACAAGGGGCGGGCAGAGAGTGCGCCGGAAAAATCTGTTGCCGCCGAACTGAAAAAAGATTTGGATGAGGTGGCAAACTTCAAGGGGAGCCGTTTGGAACAATGGCTGCTGATTTATTGCAAACAAAACCGACTGCCCTATAATCGTTTGACCGAAGAAGAAAAGCAATGGCTGATACGGATAGGTTCAAAGTCAGATTTTATGAAGTCACATATTTCAAAAAGAGGTAAAAAGAGATAGGGCAAACTATCTGAAAATTATCACACGTTCCCATACTGTTGTCGCCATAATAGTGTACAATAGAAGTAGGTGGTGAAATAAATGCAGAATTATGATATTTTAGCGTATGGATTGACGAATAGGGAAATGGGTCAGCTTCAAAAAATTATCCCACAAAATTCTTCTGCATTTATCACGGAATGTTCCACCGACTTAATTGCCACTCCCGTTAGTGGAATTATAGTAAGGTTTAGCAAACTGTCGGGCGGCGAACGAAACATGCTTCTTGATTATTATTCTGAAATTGGAGATTTTTCCGAGGCAGTAATTCTAATAGGAGAAATTTCCCTGCCACCCAATTTACGTCGTAAGATCAATGTATTTTCCAGCTTTGAATTGATGCAGCAACAAATCAAATTTATACTTATGGACGCATATCGCAAACAAAAAAAGTATAAAAATTTCAGTATCATTGTGGCGAACACTCTATTTGTACTAAGTGCTATTAAAAAAACACCTGGTATCTCAACAAGAGAATTAGCTGAAAAATTAGAGGTATCAGAACGCTCTGTGCAACGATACATTGAAACACTTCGGATTGCAGGAGAATGGATTGAGTATGACACAGCATTAAAAGGCTGGAAATTGAGCGTTGGCAAATCGGTTCTATGGGATGATTTCTAAAAATGCGGGAGGATTTAGAATGGAACGTACAGAGAAATATATAAGCGATATTGAATTGCTATTTCAAGAATGGAAAAACAAAGCACCTTCTGATGATATTAACCACAGTAAAAATGTGTTCATTCGAGACGGTATTGTTTGCCCGGAGCAGTGGTTTTCCCAAAAAGTGCGCCCCTTGTTTCTGCTCAAAGAAGCATATCACGGAACAGGCGACTGGGATTTAATAAAGGATCATTTGCTAACCAAAGAAAAAATGGGAAAGCACATTACATGGAAAAGGGTATCTCAATGGACGCAAGGACTACTACATACATCAACCACCTATTTATGCCCGTTTAGAGACGAAGCGGCTATGCACTATTTTGGAAATGAGCAGCTCCGCCAGATTGCCGTTGTCAATGTGAAGAAGAGTGACGGAGCGAAAGACTCCGAGAAAGACAATATTTTGCAATATGCACAATACGATTGCACAGAATTACGTCATGAAATCGAACTGATTGACCCAACTATTATTGTGTGCGGATATACCATAACATCTCTCAATATCATTTTGGGGTATAACATCAAAGATAAACAAAACTCTAACCTTTACTATTTCACACGGCTGAATGGTCACGATGTCATTGTGCTGGACTATTATCATCCGTCAAATCGTTATCCAGATATAATGAATTATTATGGGCTGATTGGAAGTTATCAGCAAGCACTTATATGTCAAGAAAAGGGTTGTGTGTAAAATGACTTGTATTAAAGCTGATATTCAAGTTCCATGTGAATTGGCTTATGGTGAGGTCTGGCACAGTGAAAATGGACTGATTAAAGTTTCGAAAGACGGATTGTGGGGCTTTATAAACGAAAAGGGAACCATTGCCATTCCTATTGAGTATGATACAGTATCTCAGTCCAATAATGGCCTGATATGTGTTGAGAAAAACGGATTGTATGGACTTCTTGATGTAAATGGAAATGCTCTCATTCCATGCATTTATGAAGAAGAATTTCATTTTCGCTCAAAGAATTTATGGGGTAAAAAAGACGGAAAATATTGCTTGCTAAATATAGCTGGAGCGCATATCTCCGAAGATTGGTTTGATGAAATATGGTGCGGCTATGACGATTTATGTGCTGTGAGGGTCGGCGGGAAATGGGGCGTTGTTTCCGAAATAACAGGTGAACTCCTTGTCGATATAAGTTATCAGCAAGCCTATCCTATTTATGGCAAGTTGATAAGAATAAAGCTACAAGGGAAATGGGGATTGTTGCACCACAGTGGGTATGAAATTTTACCACCTATTTACTCCGATATACGGGAAAGCAATACTGGGGTGATTTGCGTTAAGAAAGACGGCAAATGGGGGATTGTAAAACTATCCATGAAGGAGAAATAAGAAAATATCATGCGTGGAAGATAGCAAAGCCAGCCGAGCCAGTCAACGGTCAAGATGAACGGCGCATTTCATGCGCCGCCGTTGACAGTCCCGCCCGTCTTTGCTAAAGGGTAATCAAGGCGGGAAAGCCCTAAAATGGCTTCCCGCCCATTTCAATTTTTAGAAAAGAAACGCTCCAAAATCAGAAAGAGAGCGGCCAAGCACTTTGAGGGATTGGCCGCCTTGTCCACCCATTCAGCGGGACAGCGGGCGGAGGTCAAGGCCGGGTGTAAACCCGTTCATTTCAGCTTAGAAACCCTTCATAAAACGGGCTTATTTAGCGATATAAGGCTTTATAATAGAGAAGGAGTGAAACTTCTATTCAAGTTTAGAAACGCCTTCCATTAGTCCGAAAGAGACCTTAGAAAGAGAATTAAATCGTAAAGTATCAGGGAAAGAAATTCAACCGACTTTGGAGAGAATAGAGCAAAAAATGGTTCAAAATCAACACCAAGAAACCCCTGAATTTAAAGCAATTCAACAAAAATTGGAAAGCTTGCAGCTACCTACACCACCAATACCCAAAACACCTAAACTTCCAGGACTTTAAACCTTAAAAAAGGAAAAGAGTAGTTACCAAAAAACGGTAACTACTCTTTTTTTATAAAAACCTTTCCTCATGTTTGAAAAGCTGATCGAGAAATAAAGCACACAACGGTATTCTTTCTTTTTTCAGTTGGTACATTTTGCAGTCTGTAACGTGTCATTTACTGTTTGTTACCTTAACATATCCAGTCGAAAACACAAGGGTATATAAACGAGCAAGCTCGCCCTTGTGTTTTCTTTGTGTCTATGTTGCGTTCTCGTCACAGCAAACGACACGAACACACTGGCGAAAATGAACCAACAAAACGAAAAAAGAAAGGAGCGTATACTTCACAGACGGTGTTAAGGATACTTACCAGATGAAACCGTACATTGCACCGACCGCTGCTGAGTTGGAACAATTTCTTTCCTCTCTAAATTAAATCTTGCCGAAGCAGTGATGTGTCAGACTTTCCTGACACATCGCCGCTTTGCACTTCACAAAATCCGCTGCCAGGAGGTGATGAAATGAGTATGGTAAATGCTGACTCCGTTCAGCTATTCGCAATGCTGAAAAAAATGCAGGATTCCATTTCCTCCATCGAAACTACCAAAAAATCTGTAAAGATGAAATATGAACAGTTAGGTGCTGGATGGCAAGATAAAAAATACAACGAGTTGGGCGTGGTTGTAAGAGACTGCAACAAGGCTCTCAATGACATATTGGTAATTATGCTTCAAGCAGAAAAATATGTGGCTTTACTCGCCAAGAGCCTTAGTGAATACGAAAGTGTTCAACTAGGATCTACAAATGGAATATCTGCAAGCACACCTCAGACCAGTAGTTTTGCTGTTACACCATCAAGTGCAGATACAACCACCTTTGAGTCAAATACCTTTGGTTCTAATCTTGCATTTGTTCAAGACAGACTATCAGCTGAACGATATTTTTCCCGTGGAAATCACTATGAAGAATATCGAGATTATTGGGAGAACGGGAACTATACCTTTTCTCGAAATGAAAATCCAGAACTCGTATACGTTAGAGCAAGGGATATTGAAGGAGTTTATCTCAGTGACCGAGAACTTGGGAACCCGGAAGGATTTTGGACACGGAATGGTCGAGAGGGATGGTCGAGAGAAAACATTCTAAGGCGAGCTTCGCACATCCAAGATGTTCGTCAAAATACTGAGTCAGGAATGTCTTTGGATGAGCTTTCACAAAACCCAGTGTTAGATGATACCATTCGTAGCTATTACAATAATCCTGTCCAGGTTGCGCAGGTAGGTTCTTATTATGTATTTCAGAGTGATGGGCGACATCGAACACTTGCAGCTCAATCGCTTGATACATATATCCCGGTTTTAGTAACAGGTAGCTACACTCGAAATGATTAACAAATGAGGAGGTGAGTGTTTGAGCAACGTAAATGCTGATGCAACTCAATTACTGACAATACTGAAAAATATGCGGACCTCCATTTCTTCTATCGAAACTACAAGAAGTTCTGTGAAGATGAAATATCAGCAATTGGGAATTGGATGGAATGACAAGAAGTACGATGAGCTGGGAACTATCGTAAAAGATTGCAACAAAGCCCTGAATGATATTTTACAGATTATGCTTCAGGCCGAAAAATACGTTGCTTCACTTGCCAAAAGTGTACAAGAATATGATAATGTTAATTTGGACACTCCTTCTGCACGAAATTCTTTCCTCCAGGGTCTGCAAACACCTAATGTTGGTAATTCGTCTTATCAGTATTGCCTTGGCGTGCTAACCCAAGGTAGCACACCAGACGGATATATCGCTGTTATATCACAACGCCATGAAAATGCAGAGCAGAATGTCAGAGAAGTGTTTGACCATTTCGCTGGTAAACTGATGATACAAGATTCTGAATATCCACCGGATCAGACAGCACATTACTCACCGGGAAATTATATAGGGCATTCACGAGGAGTCTACTACAATGCAGCTTCTGATATGACAAATCCAAGAGGTGCAGGAACAACTTATTTCCACGAGCTTGCTCACATGATCGACCATGCTTCGTGCAACTATCGGAGCAATCTATCCAATACTCCAGAATTTGCTGAGGCACTGGTTGAGGACGGACAAAGAATCCTGAGCTTATATAACAATCTTCCAGTGGAAAAGCAAACTGCTTTTCTGACCCGTATTAGGCAGGATTCAGCTCACTCCTTCTCGGACTTAATTGATGCGACAACAAATGGTCAATTGCACGGAAATTATGGTCACTCAAGGAACTATTGGACGAGACCGGGCAATCTACAAGCAGAAGCCTTTGCCCACTTTTTTGAAGCGTCTATGGGAGACCAAGGCAAATTAGAGCTATTAGCAAATTTCTTTCCTACAGCGTTTGGTATTTTTTCTTCAATGATTGATTCTATTAGACCAGATAATCATGTTAGGGTCTTGAGCAGAGAAAGGTAGGTGCATACAATGGACAAAAACAAGAGCGTTGCAGATTTTATGAATAGCTTCCTTAATACACCTGAACCGAAAATTGATAATGAGTATTATGAAATCGAAGAACAGTATTTTCGGCAATTCGGTCATGGTGTCCCAAGGGAAATGTTGCCTGATAGCATTTCAACGGAACAAATTAAACAAGCCATGAAAAAATGCATTCTTTCCAAAAAGGATAATCTCTTTGAACTATTAGGCATCATTATCAACGATAATTATTTATATTAAGAAAAGGAACGACGACATGGATGAAGACAACATTATAACTTTGAATGATGAGAATGGGAACGAAGTTGAATTTGAATTTCTTGACTTAATACCGTATCGCCAGAACGAATATGTTGTCCTGCTTCCTATTGGAGATTCGGATGGGCAAGTTGTTATTTTGCAGCTGAAAGAAATTGACGATGAAACAGAAGAATATGTTGGTGTTGAAAACGAATTTGTGTTAGAGACTGTCTTTGCTCTGTTCAAAGAGCGAAACAAAGATTTCTTTACATTTGAGTAATTAAACAATGCAAGCTCAAACCAACAACACGATAAAAGGGGGGTGCATTATGGATATTTGGCATCGTGTAGGCAGAATTGTTCGCTTCTCAAACTTAGGAACTCTTCTGTTCTTTACTCTTAATATTCTGCTGATTGTTGCTGTGTTCGGTTCGTCAGGAAGCATTGTTGAACTGATTTGTATTTACTTTTTCACAGTAGCTATCAGCTTATCCCCATTAGGCGAAATGTGCCTGGCTGCCTTCGCAGGAGCAAGCGATATAAAAAGAGTAGATATAAAACTTCGAGTTGTCCCGCTGGTTCAATATGTTTTAGATAAAGCAAAAGAGAACACATCATACTGTCCTAAAAAAGTGAAAGTGAAGATTATCCATGATCCTGCTCCAAATGCATTTGCTCTAGGTAGGCAAACACTATGCATAACTGACGGATTGCTTTTACTCTCCGATGATATGATACTTGGAATTCTCGCCCATGAGATCGGACATCTCTCATACGGACATACTGTTATCCAATTATTGATTGGCGGGGGCAATATATTTATATCCGGGTGCCTCCTGTTAATCAAAATATCCTACTGGATTTTTTCTGCAATCATGGGGCTGTTCGCAATATGCTCTCGTAGTGGTGTAATGGGTATAATTACCGCAGTTTTCGCAGGAATATCAACAGCACTTTCTTGGTTATGGGTAAAGTTCTGTATGCTTTTTCTGATGTGGTCTATGAGACAAAATGAGTATCTGGCTGATGAATTTGCTTATAAAATTGGTTTTGGTCTTGAATTAGCGACGGTATTAGACCAACATATCTCAGATGTTCCGCATGATGGTTTTCTCAGTGCAATATACTCAACTCATCCATGCAACGATGATAGGGTTGCAGCATTGCAAAATTTAGGTGTACCCTATTCTCGATACTAAATTCATAATCTCACAAATTGGCAAGCAGTGTAAACCTGTACAGGTTCACTCATTTTCTCGATTTTCCCTTCGGTGCAATCTTCGCAAATTTGCTTGTTGGGGAAGCATCCCCAATCCCCTTTGAACATCATCTGCCGATGATGGCTACACGATTTTCAATCGTTTCTCAAAGAACAGTAGAATAAAAATTTGCCCATGGTTGAAAGCACCGAAATCGAAAAGCAAAAAAGCAGCCACGATCCGCACCCTTTGGGGAGTGCAGACCGTGGCTTTTTGCTTTAACGGAAGTTCTTCTTTTCCTCTTTCTCTTTCTCTTTTTCCTGCTCTTTCTGCCTGTCGATATTCAAAATCGTTTCAACCGTCCGTTTGGCAATCAGCAGTTCTTCTTTCTCTTTTCTGATCTGACGGTACTCAGCGTAGTCCTGCTTTTTCTGGACTGCCAGCTGATGAAACTCCTCATACAATGATTGCATGGACGGGAGCTTTGTAATCTGCAATTCATCAAAGGCTTGCTTCGCCGCTTTATGAATTGTGATTTCCTGACGGTGTTCTTCAAAGAATTTTTTGCTATATCCAGACTTGCGGTACTCGATATAAATTTGCCTTGTGTTGCGATAATTTTTGATGTGCTGCTGCAACGCCTGAACCTCAACCATACGTTTCTCTGCGACCTTGATAGAATCAGAAAGCGCATCGAACCGGGCAGACAGATTTTCAATATGAGCAGTCAGATCGTCGTAGTTGCCCAAGCCTTTTTCTTTCAGTAGGATTACCGTTCGGGCAGCTTCTTTTCGGTTGAACTTCTTCGCCCACTTTTCATAACCGACCGTCTTGCCCTCGGCCATCTTTGCCTGAATATCAATCAGCATCTGGAACTGCTTCGGGGCAGGAGCCTTGGCAGAGCCGCCTTTTGATTTGTGCAGGTTCTTGCCGGAGATAACCGCTTGAATTTCCTCTTTGCTATATCCTTCGCCCAGGGAACGCAGCCGAATGAAACGCTTCTGATTCTCGCCCTTGAACGCAGGCTGCTTTCCATCCTTGAACTCAAATCCCATGTCAGCCAGAGCCTGAACAAAGCCATCAAAGCTCTTTGGTTTCTGCTTCAGCACCGCATCAATCGCATCACATAATTCGTCACGCTGGGTACGCTTCTTGGGATAAACAGTTCTTTTCTGGCGCTCCCGATACGGCTTCGGTGTAATAATGGACAGCCCGTGTTCCAGGCAAACCATATCACTGAGTCTTTGCACCGCCAGACCGGAAAGAAAGAAGTTTTTGAATTTCCGTGTGGCATCCAGCGAGGTCGAATTATAAATGATATGATTGTGAATGTGGGATTTGTCGATGTGGGTCGCAACGATGAAAGCGTGTTTTCCCTTTGTCCATCGCATCGCTGTTTCATAGCCGACTTGGTTCGCTTCTTCCGGGGTGATTTCTCCCGGCTTAAAGGACTGGCGTATCTGGTATGCGATGATATTGTTCTTCTGCTGTCTGCCGGTAATATGCTGATACTGCCGTTTGGAAAGCAGAAATTCCTCATCTGCTGTCTTTGGATCACACTCATAGGAACTGATAAATTCGCCATCATTGGTTTTTGCGGCATTTTGTGAGTAGTCGGTTCTGTCTGCCAAACATTGAGCGACCGTCTTTCCCTTATTCACATGGAGTGCAATCAATCTTGTCGCTGCCATTCCCATCACTTCCTTCCCAAAAAGAAAAAGCCACCGGTCGGTGACTTTTCTCTGATATTATCTTATGACCTGATAAATGCTCCCAGACTTTCTCCAATATTCTCGACTTTCATAACAGCCCAGACGAGCAAGAACACCGCTGCTATTGTCGCAATTCCAAGAACCACAAGAATAAGCAGGGACTGCCACAAAGCCTTTACAATGCAGTAAATCGCAGATCCGCCAATGACCAAGAGCAATAAACCAATTACATAGGACACAACATTTGTAAGCAGATTTCCAAGAATGCAAATCACTTTTACAACGAACAGCACCGGCAGTGCCAATATCTTCAATACCAGCTTCATAGGCTCAACCCCTTTCTTTTAATTATATTGTACAAGGGTATCTGCCATAACGCAATGATGTCAACCCTTATGTAAAAGCCGCAGCCGAAACTGCGACTTCCCAACAAGTTGTCGGATTACTGGATTGAGGACAGGCGAACAAGAACTTCTCTCATGTCCGTCCAGATCTCCTCCAGCCGTTTTTGCAAATCCTCAATGTCAGCACGATAGATGCTGCCTGTTTCGTTCGCTCGCTTTGCGTACTGGTTCAGGTTGTTGGAGCAGATTCGCAGGAGCGAAACCAGGGCTTTCACATCCTGCAAATCCAGTCTGATACAGTAACCATCCAGAGCCATTTTCCGCAGATAGGCTCCCATGCTGCGGATGCCAAGCTCGTCCATCTTCTCATGGATTCGCTCGACCTCCTCCTTGGATGCAAGGAAATGAACATCCTGATCTCGCTTTGCCATTACAACACCTCCTCACGGGTTTCAGAGTATTTTGCAGGCGGGATATGCTCCGCTTTGGATTTCAGATCAGCCAACACAGAAGGACGCTCTGACTCGCTTCTTTCGTCACGATTTTCCACAGAGTCCTCCATATTCAGGGCTGCATCCAGTTCTGCCAGTCGCTGACTTTTGGCTGTCAGCTCTGCTTCCTGCGGGAACGGTTTTCCAACCTCCGCCTTGGCTGCTTCCTGCTGATTGTAGAGATTATTCAACTGCTCATTGGCTCGTTCTAAGCGCTCAAGGATGCCTGCAAGGGCATTGTCCAGTCGGGTGATATTTCCTCGTGCGTCCGTTCCAAGGGCTACTCTGTGGCTCACAGCGCCCTTCAGGGTCACATCGAACTCGTTCCGGAAACTGTCAAACGAAAGCTCCATCTGAAAGCCACGGTAACTGCCAAGAGGAACCGGATCGGCACTTTTCGTGTCCTTACAAGCCGCAAGGAGGATTTCACCGGCATCTGCCTTTTCGGTGTAGGCTTTGCCCATGATTTCCATGCCGCAAAAGCCATCGGCAATCTGCGGGTGTGCTTCCACGGTTTTAATATCAGCTTCAAAGCCATGAATATAGCCTGTCTGCTTTTCAATCTCAGCCGGGAAGTATTTCAGAAGCTTATCTTCCATACGGTACTGCTGGCTCTGGTGGTCAGCTTTCAGCACCTTCAGCCTTGCCACATCAATGTCCAAGTCCATCTTTTCCTTGATAAGCGGATTGCCGGCACACAGCGCCTTGATCTCCGCATAGGACAGCGCCTGCTCATCCACATCGTCACAGGAGCGAACCGGTGATTTGGAGGTCATAATCTGAGAAATAAACTTCTGCTTGTTTTCCAAGGTCTGATACAGGTAGGCATCGAAGGTTCCCTCGGTCACATACTGATACACCTGAACCTCTTTGTTCCGGTTGCCCTGACGGATGATACGACCGTTTCTCTGGGTCATATCAGACGGACGCCAACCCACATCCAAGTGGTGAACTGCCACCAATTTGTCCTGGACGTTGGTTCCTGCACCCATCTTTTGCGTACTGCCAAGAAGCACTCGCACCTGCCCGGTACGAACCTTGGCAAAGAGGTCTTTTTTCTTTGCCTCGGTATCTGCATCATGGATAAAGGCAACTTCTTCCGCAGGCACACCGTTTGCAATCAGCTTGGTTTTGACATCATCATAGACATTGAAGGTTCCATCATTTTTCGGTGTGCTAAGGTCGCAGAACACCAACTGGGTCAATTTGTCAGCCTGACCGTCCTGCCAGATACGCAGGATATTTCCCACGCAGGCATTGAGCTTGCTGTCAGGGTCATCGGGTAACAGGGTGTTCATTAGCCGCTGATCCAGTCCCAATTTTCGTCCGTCGCTGGTAATCTTGAGCATATTATCGACGGACGGGTCTACAATACCGGCATGAACATCTGCTGCTCTCTCTGAAAGGGAAGCCACCATATCCTTCTGGTACTCAGAGGGCTGAACCACAACCGTTTCAAACTTTGCTTCGGGAACAGGGAGATGCAACTGGTCAGAGGTCTTGATGTCGGCAACCTCCTTGAACATATTCATCAGTTCAGGCAGGTTGAAGAACTTCGCAAATCGGGTTCTGGCACGATAGCCGGTTCCCTCCGGTGCAAGCTCAATCGCAGTTGTTGTTTCTCCGAAGGTCGATGCCCAGGAATCAAAATGGGTCAGGTTCTTTTGCTGGAGCGTACTGTACTGGAGATAGCGCATGACCGTATAAAGCTCGGTCATCGAGTTACTTACTGGAGTACCGGTTGCAAAGATCACACCACGCCCGCCGGTCAGCTCATCCATATAGCGGCACTTCATAAACATATCCGAAGATTTCTGGGCTTCGGAGGTGGACAGACCTGCCACATTTCGCATTTTTGTGTAGAGGAACAAATTCTTGAACGCATGGCTTTCGTCCACAAACAGCCGGTCTACACCCAACTGCTCAAAGGTAATGACATCATCTTTCTTGTCAGCGGCAAGGAGCTTGTCCAGTCTGGCTTCCAATGATTTTCGTGTTTTCTCCATCTGCTTGATCGTGAAGTTTTCGCCACGCTGCCATTTCAGCTCCGCAATCGCACCCTCGATCTCATCAATCTGCTCCCGCAGCTGCCGTTCCTGTCGTTCGGCAGAAAGCGGGATTTTTTCAAACTGGCTGTGACCGATGATGACTGCATCATAGTCACCCGTTGCGATACGAGCGCAGAACTTCTTACGGTTTGCTGTTTCAAAATCCTTCTTGGTGGCAACAAGGAGCTTGGCACTCGGATAGAGGTGCAGGAACTCGTTTGCCCACTGTAAGGTCAAGTGATTCGGCACAACGAACAGGGATTTCTGGCTCAATCCAAGCCGTTTACTCTCCATAGCCGATGCAGCCATCTCGAAGGTCTTGCCCGCACCAACTTCGTGTGCAAGCAGCGTATTTCCACCATATAGCACATGAGCGATAGCATTTCTCTGGTGTTCACGGAGGGTAATATCCGGGTTCATGCCGCCGAAACGGATATGAGAGCCATCATACTCACGAGGTCTGGTGGAGTTAAAAAGTTCGTTGTACTTGGTGGAAAGGGTTTCTCGTCTGTGCGGATCTCTCCAAATCCAATCTCGGAACGCATCCTTGATTGCCTGCTGTTTCTGCTGTGCCAGGGTAGTTTCTTTTTTATTGAGGACACGCTTCTGCTTACCATCTGCATCTTCAATCGTATCATAGATACGAATATCCTTCAGATTCAGCGTTTCCTCCAGAATCCGATATGCGTTGGCTCGCTCTGTACCGTAGGTGACATACGCCGCCACATCGTTGTAGTTGGGAGAACTCTTACCGTTGATGCGCCACTCTGCGGTCAGCTCGGAGAACTTGACCTCAATGGAACGGCGCAAGTAATACGGCGTTTCAAAGGTTTCCTCCATGAACTGCTGAATATAATCGGCATCAATCCATGTTGCACCCAAACGCACATCAATCTCGGACGCATCCAAGTCCTTCGGCTGTGCTTTCTGCAAGGCTTCCACATTGATGTGGAAGGAAGAATCCCTGTCTGCCGCCATCTGTGCGACACGCAGCTTGCTTCTTACATCACCGGAAAGGTAATCATCGGCAGTCTGCCATCCAACTTCCACAGCATCGGGAGCCATCGGGTCTTTGAAGATCACCCCTCGAAGCTCTGCCTGAATCGCATCGTATTCTCCAGGTGTTCCAAGCAGCTGTGCCATAAACGGCAAATCCACCTTGCCACGCTCACCGATAGAGATTGCCAGAGCTTCGGACGGCGTATCCACGCTCGTCACTCTGCGTTCCGGCTTGATGGTTCGCTTGGTGAACATATCCGCCTTGCTTTTCAGATTGCCGTCCTCATCCACATTTTCCAGAGAACACAGGAGATAGTAGGAGGAATCGTCAGCAAATGCCTGACCATTGGCTCGATTATTGATAAGCCCGTTCTTTGCGGCAAACGCATCGTAGGCATCATTCAGTTCTGCCTGTTTCTGAGTAATCATTTCATCCGGGTAATCCTCAAGCTGATATTCGATCAGCTCGTTGACGATACCACGAAGTTCCACCATGCCCATCACACGGTCTTTTGCTTTCTCATTCAGGTCTACACGGCGCATCAGGGAGTTTTCACGGAAGTACACATTGCCATCCACCACGGTATAAGAGAAATTCTTTACATCCGGGGTTGCAGGAATGGTTTCGATTTCCTTACCCTTGTCAGCTTCGGGAAGCTCCACAGCCTGATAGGTTCCTTGGATGTGGGAAACTGCTTCTTTCAGAAGTTCGGACAGTTCCATGCCCTCAATGGGACGCACTGTAATGTCCATGCCGTAGGCGGTACTTTCTTCCACCGTATCGCCCAGAACCATTTCAGGATGAGCGACAAAGTAGCTGTTCATGGTGTGTCCTTCTTCGGTGCGGTCAAGGTTTACCCATTCCGGTACAATGTCAATCGGATGGTCACGCTTTTGCAGGAACAGGATGTCGGACACGACTTCCGTGCCTGCGTTTTTCTTAAAGGCATCGTTTGGCAGACGGATTGCACCAAGCAGTTCCGCCCTCTGCGCCATATATCGCCTTGCGTCAGAGTTCTTGGAATCCATGGTGTAACGGCTTGTCACAAAAGCGACCACACCACCGGGACGAACCTGATCCAAAGCCTTGGCAAAGAAATAGTTGTGAATGGAGAATCCCAGCTTGTCATACGGCTTGTCGGACACTTTGTAGTTGCCGAAAGGGACATTACCCACAGCCAGATCGTAAAAGTCTCGGCGGTCTGTCGTTTCAAAACCGGCTACTTTGATTTCTGCGTTGGGATAGAGCTTCTGAGCAATTCTGCCGGTGATGGAATCCAGTTCCACACCATACAAACGGCTGCTCTGCATTTCAGGAGGGAGCATACCAAAGAAGTTGCCGATACCCATAGCAGGCTCCAGAATATTTCCTGTTTCAAAGCCCATCTGTCCGACCGCATCGTAGATGGAGCGAATGACCGTAGGGCTGGTGTAATGTGCGTTCAGGGTGGAAGCTCTTGCCGCAGCATATTCATCTTCGGAAAGCAGGTTTTTCAGTGTCTGATACTCCTTCGCCCAATTTCCCTTGTCCGGGTCAAAGGCATCTGCCAGACCGCCCCAACCGACATAATTCGACAAAATCTCCTGTTCTTCGGTAGTGGCGTTCCTGTTCTCGCTTTCCAGTTTGAACAGAGTTTCAATGGCTGCGATGTTTCTTGCGAATTTCTGCTTCGGTCCACCTTCACCGATGTTGTCATCCGTGATGTGGAAGTTCACCGCAGGAACAGGTGGGATTTCTCTGGTGGTGATGGACTGCTCAAGCTGAGCGATAATGTCCATGACTTCGGCATTCTGCCATCCGTCCACCTGGGCATAATCCTGAATGATGGTGTCCTTTCCATCTACGCACTGTACGAAGTCCAGACTACCCGGCAGATCTCTGGTATTCATTGCACCCAGGGCTTTTCTCTGCGTGTCAGGAAGTGCATAGTAGGCTCGCAGGGCATCATCAAAGGAACTGTATTCCTTGATGTCCAGCGCACCCCGCTTCTGAATGTCCTCGGCAACATAAAAATGATCGATGAAGTGTTCCGGTTCCTGCTGTTCGGGTTCCGCACTGGCTCTGACCTGTGCGTGTGCCTTTTCGTCAGGGTAGTCCCCATAGATACGGATGCACTTATGCTCCTGCTGATCGTAAACGGCAGCACCATCGTACTTGAATCCGTCATCCTCCATGGTTCCGTCCACATAGCCCTGGGCAGCTTTTTCCGCTTCTTCCAGAGTGTAGTAGTCCAGTTTATCATCGAAGCCGTTTTCAAAGTGATGGTAGGCGGCAACCAGATAGCGGGGAGCCATGCGCTCCTCGTAGCTGTTAATCATCTCAGGTGTCAGCCATTCTGGTTTGTCGGGAATCATTTCATACAGCTCACGCATCTTGGCAATCTGTGCATGGCGGTTGCCTGCCCACAGATGCTTTTCGCTGTGCTGTCCTGCACCAAGGAAGTATTCGCAGTCCATACGCAGACGGTCTAACAGCTGATACTCAGGGGTGTAGTCCCTCGGTTCGGTTTTGCCCAGAAAATCCTCTGTAACGGGCTTTTCTTCGGTTTGGGCATCAACCCTTACCGCATGGTTTCTTTCGTCCTGAGAGAGCATACGCTCGAAATTCTCACGATTCTCGGCACGGAAGATGGGATAAGCAAGCGTAGGGTCACGCAGCTGAACTTCTCTGTCCGTGATCTGCTCCACACGGAAAGCTGTATCGTCCAGATATACCGTGTCACCGACCTGATAATTCCATTTCGGTTCCTCGGAAGCAGATGCTTCCACAACTTCGGCAGGCTCTGCCACAGGCGCTTCTGGCTGAACCGACTCCATCGCAGCTACGGACTGACGAACTTCCTCCAAATAGTCATTGGCAAGCCATTCGTCCGTGAAGTATTCCGTAACGCCTTCCGGGTCTACATAGTAGTCATCGGTCTGATTATCCCAGATCGCATACTCGCCATCCTCGGTATCAATCACTGCGAAACGGTCATAAACATCTTCCAACGGATCAGTTTTAGCTTCTTCGATAGCCTGTCGTTCCGCTTCTTCCTCCGGGCTGAGGTAGCGTCCCTTTCGTATCAGACCGTCGATTCTCTGCACCACCTGCGCCCAGGACATCTGCAATTTATCGCAACCGCTCTTGGTGTAAGCAACACCCTTGGCATCGTGATCCTGACCGCTGTGCGTTGCACCAGAGCAGGCATGGGAATGACCACCGGTTCCGTATTCATGCTTCAGGAAGTCCATCTTTTCCTTGGCAGAATGATTCTCCTGCCAGTAGTTATAAATACGGGCTTTACCACCGGAAAAGCCGCTTCCACGGGTCAAGTCTGCATTGACTTCATCATCCGTAATGAACTGGCGGACAAGGGGCATCTGCATCATATCGGTCTGATACTCACGCAAAGGCATATTCAACTCATACAGCTGTTTCTGAATGAGATTCAGCTTGTGATAGTGAAAACGAAGCAGATCGGGATTTTCCGCAAGGGTTTTTCTAAATTCCGAATACTGCTGTACCAAGGTTGCGTGGAAACGAGGGTCATCCAACTTTTCAGCCAAGTCTGCGGTTTCGTCAGGGAAACCACGAAACGGTTCCTGATGAAGAATTGCCAGATAGTTGCTGGAACGGGCTTCTTCACTCAAATCGTGATAAAGATGCCACAGGGATTCTGCCAACTTCTGACGCTCATATCCGGATGCTTCTACCAGTTCCACATTAGTTGCGAACCGACCATTTTCAAGCAGTTCTCCAATGCGCTCGGCAACCGTTTCCCAAGAAACGATCTGCGCTCTGGGGCTGTCAATGGCAGAGGAACCTTTGGCAAGGTGGATACCGTCCTCGGCATACCACGCACAGATATTCCCGCTATCTTCTTTCAGACCATAGCCGCCGTGATAGACCTGCTTTAAGGTCTGAACGATTTCTTCCAACGGCTTCTGCTTCATATATTCCAGCGCTACGACTTTTCGGGCTTCATCGGTATTGCTACCAAGCAGAAGGAAGTGGTCGATTTCTTCCTGGGCAAAAGAAAAAGCAGAGGGCGTAAAGCTCTCTGCTCGGTCGATAAAACTGATTTGTTCATTTTCGGAGAGGAAAAGGTTCAGACTCAGCTGTTGATAAGCTCCGTCATCACGACTTCCTCCGCCTGTGCTTTCAGGCTGTTCATGTGCTGCACCCACGCCATCTGCTGCGTTTCCTTGTCCGGTGCGGGGCTGTCCTTCAGGTACTGCTCCATCAGAAACTCCACTCTGGCTTTCGCTGTTTCCTCGATCTCCCACAGGTGCGGGAACAGGCTCTCCGTCAGAATCATGTCGTTCAGGAGCATCGGATTGTTCTGTTCCAAAAATGCTCGACGCATCCTGCCGTACTTGCCCAGAGGTTTCTCTCCCTCGTTCTCCAACTGAAGGTTCGGAATCTGATAATCTCCGGCCTGTCTGTAAGTCATCTCGCTCATAATCTGTACTCCTTTCGGTAGCTTTAATCTGCTCATGTTCTCCAATCGCTTTTTCGATTTCCTGAAACATCCTTGTGCTGATGGCATTCACCGCAGTACCAAGGGCATTTACCGTCTGTCTGGTGTTAAAATCAAACACCTTCTGGAAATCCTCATGCTCGAAGTAGTTGTCGGGACTTTCCACGAACCGGCAATACATCGTATAGGATACGCTGTTTGCCACCGCATTTTTGAAAGCTACTTCGATGTTGAGTTCATCATACTCCTCAAGGAAGCTGTTGGCAACGATGTCGAGGAACTGCTTTTTGTAATCGTCCCAATACTCAGCCGCCAGTGCGGATGCAATATCTTCAAGCTGTGCTTCCAGTACCCCGTCAGCGGCAACACCGAAGGTACGCTCCATCGCTTCCATGACATAGGAGCGGTTTTCAGGCGTCACCTCCCACGGTTTCAGTTCCGGGGAAGAACGGCGAACGCCGGTATCCGCCACATCAAACACATAGCGCAGATACGGTTTATCCCTGTTCATCACAAACAGAGCAATGCCGGTAGAGCCACGCTTTACATATCTGCGGTAATTTTCAGCGTTCCAGTCCTCATAGGGCTTGCAAAAGGTCGCATTGGGGCGCTGAGCATAAATCATCACCTGTTCCGGATAGGTGAACTCATAGTTGCGGGACATCGTTCTCAAAAACGAAGTCCAGTTATCTGTGTTCGAGGTGATTTTCCCAATCGTTTCTTTTGCTAATCCGGAATAAAATCGCTCTTTTGCGTTCATTGTATCCCTCCAATCCTATCAATCCGGATAAAGGTTCAGCTTCTCAAAGGCGGCATCGTCCATGGCTGAAACTTTACGGAGAACCGAGTCTGCCAAAGCAAAAAGCTCTGACTCGTCCTCCGAAAGCTGTTCCTTCATCAGTGTCAGTGCTTCACACAGCCCTGACCTTGTGCCAGGGCTGTAAAGCATCATCATGTTCCGCTCATCCTGTGTGAAATCCATCATTCAATCTCCCTTTCCGGGTGGCTCTTGGGCGGCTTATGGGAAACATCCGGCACGGGCTTTTCCTTTAACTGCTCCAACACCGAAGGACGTTCCTCTAATCCGGACGCTTTTCCGTTATTGATGATACCGTCAATCATCCCATAATCATCTTCCATTGCCATCTCTGCGTTTTTCAGGTAGTTTTCGGACTTCATAAAGTTTTCCAGCTTCTGAAACCCAACAGAATCTACATAGTGAAAGGATACCTCACCGACTACCTTTAAGGCTACGATGTCGCTGACCGACATACTGTGACCACGGAAATCATCCGGGTGGTCAATATTGAACTTTACATACAAATCTTCCAGCTGCCGATTCACATCCTCGGACATAGAAATGGAGCCATGATAGACCACCTCGTAACGGTCAATCTCAGGCTCCATTTCTTTCTTCTGAAGGTAGCTGTAATTTGCAAACATGAGCGGGATATTATCGTCTACATCTTCCCGCAGCTGAAGAATCGCATAGGAATCCGTGGGGCTTTCCAGAAAAGCAACCATTCTGTCATCCGGGGTGGTATTTCCGTGAACATCATCCCATTTTTCGTTTTTCATATCCGTGTCCTCCTTATCGTTCAGGCTCTTTGCGTTTGGGAGAGGGACTGGCAGGCGCAGCTTTTTCTGCGGCCTGTGCCAGTTTTTCCATGACCGACTCACGCTTCGGAGAGTCGAGCTTATCCAGCTGACTTTTCAGCACTTTGGCAACCTCAACCGCAGTTTCCTCACGGGCTTCTTCAATGGCTGTATTCAGGAACTCACGATACGGAGCCGTATTACCAGCGGCAAGATCTGCCTTGATTTCTTGGATATGCGCCTGCACATCATCGACCTGATCCATATATTCATAGGGGTCGAAGTTCTCTGCAAAACGGTCGAGCTTAAAAGCAAGCTCAGCGATAGGGTCATTGACCACCACCGCCTGTCTGCCGACTTCAAAAGCCTGCTCCATGACATCCTCATAGAACATTGCCCGCAGTTCCCGGCGCTCCAGCCCGAAGGATTCCAGAATATCCCGGCGGACTTCGAGCATGGACAGTTCAGGGTTATCAACCTGACCGCCATCAATCTCGTTGTAGTTTTCATCCAACAGGGTGTAGTCGTAACCATCTTCGCAGGTCTGCACCGCAAGGATTCTATCCTTTCCGACCTTCCATGCGGCTTCATCGCCCATAATCTCAGGCTCCGGCATATAGCTTGCGCCGTTGCGCTCCATAATTTCTGCAAACTGGCAGATATGAAACACATTGTATCCGATCTGCGTATGATACTCGTCAATGAAGGTGCAGGGCTTCACAACCATTTCATCCGGGTAGTGAATCTGCACACAGCTGCCATCGGGGATATGAAACAAATCCTTATAATGGCTGTCGATAAATCGGATTTCCTTACCATCCGGGTTGTACTCATTTGTCATTTGCGCTTTCCTCCATTTTCAAATTCCATACTGAACTTCGTTTTGCCATCATCTGATACCTCCATAAAGACGGTGGCATCAAAGGTGTTGCCCGTTCTTTCGGACTTGCAATTCTTGAGCTTTACCTTGCCGGAACCAAGCAATTTCTGCGCCGTGGCAGAAGTCATGCTCTTGCCGATGCTCGCAAAGTAGCGATTGTTTTTCCAGAGGGCAAATTTGCAAGCTCTGTTGGAACAGAAAAATGCCTTGGCTTTGTCCTCTACAGCACTGCCGCAGAGCGGGCATTTGCCGATAGAATTGGCTTCTTTCGACATCATAACCTCGGAATCACGGATTACTTCATAGTTCTGAATCAGACCGGCAATCACATCTTTGATCTCGTCCATAAAGTCCTCGCTGGCATATTCGCCTTTCTCAATGAGCAACAATTTTTCTTCCCAATCCGCCGTCATGGATGGGGACTGAATCTGTTCCGGCATGACTGTTACCAGAGCCGTACCCTTGTGGGTCGGAATCAGGTGTTTGGTTTTCTTATCACCCTTACGCTCCAGAAAACCGATGCGAACCAGCTTCTCAATGATACCGGCACGGGTCGCAGGCGTTCCCAAACCTTTGCGCTCCACCTCATCAGGCATTTCGTCCGCACCGGCAGTTTCCATAGCAGAAAGCAGAGTATCCTCGGTAAAGTGTTTAGGGGGAGATGTTTTCCCTTCCTTGATTTCCGTGCCGCTGACGGTCATTTCGTCACCAACGGAAACAGAAGGGAGTGTCTGCACGTTTTCGTCGGATTTTGTCGAATCATTTTTCTGAACCAGAGCTTTCCATCCATCCTGCACAACAGTTTTGCCTTTGGTGGAAAACACGGTACCGCCACAGTCCAGCTCAATAACTGTCTCTGCGTATCGGTGCGGATCGCCAACAGCTACGCACAACCGATTCGAGATCAGTTGCAAAATTGCAAGTTCACCCTTGGGAAGTTCGCTCAGATTGCATTTCTGCAATTCTCTGGTCGGAATGATGGCATGGTGATCTGTGACCTTTTTGTTATTCACAACCTGCTCTGCATGAACTGGTATGTTATCCACATCCTCCACGGGGAATGTGTGGAAAGCCAGCTTTACGAGGTCGGTCAGGCTATGTGCCATATCTTCCGTCAGAAACCTGCTGTCGGTACGGGGATAAGTGACCAGTTTCTTTTCATAGAGGTTCTGCGTGTAGTCCAAGGTCTGCTGTGCCGTGTAGCCAAGCACACGGTTGGCTTCTCTCTGTAAACTGGTCAGGTCATAGAGCGCAGGCGGCTTTTCTGTTTTCTCCTTACATTCAGCTTTCTGAACGATTGCCACCGAACAGCTTTGTTTGACAGCTTCGGCTGCTGCCTTGGTTTTGAAGCGTTCGCTTGCAGCCGTAAAACCATCCAATCCAATCTGAACTGTGTAGAACAGTTCAGGCTTGAATGCGGAAATGGCAGCTTCTCGCATAACAGCCATAGCAAGGGTAGGGGTCATAACACGACCAACATTCAGGGTCTGCCCGTAAAGGGTCGAAAAAAGTCGAGTAGCGTTAATACCAACAATCCAGTCGGCTCGTTCTCGACACAGTGCTGCTTCATACAAAGCATCATATTCCGTTCCAGACCTGAGATTTTCAAAGCCCTCCTTGATTGCTACATCTTCCATCGAGGAAATCCAAAGCCGCTCAAACGGCTTTCTGCACCCGGCTTTGTGGTACACCAACCGAAAGATCAGCTCGCCCTCACGACCGGCATCTGTTGCACACACAAGACTCGCAACATCTTCTCTGGCCATGAGCTTTTTCAGAATCCCAAACTGTTTTTTCGTACCGGCAGAAACCTCATACTGCCAGTCCATCGGGAAGATAGGAAGGTCTGCATAAGCCCATTTGCTGTACTTCGCATCATAGACTTCCGGCTGTGCCAGCTCCACCAAATGCCCTACACACCAGCTGACCACATATCCGTTTCCCTCTAAGTAGCCATCCTCACGCTTGGCAGCACCTAACACTTTGGCAATACTCTGTGCAACCGAAGGCTTTTCAGCCAAAACTAATTTCATTTGCATCTGCTCCTTTCACAAAAAAATAAGCAGCCACACACCGTAGTGCATGACTGCTATGTAAAAAGTTCGGAAAGGATTTTTGCAACCTGATACAATTTTCTGTTCTACAATCTCCGTCATAATAAAAATATCTCCATCATTTCAAAAGAGAATGACGGAGATATTTCACCTTGCTTATTCTTGTAGCAACCAATCGGCTATATCGTGAATTTCGATTCCTTCATAGCTATATTGGGGATGTTTGGTTCTGGCAATAATCATTTTCGGATAAGCGTCTCGAATCTGAAGCAGAGGAGAGCATTCTCTCTCAAATGTTTCCTGCCCGGAAATGTTGTCGCTGACCTGAATATAAATCTTTTCGCTACCTCTCTGAGCAACAAAGTCGATTTCCTTTTGATAGAGCTTGCCGACATAGACATCATATCCACGGCGAAGAAGCTCGATACAAACAACGTTTTCATATACTCTGCCATAGTCTATATTTCTGCTTCCCAGTATTGCATATCGAATACCGCTGTCACACAAATAGAACTTTTCAGAGCTTTCAAGGTATTTCTTACCTCGGATGTCATATCTCTTAATATCATAAAATACAAAAGCATTGCACAAATACTTAATGTACTTGCCGACGGTTACATGATTGGTTGGAGTCTCATTTGCTGTCAGTAGCTGACTGACCTTATTCGGAGAAGTCAGGTTGCTGATATTATCCATAAGGAACTCGCTCAGACGTTGTAAAACCAAAGTGTCCGGGAGAGTATATTTCTGTACCAAATCCCTTGTAACAATCGTTTCGTAGACCTCTTTGATATAGTTTGTTCTGTCTTTTTCGGTTCTATAAGCATAGGAACCTGCTAAACCGCCCTTGATAGCGTACTCATCAAAGAGCTTATCTTTGTCACTAATATCATCATAATACTGGCAATATTCCTGGAAGCTGAAAGGAAACACATGAATTTCAATATAGCGTCCGGTAAACAGAGTTGCCAGATCTGCACTCAACAGGAAAGCATTAGAGCCTGTTACATAGATGTCGTATTTTCCCTTAGAGTACAGGCTATTGATTGCCAACTCAAACTTGGGACACATCTGAACCTCGTCTACAAACAGGTAGTTCGTTTTTCCTTCCTGATAATGTTCTTCCACATAGGCGTGTAAGGCATGGTATTCCTTGATTTCTTCATACGCCAAATCCATGAAGTCGATGAAGATAATATTGATGTTTTCAAAATTGCTTTTCAGATACGCAATATACGCCTGCATCAATTTGGACTTACCAGATCGACGAATGCCCGTGATGATCTTGATGTCAGGAGTACCATTCAGTTCAATGATTCTATCGAGATATTTTGCTCTCGTGATTGTTTTCATATAGTCACCCGCTTTCAAAAATTGAAGTTTTTTCATTTCTCGAAACCGCTTCGCTGTACTTATTATACTGTCTGCTAATAGTATATGCAAGATGTCACTTTCAAAAACGCAAATTTTTTTATTTTTTGAAAGCGGAAACTATGTAAAGGCAACCCGAAGGCTGCCCCAGGCATCAAGCCTATCCTGTTTACACAGGTTCATTATCATCTTCATCGACGGAGCTATCTTCATCGTCGTCCTCAAACTCCGGATCGTACCCATAGTCCTCGTCATCGTCCACATAATCAGCATCTGGGTCAGGCTTTGCCGCTTCCTGTGCCTTCTTCTTTTCCTGGACTTTCTTAAATACGAAGAATCCACCACCACAGGCAAGCACAATCAGAGTAAGAATCGCCGGGAGCATATTTGTGGATTTCGGCTTTTCCTCCGGTGTCGGTTCTGTAATTTCAGGAACTGTTTCAACTACTTCCGGCTTTGTTTCCTCAACCGGCTTGGTGAACTCTGCAACTTCTTCCTCGTCCATCAGCTTGAGCAGGTCGGCTTCATCCACCTGATTCAGAAAATGCACGGTTTCCTCGCCCTTATCATCACGGTCAATGATGATATAGAAGTAGTTTCCGTTTTTGGTTACAGCGGTAATGAACTGCTTTCCGCTTTTCGTAGGCGAGCCAGCGTCATCAACCAAAGTCAGATTGCCGTCGGGAGTAAGCGGTAGCATCGGCTCCTCCGGCTCTGTTTCGGGAACTTTTTCTTCGACCGCAGGTTCTTCAGTCGCTACGCTTTCATCTACATAGGCAAATGCCGTTGTAGAAAACACGCCAAAACACATTGCACACGCCAGCAATGCGGCTCCAATTTTCTTAAATCTCATTCTGCGTTTCCTCCTCATTCATAGTATTGATCGTATCAGGCTTCGGAGCCATATCCGCAGCAAACATACGGAGCAGCTCGGAAAGCTGTTCGGGATTCAGGTTCGCAGCATGAACCATCTCATGGATTTCGGAATTTTCCTCCTCACGGTATCTGCGTTCCAGGTCTTTCACCTTAGCATCCCATTCTGCCCGTTTCTTACGGGCTTTTTCAAGGTCTGCACCTATTCTGTCTAACTTGGCACTCAATCGCCATCCCTCCTTTAGTTTCTGATTCTGCCGAAGCAGTAAAAATGCTGTTGCCAGTAATTCGATTCGATAGAAGCGTAGGAAATGGGGTTTCCGCAGTGGATCATCATACCATTGCCAACATAGATACCAACGTGTGATGCACCGGAGGTATCATAAGTGCCTTGGAAGAAAATCAAATCTCCCGGTTTGGCAGAGCTTTTCGGGATAATGTCGCATACGCCCATCAAACCGTTTGCGGTCAAACGACCAACACTCCAACCGTTTCCGCAGTGATTGATTACATAGGAAACAAATCCGGAGCAGTCAAAGGAGGTAGACGGGCTGCTGCCGCCCCACACATACGGGTATCCCAGATATTTTTCAGCTTCCCGAATCATATTGGCAAATCTTGTGTCTGTCAGCGCTTCGCCCGGAATATCATAATCGGTGTACTCGCCGCCAGGGGTGGCGTAAATGTCATTTCCGAAAATATCCGGTCTGTTGCCCCTTGTCTGAAGCAAAATTCTATATCGCTCCATATCATCTTCCGACAAGCCGGAATTTGAAATCACACTGTTCAAGCCCTTATTTCTGAGCTTCACATTCAGAATATAATATTCGTAATCTTCTTCCTCTGTTGTTGTCTCTCCCGTTTCGGGATCAGTAGAAGATGTTGTTCGTGTACGAATCTCTACTACTTCCGTCAGGGTCAGCTCATATTGTTGCTCAAATAGCCATTGCAGGGTAGCCTGCACCTCATCTCTGGTGTAATCCTCAAACTTCACCGTCAAATACGCCGCCAGCTCATAAGGATTGTGGTTGATTTCATCAAGGTCATACCGGTACTCGTCATATCCGCTATGAGTACGCTCGATATTATTGATTTTATTGCGGAGCGCAGCTTCCAAAGCCTTGTAATCATTGTCCGCACCAATAATATCTTCCTCTTTTGCAGTAAAAGAAGTTCCCAGAATGATCTGTGTGCCGCCTTGGAACATAGCCGAACAAGACGAGAACATCCCTGAGAGTATCATAAAAAGCAGTCCGGCAATCAAAACAAACAGAATCGTTTTAGAGTGTGTGGTGCAGAACTCCGTTACTCTTTCTGTGATGTTCTTGGCTCCCTGAGCTGCTTTGCCCGTTGCCTTGCCTGCACCCTTAGATGCAGAAGCCGTTGTCGAAGCGGTATTCTTACCGGCTTTGGCGGCAGCATATTCTTTCTTGATTGCCCTTTTCTGTTGCCAACGGGAAAAGGGATTGGAACCGGCATCGGGGTTGTCCTTTTTGAACTTCTCATACAGGGCATTTACATTTGCTTTATCTGACTTCTCAACCAGCTTTTCCGCCTTGTCGTAGGCTTTCAGCTTGTGACTGTAAACGGCATGATCGACGGTATAGACAGTGGATTCAACAGCCTTGGTCGTTTCCTGCACAGCCTGAACGCCGATATTATCATCCTCATATTCTGACACCGCCCGATGTGCTTTGGATGTGAGCGTGACTGCGGCACCACGGCTTGCCATGTGCTTTGCCACAGATGGGCGCTCGATTTCCGTAAACTCCGCTTTTTCAAAACGGAGCTTTGCTTTACGGGAACCGGCTGCATCTGTTTCCAGCTTTAGCTTCGGCTTTGCCTTTTTAGAAGCCAATTTGTCTGCCGCTTTTTCAGCCCTATCAACCGCCTTATCTGCACGGTCGGCAGCTTTCTTCACATGAGAATCTGCAAGGTCATCTTCGGTAAAACGGAGTCGTGTAGGTCTTTTCGCCATACATTACGCCTCCTTTTCCTGTGCCACCTCGTTTAACTTCGTGGTCATAATGCGATACAGTTCCAGATCTGTCGGGAATCGGTCAATGAACGGCAGAATCACATTGCCATAGAACAGAAGTCCTTCGCCCTCACCGGAGTTGGTTACATAGGACAGCTGATGCGGCGAAATGTTCAACCGCTGTGCCAGAATACTTCGGTCATCGCTTGCCTGATTCAGCATATAGATGAAATCAGAGTTTTCGAGGATGTTGGCAATCTCCGGGGAACGAAGCAGGTCTTTGACATTCTGAGTAATACCGGTCGGCAAGCCGCCCCATTTACGGAATCGCTTCCAGATTTCTACGGAATAGGTTGCCGTCTGTTCTTCCTTCAGAAGCAGATGGAACTCGTCAATATAATATCTGGTCGATTTACCGGCAGAACGGTTGGCAGTTACACGCCCCCAGACCTGATCCTGAACGATCAGCATACCGATTTTTTTCAGCTGATTGCCCAGCTCCTTAATGTCGAAGCACACCAGACGATTCTGAATATCCACATTGGTTCTGTTGTTAAACAGTTTCAGAGAACCCTTAACATAGATTTCCAAGGCGGTCGCTACATGGTGGGCTTCCTTTTCGTCCTGTTTCAGAAGGGCATCATACAAATCCTCAAGGATCGGCATATTCTCAGGGGCAGGATTGTCGAAATATCTCTGGTAAATCTGATGCACACAACGGTCGATAACCGTCTTTTCGATAGGCTGCAAGCCATCCTTACTGCCCATAATCAACTCACAGAGGGACAGGATAAAATCAGCTTTCAGTGCTACCGGGTTGTCATCCTCAGAGTAGTTCAGGTTGATGTCCATAGGGTTGATATAGTTGGTACTGGAGGAGCTGATTTTTACCACCTGACCATTGAACTTGTGAACCAGAGCCGCATATTCCGCTTCGGGGTCGCAGATGATAATATCGTCATCCGTAACCAGGAACGCATTGGTGATTTCACGCTTTGCGGAAAAGGATTTACCGGAACCGGGAGTACCCAGAATCAGTCCGTTGGGGTTCTTGAGCTTCTTTCTGTCCACCATGATAAGGTTGTTCGACAGAGCATTCAGCCCGTAATAGAGCGTTTCTCCACCATTCTGGAACAGCTCCTGCGTGGTGAAAGGCACAAAAATAGCCGTGGAACTGGTAGTCAGGCCACGACGAATCTCAATCAGGTTTTGTGCCAAAGGCAGGCTGCTCATCAGTCCGGATTCCTGCTGAAAATCCAAACGACGCAGATTGCAGTTATGCTTCTGGGCGATGCTCTGTGCCTGGAACACATTGTTCTCCAGTTCCTGCTCGGTGCGCCCGGTGTTCAGCACCAGAAATGTCACCATGAACATTCGCTCATTCTGGCTCTGCAATTCTTTCAGAAGTGACTTCGCATCTTTACCATAGGTAGCAAGGTCAGATGGGATAATGTCCATGTCATAGCCAGAACGCACAGCCTTTTTCTGTTCCTCGATTTTGGAACGGTCAAGCTCGGTGATGATTCTCTTGATGGTCTTAATCGCCGCAGTCTGGTCAACCGACTGGATGTGCATGGTCACGATCTGCGTGGATTCCATATCCAGAAAATCCGCCAGCATACGATCAGACAGGTCTGATGCCGTAATTGCCAGATAAGACATCGAACCGAAGATACTGCCCATCTGGAAGGTGCGGTTGGTCTTAAAGGCAAACGCCGTCGGAGCAATGAAGTCCTTTACGGACAGCCCGGATTCCACAAGATACTTCCAATCGAAGAAGAACTTATCATTATCACCCATGTGGAACATAGAGTGCATCAGATGCAGCCGCTCTTTGCCGTTCATGGTAGTGGCAATGACACCCAAACGCCGAAAGTTATTGAGCAGATCGTTTTCGATATGGTTGAGTCTCGGCTTTGCCTGCCGCATGGATTCGGCTTCAATGCCGAATGTCAGGTACTTGGTTTTGGTCAAGCCGTTGTTGCCCTGCGCCAACTGCTTTTTCAGCATCTGGCTATACTCGGCACGGACGGGATTGAAGCTGTCCTTCTTGAACGGGATACGGATACTCTTTTCAAAGCTTTCAGCATCGGTACTCAGGTTCATAAAGGAAAGCTCAAAGTGAATGGAGCTGTCAAAGAAATTCAGGAAACTGCACCACTCATCGAAGATGGCAGTCTTATCTTCCTGCTGTGCCAGCTGATAGTTGATGTCCTGAAACTGAATGGTCTTGGTGTAATAACTGTCAGTGACACGGCAGATGCCATCCGGGAACATTCTCTGAAAGGGAATGGACTGCTGTGCAGTCTGCGGAATACCGTTGTCCTTCTTTGCCCGTTCCACAACAGCTTTAATTTCTCGCTGCTGCTTCCGATTCAGATTTGCAGGCATTTTGATGTTTCTTGCCTGTGGCTTCTTTTTGAAAAACAATTCGTTCAACCTCCTTTTCCAGTTTGTACTGACGCATCAAAGCGTCATAATAGTTGTCCGTCTGATAAGGGCGAACCTTGGGACGAACGAATTTGGTCTGAATGAAGTGTTCTACAACCACTTCCAACGGCTGACTATCCTTTTCATACATTGCCAGAAAGAACAACGGTAACATGACGATCATCATGGACAGTGCTGCAAGGCTCACATTTCCGGTTGCTTTGACCAGAAAGAAAATCGGCACTCCGATGAGCGCCGCCGCACCAAAGCAAAGTAACTGCCGTTTCGTCAGATTGAAGAACACTTTTGTTTTTACCCTCGTCAGGTCACGAGGTACGGGAATATACGCTGCCAAACAATTTCCTCCTTCCCTTAGTGAGCGCTGAATACACCCTTCGCAAGCGAACCAGTCTTAAACAGGGTGAAGCACAAAAGGACGGTGTAGCCCATAACACCCCAGATAGAACCGATGATGTCATCACTGAATGCGATAGACTGAATCAGCACCGCATAAATGCCCACGCAGATCATAATCAGGAATCCCTGGAATCCGATTGCAAACAGCGAACGCAGATAATTCTGTCCGATATTGCTCTGTTCTCTGTTTCCAAAAGTGGAAAGCGGAATCGGGGCAAGGCTGACCATCAGATAAATTTCAATCATTCGACCGTAGACGATCACAAAGATGATGATTGCCAAAGCGGACATCGTGACCTGCACGATAAAGGATTGCAGGAACAAGCCGAGCAAAGGACCCAAATCCATTGCCATCAGCGTTTCTTCCATTGTTTCCAATGCCGAAGCATCTATGGCAGTATTTCCGGATATGATACCGGCGCTTGCGTTTATAACGTGCTGTGTCACATCAAACACAGCCATCGTGATATTGAATGTGTTTGTGATTAACATGACCGCAACAAAAGTCTTGAACACCCATTTGAAGAAGATCCAGGTTTCAAAATTTGCCAGATTGTTGTGGTCAATAATCATCTGAATTAGCTCATAACAGGCAATGAAGGTCAGAATCAAGCCTGCGATTGGGATAATCACTGACTCGGAGATGTTTCGTACCATGGCAAAGACACCCGGCGAAAAATTCGCCGGGGTCATGCCAACGGAGGTTGCTATCTCGCCAACCTGGTTGTTGACGGACTCAAACATCCCCGACAGATTTCCCATAATAGCTGAAACGAGCATTTCTTTCAGCCAGTCTGTGATCTGTTGGAGTATGCTGTCCAAAGGCGATTACCTCCTTGTTTTGTGATTAACCGAACAGTCCGGAGAGCAGAGGTACAAGGGTGGTGCCGATGAGGGCAACACCGCCGCCAGCCATGAGCTGTGTTATCCCCAATTAGTAGGAACAATACAGCTTTCTGGCGGGCGGCGGCACGTCAAGAAATATATATGGAGTTTTTAAAGAATCCCCCGGAGCAGGGGAGCGGTCAGCCTGTGACCTGCTCCACTTCCGGTATGGGTTTGAGATTAAAATGAATTTCGATAGAAATGTGTCTTGTTTTGTCGCTGTCTATGGTTTCATGGACAACGATTTCTTTCATCAGGCGGTTTAAGGTGGAAGCGTCCAGCTCGTTGATGTCCCGGTATTCCTGTATGGATTCCACCCACTGCCTTGCGTCCACGGCAAGCCGGATTTCATCGGCAAGGCGTTTCCGGCCTTCCTCAGCCTTGGCTTTTAATTCCGCCTGTTCCTTCTGTGTCTTTTCCAGCAGGAGATTGAAGTTTTCTTCTGTGATTCGTCCGGCTACCATATCCTCATAGAGCCGCAATACCATCTTTTCCAGCACTTCAATCCGTTCTTCGTCTTTGGCAAGGGTGCGCTCCATCGCTTCCCGCTGGTCTTTCTGCCTGGCATGGCAGGTATCGGTCAGCCGTCCGGCTACTGCTTCACTGTCTGTCAGGGCAGCGGCGGCGCACTCCCGGATTTTGTTCAGCACAAGGGAATAGAGCGTGTCAAACTCAACCCGGTGCTGTGTGCAGTGCTGCTTCCCATAGGCATTGTAGGTTTTACAGGAGAAAATCCGCTTCGGGAACTTCTCATGCGTGGTGCGGATGGTGAGAGCCTTTCCGCACTCCCCGCATTTTATCAGCCCTGCAAAGAGGTTGATTTCCCCGGATTTGCCCGGTCGCTGGCGGGATTTCAGTTTTTCCTGCACAATCGCAAAGTCCTTTTTGTCCACCAGCGGCTCATGCGTCCCCTCCACCACAATCCAGTCCTCCGGCTTCTTATCCCGTATCGTGCCGATTTTAAAGCGGTACTCGGTCTTTTGGGAAGCGATTGCGCCGGTGTAGACGGGGTTCATCAGGATTTCCTTAATCACGGAGAAGTCCCAGACGTACCGCCCGTTTTCCGGGTCTTTCTTTTCCCATTTGGTGCGGATGTTCCGGTGTCCCCGCTTCCGGTTCCACCATGTCGGGCAGGGGTGCTTTTCTTCCTCCAGCCTGCGCCGGATGTAGTTGGGGCCGTGGCCGTCCAGCGCATATCCGAAAATCAGCCGGACAACCGGGGCGGTTTCCCCGTCAATGAGAAGGTGGTTCTTGTCCTCCGGGTCTTTCTTGTAGCCAAACGGGGCGATACAGCCGGTGAACTGGCCTTTCTGCGCCTTCAGCACATAGGAAGAATGGACTTTCTTGGAAATATCCTTGCTGTACATTTCATTCAGGATATTTTTAAAGGGCGCAATGTCGTTGTTGTCCCTCATGGTGTCGATACCGTCATTCATGGCGATGTAGCGCACACCGTTCCTTGGAAAGAAGTCCTCGATAAGCTGCCCGGTCTGCAAGTAGTTCCGTCCTAATCTTGATAAATCTTTCGTAATGACAAGGTTTACCTGTTTCCGCTCGATGGCTTTCAACATCCGTTTCAGGTCGGGGCGTTCCATGTTCAGGCCGGTGAAGCCGTCGTCCTGATAGACTGCCGTAACCTCCCATCCCTGCTTCTGGCAGAACTTTTCCAGCATATCCCGCTGGTTCTCGATACTGGCACTCGTCCCGTCAAGGTCATCGTCCTTGGACAGCCTGCAATAGATAGCTGCCCGGAAGCTTCCGGCAAGAATCGTGTCCATCCCTGTATATCCAAAAGTGTTCATCATAACCGTTTACCCGCACAATCCAGACGGAACACGGTCACTTGGAACCTCATCTTTATTATATCCTATTTCTTGTGATTTAGCAAGATATTCTTTATCTGTTTTTCTGCTGTGTTTCTGTGCGATAAGGCTCACGAAAACGTCCGTAGCGTCCAGTTCGCCATCAAATATTGTGGTGACATGAATCTCTGTTTTATTTTTCGCCATAGGCAGTTGTCCTCCATACATGAAAACAGCCAGACAGGGAAGGTCGGCAACGAAGTCCGGCAACGGGCTTCAAAAAACCTTGGAACGAATCCTTGTCTGGCAGTTGGGTTATTTTATACTTTTTCTTTTATTTTTCTGTTGCTTTGGTTGTTAAAGGGGAGAAAAGCCGATAGTTACGGGATTTTCCCCGGCAACCGGCTCGGCAACGGGATAGCAACGAAGTGTGCAACGGGCTGTCATTTGCCGGATTTTTTCAAAATGGAAGTTCCATCTGCTCCGGCACCGGCGTAAATCCCTCCGGGGTTTTTCCTGCCCCGTTGCCGGTGTCCGTTGTCAAGGCGCAAGCGTCAGCTTTTGCCTTTTGCTCCCGTTCCCATCCTTTTTGTCTGCCGTATCCGGCAAACATCCGGGGATTGGAGAAATACTTCCAGCCGGTGACGCACTGGTTCATTATCTCGTTGATTTCCCGGATTTCCCATTGTTTCGGCTCGTCAAAAGCGTGGTTTAAGGCTTCTTTGTAAAGCTGTTTGGAGCAGATGGTATCGCCGGGGTAGCTGTCAAGGAAAGCCTGAATCATTCCGACTTTGGTGTCCTCCGGCATAAAGTCCCGCTGGTGTTCTTTTAGATAGCGCACCATTTCCGGGCTGAATGTCAGCTTCCATCTGCCGCTTTTGTAAATCTCCATCGCTTCCGCCCATACCTGGCTTAAATAGGCTCTGGAAGCGGCTTCGTCCTCTAAGATATGGATTTGCGCCTGTTCCGGGCATACCTGTATGGGAATAAAACGGCGGTTGCCGGAGCGGTCAAGGGGCAGGAAGTCAAGGGCATTGGAAGTGCCGCCAAACACGCACTGCCGGGGGCGGTCTGCCGGGTGGGTTTCATAAGGTATCTTGTAAACCTCTTTCTGCC
>OGXR01000428.1_pt1 | contig 33711 bp, 35 predicted proteins | sample 1576331 | NCBI WGS metagenome assembly OGXR01 (sample SAMEA3541473, study PRJEB24748) | human gut metagenome | biome: human gut; feature: human-associated habitat; material: faeces | place: China | collected 2012 | reverse complement strand
ATTTAATAATGAATTATGGAGAATAATAGGAGTATTTGGAAATAATGTTAAATTAATAAGAAGTGAGACACTAGGTAACTTATCATGGGATAGTAGTGAAGAAAGTATAAATGAAGGATGGGGAGTAAATGAATGGAGTACTTCTGCATTAAAGAATTATTTAAATACAATGTATTATGGAGGAACAACCGTAACATGTTATAATGCAAAAAATAAGCAAACAACAACATGCCCAACAAATAAACTAGATAATACATCAAAAACATTAATAGATTACCATACATGGAAAACAGGAGCAATAGAATGGAGTAAAAGAATAGATACACTTGCATTCTATAAGGATGAAAGAGGAAATGTAACTGGAAAGATATGTAATGGTGGAAGTGCTTGTAATGATACAGTAGAAAGAACAACAGAATGGCCAGGATACGTTGCTTTACCTTATGCAACAGATTATGCATATGCAAGTGGTGAAAGTATATGTGAAACAAATATGGTAAAACAAGATAGTAGTGATGTATATATATGTAAGAATGATAATTGGATGTTTAAACCAAACACATGGTATTGGACATTATCGCCTCATGCTCGTTCCGGCTATTCGCGCGATGTGTGGCTTGTGGGCAGTGGTGGCGGTGTCAGCTACACCAGTGCTGCGTACGGCGATGCGGTTTTTCCCGCCATATATCTTAAGACTGATATCTTGATAAAAAGTGGGAATGGTACAAAAACTGATCCATACATATTAAATACGTGATCATAAATAAAAGGAATGCAAAAAATGCGCCCCAGGTGGGTAGGGACCCAGCGGGTGCCAAATTTTGGAAAAATATATTTTGTAAATTGATAAGTACTAGTGTATTTTACTAGTGCTTTTAATATTGAAAATTAATACATTAACTTTTTAGTTATTTTTATATAGTTGCGATAAAATGCATTTGGTGTTATTATAAATATAGAGGGTGTAACATGAAGAAAAGTAAGTTTAATGATATTTTGGATTGTGCAATTCATATAGTTGTGTATGCACTTATATTAATATTAGTGTCTACTTTGTTTAAAACTGTGGTTATAGATAAGAGTTATTGTGGTTTGTATGGTTTAGTAGCGTCTATAATTATATTTCTTTTGAATAAAACAGTTAAACCAATTTTATTTAAGTTAACTGTACCTATAACTGGTATAACAATGGGACTTTTTTATCCTTGTATAAATATATTAATATTGAAGATAGTAGATTTTGTATTGGTCAGTCATTTTGATACACATGGTATTGTGTCTTTGTTTTTTACTGCTGTTTTGATATCTGTTATGAATATATTAGTTGATGAATTGATAATAAAACCGATTTCTAGGAAGGGTGATAAATAGTGAATAGTGTTGCAATAAGTTTAGGTAATTTTGATATTACTTGGTATTCTTTGTGTATATTAGTTGGTGTTATGATTGCGTCTGTTTTATTTTTATTAGAGTGCAAGAAGTATGAAATAAATATTGATTTTGGAATTAATTTAATATTTTGGACTGTTATATTTGGTATAATAGGTGCGAGAATATATTTTGTTTTGTTTAATTTGTCTTATTATTTAGAAAATCCTATTGAAATACTTGAGGTATGGAAAGGTGGGCTTGCTATACATGGTGGGATAATAGGTGGTTTATTATTTATAATCTTTTATTCATTAAAGTATAAGGTGAGAATATTGAAAATGACTGATATGGTTGTTGTTGGTCTTATTATTGCACAAGCAATGGGAAGATGGGGCAATTTCTTTAATGGTGAAGCACATGGACCAGAAACTACAAGAGAAGTGTTAGAGGGTATGAAAATAATTCCTAAATTTGTAATAGATGGTATGAATATTGCAGGAACTTATTATCAACCAACATTTTATTATGAGTTTTTGTGGTGTTTACTTGGTTTTGTAATATTGTTATGTGTAAGAAAATTTTATGAATATTTAAAAGTTGGACAATTAACTGGAATATATTTAATGTGGTATGGTATAGGAAGGTTTTTTGTAGAGAGTTTAAGAACAGATAGTTTGATGTTAAAGGAATTTAAAGTGGCACAAATTGTTTCTGTAATAATGTTTGTAGTTGGTTTAATAATGTTAATATTGGGCTTTAAGGGTTCAAAATTTGAGAATAGGTATGATGATTATGAAATTGAAGACATTAAATTTTGATACAGTTGTAATTGGATGTGGTGTTGCGGGTATGACCGCTGCATTATATTTGAAAAGAGCAAATGTGAGAGTTTGTATAATAGAAAAAAATGCACCAGGGGGACAATTAAATAAAATAACTGAGATAGAAAATTATCCTGGATTTAAGAGTATTGATGGCCCTACTTTTGCATTTAATATATTTAATCAAATACGAAGTTTGGATATTACTTATAAATATTTAAATGTTTTAGAAATAATTAGTAAGGATGATTATAAGATAGTTAAAACAAATAAAGAAGAGATTACTTGTAAAAATGTTGTTATTGCAACGGGTAGAATTTCTAGGGAACTTGGGCTTTCTAATGAAAAGAAGTTGTTATCAAATGGTGTTAGTTATTGTGCTATATGTGATGGAACTTTATATAAAGATAAAATAGTATGTGTAGTAGGTGGTGGAAATAGTGCATTAGAAAGTGCTATGTATTTGTCTTACATATGTAGTAAAGTATATTTAATACATAGGAATGATGAGTATAGGGCAGAGGGAATACTTGTTGATAAATTGTTGCAAAAATCTAATATAGAATGTATTAAAAATGCAAGAATAACTGAGTTAAAAGAAACTAATGACAAGTTGTCATCTGTCGTTATAAATAATGATAAAGAGATAATATGTGATGGAATATTTATTGAAATTGGTAATGTGCCAGTACCTATTAAATGTGATGGATTAAAATTAGATGATAATTATATTGTTGTTGATAGCAGTATGAAAACAAGTGTAGATGGTGTTTATGCCTGCGGTGATATAATTAAAAAAGAAGTATATCAAATATCTACAGCAGTAGGCGAAGGGACTATGGCTGCAGTTAGTATTATAAGAAGTTGAAGTATTTATAAAAGATATTTTCTTGAATAAATATTTTTTTTATGTTACTATTACAATAGGTGATGTTATGAAAAATAAGTTTTTATTTTTAGTGATGTTATTGATTTTACCTATTACTGGCAAGTGTTTAACACCAGAAGAAAAGTTAGATAAAATTAAATCTGTAAAAGAAGGGGATACTTACTATATAGATGTTAAATCACTTGATCCTGATATAATATTGGGTGATACTTGTAATATAACAAAAGAGGAATTGATTAAAAGAAATAGTGAATATTATTCAAATATGAGTAATGAAGAATTGAATAGTGTTTTATTAGAAGAAAAACATTATTGTTTAAACTATTATTATACTTTTATACTTGGTTTACATTTGAAAAAGAATGGTGTTGAAAATCTTTATAATGATTATGTTTTAGATTATACAGATAAAAATAATGTAAAAATATCAGTATGTGATGATAATAATCAGGTATCTAGGAATTATAAACTTAGATATATAGATAATTATGATAAGAGTGTGTTAAGTGGCACAAATAAAGTTAAGAATGAACTTAAAGATGTTTATACAATATATGGTTTATCTGTACTTAATTCAGTTTATCATTATGGAAATATAGAGGAGAATATATATCAAAATGATTTGGTGTTGTATCGTTTTTCTGATTTAAAAGAAACTATTAATAAATATAGTGATTATGAGATAATACCTAGGTTACAAGGTGCGGGTGGAACTCCAAGTATTAATGCTAATGAAGGTGCACTTGGTATATTTAAAAATGATATATTATATGCACTATCAAAAACATCATTTGAAATGAATCATGTGTTATATGTTGATAAAGATGAATCTGGAACAGCATTTTCTAAGGCAGAAAAAAGAATAAGTGATTATTTTAAAGGTACAGTAAATGTAGAAGTAGATAAAGAAAACTTTGATTTAGTTCAAGATGAATATTTAGATGATGAAATAAATGAATATTTGGGTACACAAAATGTTTCATATGTTGGAACTTTTACAAAAGTTAAGTTGGATGATAAAGAAGCCCTTATTTTAATAGTAGAAATACCTAAAGATAAATTGGATAAAGTTGATATACAAACAAAAGATTATAAAACTGGAATTAATATATCAACAAGTAGTTATCAAGTTCCAATAGATGTTACTCTTTTAACTCGAGATGTAATTAATAATGATTTAGTAAAGAAAGCAAGCGAAAAAAGTGACATAAACTTTGTTAATGCATATGATATAAATTTGTTAAAAACATCTAATGGTGGTTATGTAACTAAAATTGAAGATGGTGTAGTAGTTTATATGCCATTAAGTGGTTCTTATAAAGAAAATGATAAGGTTGATGTGTATTATATAAAAGATGATGGAACTTTAGAAAAGTTAGAGGGTAGTGCTGTATTAGTAGGTGATGATTTATTTGTTAAATTTATTACTAATCATTTTAGTACTTATGCAGTGGGTAATGAAATAATTAAAAATCCAAATACAATCGATAATGTTTATATATATTTAATAATAGGTTTAGCAAGTATGACTTGTTTGGGTTATATAGTATATAAAAAAATTAAAAATTAGGAAGTGATATTATGTCATTCTCGGTAAAAGTAAAAAGTGAAATTCTTAGATTACGGAGTGAGAGAACAGAAAAAATATCACTTCTTTCTTCATATATAAGAAATAATGCTGTAATAACCGAAAAGTCTATATTAATAAATACAGAAAATATGGAAATATCAAAATATATATTTGAATTGTTTAAAGAATTATATAATATATTTCCAATAATAACGGTAAGGAAGAGTTTTAATTTTAAAAAGAGTATGTCTTATTTATTAAAATTAGATTCACATTTGAGTTTAATATTAAAAGATTTATCACTAATAAATGAAGATGGTTATTTTATAAATATACCAAGAGAATATATTTATACAGAAGACGACGATAAAATGTCTTATTTAAGAGGAGTATTTTTGGCAACTGGTTCAATAAATGATCCAAAAACATCAAGATATCATTTAGAATTTTTAATAGATGATTATGATTATTCATTATTTGTGTGTGAATTATTAGATTATTTTAATTTAAATAGTAAACTCATAGAAAGAAATAACGGGTTTATGATATATATAAAAGAAGCTGAAAAAATAAGTGATTTTTTGAGAATAATGAAAGCATATAATGCAGTACTTTATTTTGAAGATATAAAAGCATATAGAGAACATAAGAATTTAGTTAATAGATTAAATAATTGTGAACAAGCAAATGTAGAAAAAACTATTAATTCTGCTTTAAATCAAGTATCTGATATAGAATTAATAGAAAATAAAATAGGAATAGATGCATTAGATGAAAAATTACAAACTGTTTGTGTATATAGAAAAAAATATAAAGAGGCCTCTTTAAGTGAACTTAGTAATATTATATCAATGGAAACAAATACTAAAGTAACTAAATCTGGCTTAAATCATAGAATGAGAAAAATAAAAGAAATAGCTAATAATTTAAGGAGGAAGTAATGAAAAGAAATGCATTTACATTAGTGGAACTTTTGGCTGTTATAGGAATACTAGCAGTAATACTAACTATAACCATTCCTATAATTGGTAATTATATAAAAGATAAAAAGAAGGATAGCTTTTTCATATCAGCAAAAAATATATTAAGGCATGTGGAAGCAGAAGGTCTTTATGATAATGAAATTAATGCTAGATTAAATATGTTGAATTTAACAGATTTAAAAGAAGAAAACTATGATATAGAAGGTTCATATGTTTATACAAAAGATGGAGAGTTACATTTAACTCTTAAAGGAAAAGGAAAATTCAAGGGATTATATATTTGTGGACTTACATCTTCTATTAAAGAAAATAATGTTGTAGAAACTGAATGCAGTGAGGATAGTTTTAAAGTAAATTTAGCAGATTATATAACAAGATTATATAATAATGAAGAAACAAGAACAAGTAATGGTTTAAAGAAAGATAATACAGAAGATGAAAATATAAGATATTATGGAAGTGATCCAAATAACTATGTAAGATTTAATAATGAATTATGGAGGATAATAGGAGTATTTAATGATAATGTAAAACTAGTAAGAAAAGATAGTTTAGGAAATTTATCATGGGATAGTAGCGAAGAAAATATAAATCGCGGTTGGGGAGTAAATCAATGGGGAGAAAGTACATATGAAGATGGAACTTCTTATCCTGGTTCTGATTTAATGCAATACTTAAACAAAATGTATTATGGAGGAGATACAACCATAACTTGTTTTAATAGTTTAAATAATACAGAAACAATTTGCCCAAAAGATAGTAATGATAAATTCTTAACAATAGATGAAACATCAAAAGTTTTAATAGATAATCATACATGGAATATAGGTGCAGTAGAGAGTTCTAAGAAAACAGATACTTTAGAATTTTATAAGAGAGAAAGAGGAACAAATGTTAAAACATGTACAAGTGGTAGTATTTGTAATGATAATGTGATAAGAACAACCATTTGGACTGGATATGTAGCACTACCATATGTAACAGATTGGGCCTATGCAAGTAGTGAAAGTATATGTGAAACAAATATGCAAGCACAAGATGATTCAAATAATTATATATGCAAGAATAATAACTGGATAAATAATAGAAGTACATGGACATGGTATTTAACACCAAGTATTGGTTCTGTTGGTGCCGATCGTGCGTGGGATATATTATATAATGGTAGTTTTGGTGATACGAGTACGAGATTCAATTTTTCAGTTTATCCTTCAATCTATCTAAAAAACAATGTCATAATAGAAAGTGGAACTGGAACAAGTGATAATCCATATATACTAAAAGCAGGATCATAAATAAAAGTAATACGTATACATTTTGAAAAAAGATTAACACCCCGTATATTTCTGTTTGACATATATAATTATTGTGTTTATAATATCTTATTGCATTAGGAAGTGATAGCATGATGTATTATAAATTAGTAGAAAGTGAACTTGATAGAAGTGGAGATTATAAATATATGCTAAATTTGGTAATGGATAATTATCAAAATTATTTTAAGGCCTCTTTGTATTTACAATCTAAATATTCTTTTTGTTTGCAATCAATTTATTCGTGTCTTAGTAAGGTTAATAATATAGATAATAGAACTGTTGCATATAAAGAGTTATCTAGGTTTTTAGAAGAAGTGAAAAAGAGAACTGGTTTATGTATGAAAATAATTAGGGAAGAAGATAAATTGTATGTTAAGGAGAAAGCAAAAATAAAGAAGTTAAAACATTATTATAGTATTTAACTTCTTTTTAAATATTTTTTTACTCTTCTTAAATCATATATAGTTACTACTATAATATTTGCACATGTTGAAATTACAAGTCCCCATAAACCAATTTTTAAATTGCATCCAATTGCAAGTATTATTAATTTTACACTTACTCCTATTATTGTTCCTTTTAAGCTATCTTTTGCTTTTCCCATTGCTTGTAGTGAACTACTGAGTGGTGCTTGAAAATAGTAAAGTAAGCATATTGGTGCCATATATTTCATGTAAGTACTACCACTTGTTGTATTATAAATTAATTTTAATGGTATTTCTGGTATTAAAATAAATATAATTGTTGCTGGTATTCCTATTAGTGATGAGAATAATATGCTTTGTTTTATTTTCTTTTTTACATAGATAATATTGTTATCAGAATATGATTTACTTACTATTGGTATAAGTGCTTGACTTATTGCAAGAGTAAAAAATGAAGGAAGTAATAGCATGGGCATTACATATCCATTTAATATACCATATTCTTTTACTATGTATGTATTTGCATATCCTGTTTTAAGAAGGAAGAATGTTAGTATAATTGGTTCTAGGAAGTAACCAATATTTCCAATTAATCTACTTCCTGTTGTGGGTATACTAATGTTTAATATGTCTTTTATATTTTTTTTATTTGGAGAAATATCTTCTTTTGTTATTTTGAAGTTTTTAGGTAAGAAAAAGAATAAAATAAGAATTGATGATAATTCGCTTACAATATTAGAAAGTACTATAAAACTTACTGCACTTTCTATACCTTTTTTGAGTGCTATAGGAACACCTATAATTATAGTAATTAATCTTACCGCATCTTCTGTTACATTTGAAATAATATGAGGAAACATTCTTTGTTTACCAAAAAAATAACCTCTTAAAATAGATGATATAGAAATAAATGGTAGTACAAAACCAATTGATCTTATTGCATAAAGCGTTCTTTTATCATGCAATAAATTATTTGAAATATAAGAACTAGAAAAAAGTAGAATAATCATTATTATTATGTTTATAGTCAAGGATATTGGTAAACTTGAGAATACTAAGTTTTTATTATTGTTTTTCTCTTCCGCTACTAGTTTACTTATTGCAATTGGGAAACCTAGTTGTGCAATTGCAATTAATAACATGAATGTAGGAGTTATGAGCATATATACTCCAAGTCCTTCTACACCTATTAATCTGTTAGTTACAATTTTAATTATCATTCCTAGTATTTTTGTTATTGCTCCACCTAGCATTAAAATAAGTGTAGATTTTACGAATTTATTTTTCACTTTTTCACCCTAGTAATAATATGTTTTTAAATTGTCATAAATGAAGGGTTGTACTTTATATTTTATAATAAATGTTATATAATTATAATGGTGGTTATATGAATATAGAATTTGGTAGTTTAAAAGAATTATACGATAGAATTACTCCTGCACTTATTTCTAAAAAAACTGAAATAGAGAGTAAAGGTTATTATCATATTAAAGAATCTGATATTTGGAATTATTTAACTAGTAAGAAGTGGAAAATTAGTAAGGAATTAACATTAGCAGAGATGGTTAGTGATATTTTTAATGCAAATATTGAGGATATTAATGCATATGTTATAAAAAAAATATCAACTGAGATGAGAGAACCGATTTTTGATGAATAAGGAGATGAACATGCAAGAAGATGAGATTGTAACATTTGATATGTTACTTAATAATGCCAAGAAGTATATTGCTGAAGAAAATATAGGGATTATAGAAAAAAGTTATGAATTTGCAAGTAAGATTCATAGTGGTACGAAGCGATTAAGTGGTGAAGATTATATAAGTCACCCTTTAAATGTTGCTTATATATTAACTAAGATACATTCTGATTATGAGGCGTTATCAGCTGCACTTTTACATGAAGTTTTGAAAACTGGTAATACTAGTTATTCTGTTTTAGAGAGTGAGTTTGGTACTGATATAGCCACATTAGTAAGAGAAGTTGATAAAATAAATAGATTATCTTTATCTGCCGATTCATTATATCAAATAAATTATTATAAAAAGATTTTAGTTGGTTTATGTGAGGATGTTAGGGTTATAATTATAAAGTTAGCAGATAGATTACATAATATGAGAACTTTGTGGGCAATACCAAAAGAAAAACAAAAGGAAAAAGCAAAGGAAACTTTAGAGATATTAGCACCTATTGCTCATAGGTTGGGAATACATTATATTAAAAGTGAATTAGAAGATTTATCTCTAAGATATTATAAACCAGATGTTTATTTTGATATTGTGACTAAATTAAATAATACTAAAAAAGAACGTGATAGTGTTATTATTGAGATGAAATCAAAGATATCAGAAATGTTAAATGAACACAATATTGCTCATGAAATAAAGGGTAGAAGTAAAAGTATATACTCAATATATAATAAAATGCAGAATGGAAAAAAGTTTGAAGAAATATATGATATTCTTGCTCTAAGAGTATATGTTAATACTGAAAGTGAGTGTTATCTTACTTTAGGACTTATTCATTCGAAGTATAAACCACTTTCTAATAGGTTTAAAGATTATATTGCTATGCCTAAAGAAAATATGTATCAATCACTTCATACTACTATATTTGGAGTAGGTGGTGAGTTGTACGAAATACAGATAAGGACTTATGAAATGGATAAGATTGCCGAATATGGTATCGCGTCACATTGGTCATATAAGGAACATATTGACGGATCTTCTGCTATAAAAAATGTTATGGAACAAAAGCTTCAAATGTTTAGGAATATTATAGAGAGCAGTAAGGATGAAGCTCTTACTGATGAGGATTTTGTTAATACTGTAAAAAAAGAAGCGCTTGATAACAATATTTATGTTTATACTCCAAAAGGGGATGTTATAGAGTTACCTATTGGAAGTACACCTATTGATTTTGCATATAAGGTTCATACAAATATTGGGGATAAAATGGTAGGTGCTATTGTAAATGATAATATAGTATCTTTGGATTATAAGCTAAAAGAAGGAGATATTGTTAAGATAAATGTTAATAAGAACTCTAAGGGACCTAGCAAGGAATGGATTAACATAGTAAATACATCTCAAGCGAGAAATAGAATTAAAAGTTTTTATACAAAGATCGATAAAACTGAGAATATCAAACATGGTGAGGAGTTACTTTTAAAAGAACTTAGAAAAGCAAATATTCCTTTTAAAGAATTTAATGAGAAAGTTAATGATATATTAGATGAGTTAGGAGAAGAGAATATAAATGATTTATATTTGTGTATTGGTAATGGTAAGTATACTCCTATATATATAGTAAATTTATTGAGTAAAGAAGAAAAATCAAAAGAAGAAATAATTTTAAATAAATTAAATAATGCAAATATAGTAGAAGATTTAAAGAATGATGTTATAGTAGGTGGATTAGATGAAATTAAAGTGACATTAGCTAATTGTTGTAAACCGGTTAAAGGTGATGATGTAATCGGTTATATTACAAAGGGAAATGGTGTAGTCGTTCATAGAACTAATTGTCATAATATTTCTGATATTGATGAGAGAATAGTACCTACTTCATGGAATATGAATTCAAATAATAAATATAAAACATCTATAATGATTAAGACAGCAAAAAAAGATAATATGCTTGTTAATATAATAAGTAAAGCATCATCATCTAATGTAACTATTCAATCTATAAATGTTATAAATAATTTAGATTATTTGACATATGATTTATTAGTATTAGTTGAAAATGTAGATAAGTTAAACAGTTTTTTAAATGATTTATATCAAATGCCAGAGGTAATAGAAGTAGAGAGGGTTATAAAATGAAAGTAGTTATTCAAAGAAGCGGTGAATCGTACGTTGATGTAGATAATAAAACTGTTGGTAAAATAAATTTTGGCTTTGTAGTACTTGTTGGTTTTACACATGCTGATAATATTGATGATATTAAGTATATTGTTAAAAAAATAGTAAATTTACGAGTGTTTGATGATTCTAATGGAGTAATGAATTTAAGCATTAAAGATATTAAAGGCAAAATTCTTTCTATATCACAATTTACTTTGTATGCTGATACTAAAAAGGGTAATAGACCAAGTTATATAAATGCAATGAAGAGTAATGACGCAAAAAAATTGTATGAATATTTTAATGAAGAACTTAGATGTAATGATATAGAAGTAGAAACTGGAGTATTTGGAAGTGATATGGATACTCATATAAATAATTGTGGACCTGTTACTATATTAATAGATAGTAAGGAGAGATAAAATGGAAAACAAAGATGTTATTAATTATAAGATTATAAATGTAACATTCTTTGTTTTTATTATATATTTGTTATATAAATTAAATTTACTATATAAGATTAAAAGCTTTCTATTATTAATATTTATATCTTTAATATTATCTTATATAGTTTATCCAATTTATAAAAAAATGAGTGAAAAGATTAACAAATATTTATCAGTAATATTAATATATACATTTATAGGATTATTTGTTTGTGCATTAGTATTTTTGTTTATACCAAGTAATAATTTTATATTAAAAATATCAGATTTATTTTCTAATATTATTTCTTTTGTTAATAAATTAAGTAATAAGTATAATTTGAATATTGATATAAATTTATATGTTGATATAATAACAAAATATGTTATAAATAATAGTATATATTTTATACAAAATGTAATAAATTTTATTACAAAAATGATGTTTGTTATATTGCTGTCAATTTGTATTTTATTTAATATTAATTATATAAAGCGTTTTATTTCAAAAAGTAAATATTATATACTTATATGTAATATAAATGAAAAATTAAAAGCATATGTTGTTGCCAATTTAAAAATAATAATAATTCAATTTTTTGAATATTTAATATTTTTCTTTATAATTGGTCATCCAAATTATTTACTATTGGCAATACTTAATTCTTTAAATTCGTTTGTACCTATAATAGGTGGGATATTTACTAATTTTATAGCACTTATAACGGCATCTGTCATAAGTAAAAAATTGTTTATATTAACTGCTATCATATCTATAATATTACCCAATATAGATTCTTATATAATTAGTCCACGTATATATAAAAATACCAATAGATTATCTCAAACATTATCAATTTCATCAGTAATAATATCATCGATTTTATTTGGATTTTATGGAATAATTATAGCAATACCTCTTTTAATTGTAATTATTGAAATTATTAAGTATAAAAATGATTCCAAAATAAAAGAAAATGTGTTATAATTTATTTACTTGCAAGAGTGGCGGAATAGGTAGACGCGAAGGTCTCAAACACCTTTGGCATTGCCGTGTGGGTTCGATTCCCATCTCTTGCACCAGATTTGATTGATACTCGAACTTTTATTTAGTTCGTTTTTTCTTTGTTAAAATTAAGTATTGTTAATATTTTTTATTTAGTATTTACTATAATAGAGGATATAAAAGTTGGAATAAAAAATATAGCATATTTGACAAATACGTACAAATGTGCTAGTATAACGGGCATATTTTATTTAGGAGGTATGTAATGGAATTTTTGATTATATGGTTAAGTACAGTTGCTGTAAGTTTTGGTATGGAAATAGCAAATGAATTAAGAATGTTTAAAGATGTAGCAGATGCTGGATATAGAGTTGATGTAAATAGGTTATCTGAATTAGGAAAACAATTAAATCCAAATTCAGTAAATGTTACTCTTTTTTCATTGTTAATGCCAGTAGTTAATATTATGTATGTATTTCAAAGAGCAATACAATATAATAATGTAAGGCCAATGATATTAGATCAATTAAATGTAATTGATGTTTTAAAAGAAATGACAGAGTTAGAAAAAATAGAATATTTAGAAAAACCAACTGGGTTAAATGCTGCTATTGTAACATTAAAATCTGAAAAACCGTATTTAAACCCGTTGTTATATGGAAGTTCAATTGAAATCAACAGAGATGATGAACATAGTAAGATTTATTACAAAACAGATAGAAAAACAGGAGAATTTATTATTTTAAAAGCAATTGGGGATGCTTCTAAATTAACTGTTGAAGAACAAAAAAATAAGATTGAGGAAGCTTATAAAAATCTTATTCGATCAGGAATTGAATCATATGGGGATGCAGAAAAATTTACAGAAGCATTAAAAAATACTTCAAGCATGTATTTAAGTAATACTGAAGAAGTTAAGAAACATAATGAAACTTCTTCGCAAGAATTAAGTGTTAGTGAGCAAAAAGAATTATTAGAAAATTTAAAAGGTGAACTGTTAGAAAGAAAAGAGAATGCACAATCTAGTAAGATAGAAGAAGGAAAAACATTATTAAAGAGAAAAAAGTAGCTGAGATATTGCTACTTTTATTTTGCTTTGATAAAATTAATTTAACGTATGATACTCAATTATTTAATTCGAGTTTTTATGTGTGTTTTAAAAGATATAATTGTAATGTTTATTTAATAATAAAAGAGGAGGATTTGTAATGACAATTGCAGAGGCAGAAAGATTTTATGAACAAGATACTAAAAAATATGAAGTAGAGAAAAATAAAGAGTTTTTAAAATGGTTAAAAGATTCGATAAATGGTGGTTATAATTCTTTTATTGAAATTAATGAGTTACAGGAGTTAATTAATAATATTGTTAATTGGTATGAAATTAAATATCCAGAACGTGAGATGGAGTTTTATGAGGGAATAAGGCATTTTGATTTTGAAAATATGTATACTTTATCAAAAGTAATGGATACTAAACAATTAATGTATAGATTACCACGTAATCAATTAAATTTAATAGAATGTGGTTATAGGGCTAAAGGATGGGGTCAATATCCAATTTATGAAAATGATGAATTAGTTGGATTGGAACCTAGAGTTTCTATTTGTATTAATAGAAAGAGACGAGAAAAAGTTCCGTATTTTTTACTTCAAGCAAATTGTATGACAGGAGAAGTAATAAAAAATTATAGCTCAAAGGATTATGTTAATTTTGATAATATTATATTAGATGAATTATTATTGATGTTTAATGAAAGGTATAAAGATGAGTTGGATTTTATTGAACTTAAAGAAAGTGTATATAATCACAATGTTGATATTGTTTTGAGGAATAAAATTTTGCAACTTGTTGCTCTTAAACTACTTTATTCAGTAAATACTATTCCTGAAAGAGGATATGAAAGATCTAAGAAATTTATAAACGAATTTAATAAAGAATTAAATCTTACTTTATCTACAGAAGAAATAGATGAAATAATGAGGAGAGATTATGCGAATAAAGAAAAATTAAAGAAAACGTTTGTAGATGAAAATGATGAGAAAGCTTCTTATGATGTGATGGAAACTAGTGGGTTAAAAAGATTAGTAAAAAGAATGACAAATAAAAATAGTATGTATTAATAAAGATCTAAAATATAAAAAACCTAAAGAGGATGAATTCAATTTAGAAATGGGGATATATTAGTTTATTTTGTTGACAGTTATACCTAAATTTTATTGGAGAGTGATAATAATGAAATCGAAGGTATATTTTACCAAAAATATTACCTCTGAGAATTTAATTAAGTTGTTTGATGCGTTAAATGTAAAATTAGATAAAGAAGTTGCTATTAAATTACATAGTGGTGAGGATGGAAATCAAAATTATATTAAGCCGGAATTTTTTAAACCATTTATTGATTATATTGATGGAACTGTTGTTGAGTGTAATACTGCTTATGAAGGTGCAAGAAATGAAACGAGTAAGCATAAAGAGTTGTTAAAAAAACATGGTTGGAATATTTTTAAAACTGATATTTTAGATGGTGATGGTGAAATAGAGTTTAGTATTCCAAATGGTCTTTTAATAAAAAAGAACTATGTTGGTAAAAATATTGAAAAATATAATTCGATGATTGTTTTGTCTCATTTTAAGGGTCATCCTATGGGAGGATATGGTGGGGCTTTAAAACAACTTTCTATTGGTTGTGCTTCTTCTAATGGAAAATGTTATATCCATTCTGCTGGTAAAGTAAATAGTCAAGATGTTTTATGGGATAATATTGCCAGTCAAGATGATTTTTTAGAAAGTATGGCTGATGCTGCTAGTTCTGTTATAAATTATTTTAAGGGTAATATTGCATATATTAATGTAATGGCAAATATTTCTGTTGATTGTGATTGTTGTAAAGTAGCAGAGGATCCATGTTTACCTGATATTGGTATGTTGTCATCACTTGATCCAGTAGCGCTTGATAAAGCTTGTCTTGATTTAATTTATAATTCTAATTATAATGGAAAAGAACATTTTATTGAAAGGGTTGAAACTAGAAATGGAATTCATACTATAGAATCTGCTGTTAAATTGAATTTGGGTAGTACAGATTATGAATTAATTAATATTGATTAAAAGGATTTTTTAATTCTTTTTTTTGTCATTTTTTAGTCAATTAAAATAATTACTTAGTATGATTTTACATAAAATGTTTTAGAAGTGAGTGATTATTATGAATGATAGAGTTAAACGTATTATAGAAGATAGCGAAATAAGAAAACGATTATATAAAGCAGGTATTTTTCCTATGATGGGACCTAAAGGCGAAAGGGGAAAGGGCTTAGAAATACTTGGATATTATGAATCGGAAGAAGAATTAATTAATCATCATTCAACTGGTTCTGCTGGAGAATGTTATTTAGTTAATGGCGTTTTGTATGTTTGGAATAAAGATAAAAATAAATGGGAGAAAACAGGCAGTATACAAGGGCCGCCTGGAGTTTCTGAGAAAATTAAAGTAGGAAAAACTATACCTGGTGAAACTGGGACTGATGCGAATGTAATAGATAATTTTGATGGGAAGGAACACGTGCTTGATTTTGTATTACCTAAAGGTGAAAAAGGTGAAGTGGGATTAATTGGTCCTACGGGTCCTAAGGGCGATATTGGTCCACAAGGTCCTAAGGGAGATATTGGTCCTAGAGGATTTCCGGGTGAAATTGGAATAAGTCAAGCTATAACAATTGATGGCACTGAAACTGTAGAAGCCGGTGAAGATGCAGAGGTACAAGATGATTTTGAAAATAACGTTCATCATTTGACATTTTATATACCTAAGGGTGAAAAAGGTGATATTGGTCCAATGGGATTAGCTGGTCCGACGGGTCCCACGGGCCCAGCTGGCGCACCTAGTCCTACTGGATATAGTTCTATTGCTTTTGCAAGTTATCTAGATACTAAAAAAAGAGGTATTGCACAAATTGGAAGAACCAGAGTTATACCAGGTAATAATAGATATGTATCAATACCAAACGGAACTGATATAGTTGTAAAAGAAACAGGAATTTTTGAAATAGTATTATGTGGAAGGATATCTGGCGTTACAGAAAATACAGGTGCATCATTTTCGCTTATAAATAAGGATACAAACGATGTAATTAGTGATTTATTGTTTATTTTGGAAGCTGGTAAAACTGCTGATATGGATTTTTCTGAAATGACTGTTGTTGATATTTTTGCTGATACAACATTGCAACTTAAGATAGATATAACTGGTGATGCAGCGGATATTAATTTTAGTGAAATGAACATATTGTTAAAGTGTTATAATATATAGATTTTAGAAAGGGGTTGATAGTATTAAAAAATGTAATAATGAAACTAGTAACTTAAAAAAAGAGTGTGGAACATTTTGTCCTATGAGATATGTTGTTTTTAATAATGCAGATACTATAAAGATTGGAGAAGTTCAAACGGTTGATTCTAGTGAAGATGCTAGAATAGTTGATGAAAAAAATAAAAATAAACATGTACTTAAGTTTTTTATTCCAAGGGGTCAAAGTGATACTATAGAAATTGGTGAAGTAACAACTGGTTTACCAGGGAGTGATGCAAAAGTTATTGATGTAACAGGTGGACCGAATCATATACTTGATTTTATAATTCCTCAAGGTTCAATTGGACCTGCGAGACCTTCTTCAACTCAAGCTATATTTTTTACAGATACTGTTGATGTGAAAACGTCTGGAGAAGTAACTTTTGATAACAGATGGCTTATACCTGGTGAACAAGAAAGCTTTGAGATAATAGATAATAGTAAAGTTAAGCTAGAATCGGGTATATATGAAATAATAATGTCTGGACATATAGGTGATGTTGATGATACACATGGAGGTGAAGTTTATCTTCAAGATGATAATGGTTCTAGTATAAAGGATTTGACATTTAAATTACCTGCTGGAAATGACAAACAGATTTATTTTTCTAAAGATATTATTTTTAGATTTGAAGTACCTACAATTTTGCAAATTATTGTTAATATAACAGGAGATGTACAATCATCAAAGGTTGTTATATCTGATGTAAGTTTGCTTCTTAAAAAAATTAATGAATAAAATGTAAGAATTTATTTCTTGCATTTTTGTTTGTTACTTGTAATAATAGGATTTTTAGTGATTAAAATTTGATATTTTGTTCTTAAAAAATATACATTTGTGTAATATGTGTGATATACTTTATTTGAATGCCTATAGGAGGAGTTATGAAAAATAGAAAAGATATTTTATGGGGATTGTTATTAATAGTGGTTGGAATTATTTGGGGAATTAATAGTTTAGGAATAGTTAAAATTGATATTTTCTTTGATGGATGGTGGACTTTATTTATTATTGTTCCTTCTTTAATTGATTTATTTACTGATGAGGATAAAACTGGCAGTATTATAGGAATTATAATAGGTGTTTTTTTGTTACTTGCGTGTCAGGATATAATTGATTTTTCTATGATTTTAAAATTGTTATTTCCTATAGTTTTAGTAATAATAGGATTATCTCTTTTAATTAAAAATCCATTTAAAGGTAATAAAATGAAGAAAGGTAAAGAGAATTTAGATGAATATGCAGCTACATTTGGAGTACAAAATTTGGATTTTGATAATGAAAAATTTAATGGATGTAATTTAAATGCTGTATTTGGTAAAGTAAGTTGTGATTTATCTAAGGCAAAGATAAATGATGATGTTGTTGTTAATGTTTGTAGTGTTTTTGGTGCTACTCAGGTTATTGTACCTGATGATGTATGTGTTAAGGTTTATTCTACTCCAATATTTGGAGGTGTGACTAATAAAAGAGGTAATAAAAGTGATAGTAAGTATACTATTTATATAAATTGTACTTGTTTGTTTGGAGGTGTTGAAATAAAATGAGTAAGGGACAAAAGGTAATTAAAAATTTGGCAATTGTTTTTGCTATATTTCTTATTGTGAGTATAATTTATAATTTAATGTATGGTGTTTCTTTTTTAATAAATAATGAAAATAAAGATAATAATTTGTTTAATTTAGATGTTAATATGAATAAAGTAATAAATATTGATATAAGTTCTTCTAATTTGATAATTAAGAAAGGGGATTTATTTAAGGCGGAAACAAATAATAAATATATTTCTGTTAAACAAGATAGCAATAGGTTATATATAAAAGAAAGAAAACATGGTATTTTTGAAAATTCTGTTAAAGATTTGATTGTGTATATTCCTGATGATATTAATTTTGATTATGTGTATATAAATACTGGTGCTGGAAAAATAGATATAGATAGTTTAAAAACTGATAATTTAAAATTTGATTTGGGTGCTGGTAAGGTTGTAGTTAATAATCTTATTGTTAAAAATGATGCTCATATTGAAGGTGGAGCAGGAACTATTGATATATTAGATGGTAGTATAAGTAATTTGGATTTAGAGATTGGAGTTGGGGCTTTATCATTAACATCTAAATTACTAGGTGATAGTAAAATTGAATGTGGAGTTGGTAAGGTAGATATTAAACTTTTAGGTAAAAAAGATGATTATAAGTTTAATTTTAGTAAGGGTTTAGGAAGTATGAGTTTAAACTCTATTAATATTGATAATGACTTTATTTATGGAACTGGTATTAATGTTATAGATATAGAAGGTGGAGTTGGAGCTATTAAAGTTTTTGTTGATGAATAACATTAATTATCTGGAGGTATTATGAAATATTTGGTTAAAAGTAATAGTTTGTTGCTACGATATTTGCTTGATAATGTTAAAGGTAAGTCAAAAAATAATATTAAGTCAATTTTAAAGAATGGGTGTGTGTCTGTTAATGGCAAAATAATTACTGGGTATGATTATGAGTTAAAGAGTGGGGATGTTATTATTGTTACTAATTATTATAATGGTAATGATAATAAATTTGATATATTATATGAGGATAATTATTTAATTGCAGTGAATAAAAGAGAAAATTTATTAACTGTTTCTACTGATAAAGAGAAAAATAATACTTTATATAGATATGTTAGTAATTATGTGAAGTCAAAGAATAAGAATAATAAAATATTTATTGTAAATAGACTTGACAGAGATACGAGTGGAATAGTTATTTTTGCTAAGAATAAAGATATAAAGGAATATATGCAGAATAACTGGGAAAGGGATATAAAATTAAGAAAATATATTGCTGTTGTTGATGGGGTTACTGATAGTTGTGGAATAATAAAATCTTATTTAAAAGAAAATAATATTCATATAATGTATTCATCTAATGATGGACTTCTTGCTATTACTGAGTATAAATTAATAAAACAAAATAATAAGTATAGTATGCTAGAGGTAATATTGCATACAGGAAGAAAAAATCAAATAAGGGTTCATATGAATGATATTAAACATCCTGTAATTGGTGATACTAAATATTCAAATACTGTAAGTCCAATTAAAAGAATGTGTCTTCATGCAATAGAGATAAAGTTTGTTCATCCTGTAAATAAAAGTATTATTAATATAAAAACAAATTTTCCTGATGTATTTAATAAAATGTTTGATTAGAAGAGTTATAGTTCTTCTTTTTTTTGTGAATTTTTGTTATAATTTTATTGGTGGTTAGTATGAAAAAAATAATTGTTATTTTGGTTGGAATTTTAGTTTTATGTGGATGTTCTAATCAAAAAATGGATAAATATGATATGTTTTATATGGATACTTATATAGAAATTAAGTTATATGATGTGTCAAATAGTAGTGAGGTATTTAAGAAAATAGATAGTATTTATAAGGAATATAATCAACTTTGTGATAGATATAATTCTTATGATGGTATTGTAAATGTGTATTATTTAAATAACGATTTAAAGATAGATGAAAAGATAGAAATTGATAAAAAACTTTCTGAATTAATTAAATATGGACTTAATATGTATGATGAAACTGATGGATATATTAATATTGCTTTGGGTAATGTTATTGATGTGTGGAAAAAATATAGAGATGAGGGTACAGATATTCCACAATTATTTGAACTTATGACAAGTGGTTCTATAGATATAAATGATGTGTATTTGGAAGGTAATGAATACATGAGAAAAAGTGATGTAAAACTTGATCTTGGTTCTTATGCAAAGGGTTATGTTACTGAAATAGTGGGTGAATATTTAGAGAATGAGGGAATAAATAAGTATTTAATAAATGCTGGTGGTAATGTGAAAGTAGGATCTAGTTATAAGAGTGATGGATATGCTGTTGGCATTGAGGAACCATTTAATACTTCAAAAATATATAAGGTATTACATGTTGAAAATGAATCAGTTGTAACAAGTGGTAGTTATCAAAGATATTATGAATATAATGGTAAGAATTATAATCATATAATAAATCCAAAAACGCTATTTCCGGATAATTATACTAAAAGTGTTACTGTTATAACTAAAGATAGTAAAAAAGCTGATATTTTATCAACATATTTGTTTTTATTGCCTATTGATGATGGGTTAGAGTATGTAAATAACTTAGATGATGTTGAGGCAATATGGTATAGTGATGAAATTTATTATTCTAATGGTTTTGATAAGTATGAATAAGAGTGATATGAAATTGGTTATTATTTTAATAAGTGTGAGTTTGTGTTTTTTATTTTTTTGTAAGATAATTAAAAAAGATAACAACTATGCTTATGTTTATTATGAAAATAAGATAATTAAGGAAATAGATTTAACAAAAGATGATGAATATAGTGTAACTGGATATAATGGGGATGTTTTAATAGAGGTAAAAAACGGTATGATAAGAGTAAAAAAAGAGAATTCTCCTCTTAATATTTGTAGTAAGCAGGGATTTGTTAAAGACATGCCAATAATTTGTTTGCCAAATAAGATAGTTATTAAGTTAGGAAATAATGAACTTGATTCAGTTACAAGTTAGGAGTATATATGGATACAAAAAAAATAACAAGATTATCAATGCTACTTGCAATTTCGGTGGTACTTAGTTTAATAGAAAGTTTAATACCATTATTAAATGGGATTATTCCAGGAATTAAACTTGGTTTTGCAAATATAGTTATATTGTTTACACTTTATACTTTTTCTTTGAAGGATGCGTTTATTATATCGATTTTGCGTGTTTTTTTGGTTGGGATTCTTAGAACTGGCGTGTTTAGTATTACTTTCTTTTTTTCTTTATTTGGTGCACTTTTAAGTTTGCTATTTATGTATATGTTTAAAAAATTTACTAAGTTATCTATTGTAGGTGTAAGTATTATTGGTTCTGTTATGCATACAATTGGTCAAATTATAATTGCGGTCATATTTTTATCTAATGTAAATATTTTATATTATTTGCCTATTTTACTTATTACATCTATTGTTACTGGTATTATTGTTGGTTATATTTCTAATGCTTTAATAGCTAAAATTAAATAAAAAAAGAACCTAAATTGTTCTTATTCCTTCAATATCATTAGTTATTTTATCTATAAATAGTATACCATTTAGATGGTCTATTTCATGCTGGAAGGCAATTGCTAATTCTTCTCTTGCTCTTACAACTATTTTATTTCCGTTAATATCATATCCTTGTACTTTTACTCTTGCATATCTTATTACATATCCGTCTACTTCTCTATTAACGCTTAAACATCCTTCACCAGCATCTGCACAAATTTCTTCTTCTGAATGACTGATTATTTCAGGATTAATTATTACGTAAGTATCGAATTTTTGTTCTTCATCATCTTCTTCTGTAACTTCATGCACTACAACAAAGTATCTTTTGTTTATACCAAGTTGAATAGCAGCCATACCCATACCTGGTCTTAAATTTTCTTTTTCTGCTATTTCTTCGATTTGACTTTTTGTTAAGTATTCTATCATATCGTTAATGGCCTTTTTATCTTTGTTATCTAGTGGGAAGGATACATCTTTACTTATTAATCTTAATCTAGCATCTTTCTCATCTAATATATCTTTCATTTTTAGCATAACATCACCCCAAATACATAGATATTTTAACATAAAAATAAAAAAAAGGAAATTTTTTTCCTTTTTAATATATTAATTATTTAGGAATCTAGAACCAATTACAATTACTAAAAGAATAAATAATACTAATATAATGGCAGCACCACTACCGATTCCACCATATCCATAGTTAGGGTATACTGGATAAGCGTTATATCCACCGCTACATCCGCAAGATGGTGAGCCATAGCTATAACCACTGTTATATCCGTAATAATACATAAACACTCCTCCTTTTTTTATATCTACTATAGTGTATTACAAGTCGTTGTAAATTGTTATATTAAATAACCTAAAAACAATAAACAAATTATCAAAAATATGTTATTATATTCTTAGGGTAGATATGTATGATAAAAATATTAAGAAAGTTAGATAAACCGCTTTTGATATCAACGGTTTTGATGTTTATATTTGGACTTTTGATGATTTTTAGTGCTTCTTATGTAAAGGCGATAACTGCTTTAGGAAATGCGTATTATTTTTTAATAAGACAAGGTGCTATATTAATTGTTTGTTTTTTTGCATTTCTTATATTAATTAGGTTTCCACTTAGTTTTTATAAAAAGATGCATAAAATTATAATAATATCTGCTATTTCACTTTTAGTGTTGGTGTATTTTTTTGGAACTGTTTCCAATGGTGCTAGAAGTTGGTTTAGTTTATGGTTTTTTAGTTTACAACCAAGTGAACTTGCAAAAATAGCAATAATTATATATATGGCAGCTTATTATGATATTCATAGGAATAATAAGGATGATTACAAAGTAGCACTTTTTCCTTTTATATTTATATTTATTATATTTGCATTTGTTACAATACAACCTGATTTGGGTAGTGCACTTATTATATTACTTTTATCTTTTGCAATATTTTTTGGGGTACCGTTGTTGCCACAAGTAAAAAAGAAAACAAATAAAATAATAATATTTACTATAGTGTTGGCTTTATTTTTACTTGGAATGCTTTTATTGACTGGTAAATCTGGTCTTTATGAGTATCAATTGCAGAGATTAAATTTTTTAAAGCCATGTACTAGATATACAAAAGTAGGAACTGGGTATCAGGTGTGTAATTCTTATATTGCGTTTAACAATGGTGGTTTGTTTGGTGTAGGGATAGGCAATAGTACTCAGAAATATTTGTATTTACCAGAATCATATACTGACTTTATATTTCCTGTAATTGTAGAAGAATTAGGACTTGTAATAGGTATAGTTATATTGGGTATATATGCATATATAATATTTAGAATATTGAAGATAGCAAAGAAAAGTTATAATCTTATGAGTGGACTTATGTGTTATGGAGTAGCGGCATATATATTCATTCATATATTTGTTAATCTTACTGGAATATTAGGTTTGTTACCACTTACTGGTGTTCCACTTCCATTTTTAAGTTATGGAGGAAGTTTTTCTCTTTCACTTACAATTGGTCTTACTTTAGTACAAAGAGTTAATGTGGAAACGAGTATTTTAAAGCAGGAAGAAAGAATAAAAAATAAAATTAGAGAAATTTAGAGGAAATAGCTTTTTAATAGAGAATAATCTTGTTAGGAGGTTATTTTTTTATGAAAAAATTATTTTTTAAATATTGGAAATATTTAGTAGCGTTTATATTAATACTTATTATTTTTGTTATAAATTTAAATTATAATGAAGATGATTCGTATGAAAATATTAGTGAAATACAAGAAATAAATGAAAGTGATGAAGAAGAAAAAAATACAAAATTCGTAGAAATAAAAGGGGAGGTAAGGAACCCAGGAGTGTATGAAGTGGGGGATATAAGGATAATTGATGTAGTTAAATTAGCAGGTGGTTTTACTGATGAGGTAGATACCTCTTTACTTAATTTAAGTAAAAAAGTAACTGATGAGATGTATATCAAAATATATTCTAAAAAAGAAGTTGAGGATGCGAGAAATAGGGTTTTAAATAAAGAACCAACTGTAATTGAAGTTATAAAAGAAATAGAAAAGGAATGTGTATGTCCAGATGTTAATAATGATGCTTGCATAAATGATAGTGATAATAATAATACATTTGATTTAAATGTAAGTAATGAAAATAGTAATGAAAATGTTTTGGTTAACATAAATACCGCATCAAAAAGCGAATTAATGACTATAAAAGGGATAGGTGATAAGAAAGCAGAAAAAATAATTGAATATAGAACAAGTAATAAATTTTTAAAGATAGAAGACATAATGAATGTTAGTGGTATTGGAGAAGCCATGTTTGAAAAAATTAAGAATTATATTACAGTCTAATTATTTTTATCTGTTTTTAATGCTATTTGTTGCTATTTTACTTTATTTTAATGCTTGTGATAAAAGTAAATATGATATAAATGATGATGTTATAATTGGTACTATAACCAGTTACTATATTGATAATGATAAATTAGTTATTACTATATTTGGAAAAGAAAAAGTTTTATGTAATTATTATTTTAAAGATGAAAATAATACATTTGATTATGAATTGGGTGATAAAATAAAGCTGTTTGGTAAACTAAAATTCCCAAGTAATAATAGTATTTTTTATGGATTTAATTATAGAGAATATTTGAAATATGAACGTATAAATTATATATTTGATATCGATAAAATAATAAAGATAAGTAATAATAAGAGTATTATGTACAAATTGAAAAATAGTATAATAAATATAATTAATAAAAGTCCTAATAAGGATTATTTACACACATTTTTATTGGGTAATAATAAATATATTGATAAAGAAGTAATGGAAAGTTATAGAATAAATGGTATAAGTCATTTGTTTTCGATATCAGGTATGCACATATCTTTATTATCAATGATAATATTAAAATTATTGAAAAATTACAAATTTAAAAAAGAAGTTGTAATACTATTTTTACTCATATATATGACTCTAACAGATTTTTTACCTTCTATTTTAAGATCAGGTATATTTTTTATACTGATATATTTGAATAAGAAATTTAATTTGAATATATCAATGTTTAAGTTGATGATTATATTATTATTCATTTGCGTTTTAATTGATCCTTATATAGTATATAAAATTGGTTTTCAGTATTCATATACAATTAGTTTTTATCTAATTACTTTTAATCAGTTGATAAATAAGAGTAAAAATAAACTATACAAACTATTTATTGTCTCTTTTATATCTTTTATTGTTTCAGTTCCCATTACAATAAATAATTTTAGTCAAATAAATGTTCTTAGCATATTTCTTAATATATTTTTTGTACCTATTGTTTCATCTATTATATTTCCATTATCACTTATTACATTTCTTTTTCCTTTTTTTAACAATCTATTTACTATTTTAATTAACATATTTGAACTGTTATCAATTACTTTTTCTAAAATAGATAATTTTATATTTATTATGTCTAAAATAAGCACTTTATTTATTTTAATTTACTATATCATTATATCAATTACGCTTTATTTTCTATCAAAAAATAAATATAAATATATAGTTTTATTGATGTTTATATTTGTAATTCATTATAATATAACTATTTTTAATAAAGGATTAGAAATAACTTATATAGATGTAGGGCAGGGGGATAGTATATTTATTAAATTTCCTAATGATAAATCAAATATTTTAATAGACACAGGTGGGAAGGTTACATATGGTAATTTAAAAAATAATTATTCTGTAGGTAAAAATATAGTTGATTATTTAAAAAGTATGGGTATAAGAAAACTCGATTATCTTATTATAACTCATGGGGATTTTGATCATATGGGTGATAGTTTATATTTAATTGATAAATTCAAAGTAGAAAATGTTATATTTAATTGTGGGGAGTTTAACGCTTTAGAAAAAGAATTAATTAAGAAATTAAATAAAAGGAAAGTAAACTATTGTTATTGTATCAAGGAATTAAATATAGGTAAGTATAAATTAGATTTTTTGAATACTAAAGTTTATGACAATGAAAATGATAATTCAAATGTTATTTATACAGAGCTTAATGGTTATAAGTTCATGTTTATGGGAGATGCAGGAATTGAGAAAGAAAAAGATATATTAGATAAATATAATATATCTGATATAGATGTATTAAAAGTAGGACATCATGGTTCTAATACTTCTTCTAGTAAAGAATTTATTAGTAAAGTTAAGCCCAAATATAGTTTAATATCTGTTGGTAAAAATAATAGATATGGATATCCAAAAGAAGAGGTGCTTAATACTTTAAAGAGTAGTAAAATTTATAGAACTGATTTAGATGGAAGTATTATGTTTAAAATTAAAAATAATAAATTAAAAATAGAAACTTGTAGTCCGTAGAAAGGAGTAAATATGAATTACTATAATGAAATAAAAAGTGAACTTTTAAATAATGAGATAAATAGAAAAGTAAAAAATTATTCGATTAATAAGAGTGATTTGGATGCATATTACAACGTTGGAAGAATGTTAAGTGAAGCAGGTAATCATTATGGAGAAGGAATAATAAAAGAATATTCGAAGAGATTAACATATGAATTAGGTAAAGGTTATAGTAAGAGAAATCTATGGTTAATGTTAAAGTTTTATGAGTTGAATGAAAAAGTGCAGACACTGTCTGCACAATTATCTTGGTCACATTATTGTGAATTACTATCTTTTGAGAATACTAATAAAATTAATTATTACATAGAATTAGTTAAAAATAATAATTTATCAGTTAGGCAGTTAAGAGAAAGAATAAAATCTAATGAATATGAAAGACTTCCGAAATCTACTAAAAATAAATCAGCAGAACAAAAAGAATCTGATTTAGTTGATTTTATCAAGAATCCAATTTTGATTAAAAATAGCAATAAGTATGATATATTTTCAGAAAAAGTATTACAAAAATTAATTTTGGAAGATATTGTATCTTTCATGAAAGAGTTAGGAACTGGATTTAGTTTTATAGATAATGAATTTAAAATTAAAGTAGGAGATAGATATAATTATATCGATTTACTTTTGTATAATATTAAGTTTAAATGCTATGTTGTAATAGAACTGAAGGTAATTAAGTTAAATTCAAATCATACAGGTCAAATTCAAAATTATATGAATTATATTGATAAAAATGTAAAAGGTATTGATGATAATAAAACTGTTGGAATTATTATTTGTAAACAAAATAATCAGTATGTAATAGAATATTGCTCAGATGAGAGAATTGCTGTTAGAGAATATGAATTAGCATGATATAATATAGATACTGGATGGTGTTATATGAAAATTGAAGAGTTAAACGAATTAAAAGAAAAAGTAGAACAATTAATAAAAAAAAGAAATGAAGTATTAGAGATTCAAGAAGAAATAAAAAAATTAGAAGAAATAGATGAAATTAAAAAATATTTAAATTTATTAAATTTATTCCAAGAAAAAACAGCAGGAAGAAATACTGGAATTGAAAAATTTACTAACAAAAAAATTATTGATATTGCAGTAAGTAATACAACAATAACTCCTGATGAGGAAATGTATGTATATATAGGAACGTATAAGTATAATAATGAAATTGACATTGTTCATGGCTCTTGTGATATTTTAGTAAATAGGAATGACCATAAAGCAAATTATGTTTTATATCAAAACTTAGAAGCTAAATATTATGAAACTGTTCAAATTCCATATACAAAAGCTGACGAATTTGAGTCTACTCATAAAATAATATTTCCACAAAACGTTGCAAGTAAACAAAGATATTTTTATGATTTACAATCTGAATATTTTGAAACAATGGTTTTTTGAATCTCCTGAAAAAGCAAAAGAGAAAGTTAATAGATTAATAAGAAAATAGTATTAGTAAATTGATGCTTAGAAATAAGTCTCTTTTATATAACATTATATTTGATTAAATTCGTATGCATAAACATATGTCACCACATGGGGATTTTGATCATATGTGTGATAGTTTATATTTAATTGTGGAGAGTTTAAAGCTTTAGAAAAAGAATTGATTAAGAAATTAAATAAAAGTAAAGTAAACTATTGTTTTTGTATCAAGGAATTAAGTATAGGCAAGTATAAATTAGATTTTTCGAATACTAAAGATTATGATAATGAGAATGATAATTCAAGTGTAATTTATTTAAAATTTAAAAATTATAAGTTCTTATTTATGGGAGATGCGGGTGAAAAGAGAGAAAATGATATATTAGAGAAATATGATTTAAAAAATATAGATTTTTTAAAAATAGGACATCATGGTTCTAACACTTCTTCTAGTAAAGAATTTATTAGTAAAGTTAAGCCCAAATATAGTTTAATATCTGTTGGTAAAAATAATAGATATGGATATCCAAAAGAAGAGGTGCTTAATACTTTAAAGAGTAGTAAAATTTATAGAACTGATTTAGATGGAAGTATTATGTTTAAAATTAAAAATAATAAATTAAAAATAGAAACTTGTAGTCCGTAGAAAGAAGTAAATATTAATTATTTATGAAAGAACTTTGTAATTCATTTAGTTTTATAGATAGTGAATATAAAATAAAAAGATGAAAGAAGAATTATAGTTAGATAATATTAATTGGTGTGATATAATGTGTGTAAATATGGAGGAATATAGATGACTATAATTTATTTTATGAAACACTCTGAAGCATTAAAATATAATAATGTAAGTAATAATGATTCGTTGCAATTACAAAATGAAAAATGGATATTAACAAATAATGGTGAAGAAATAGCTAAAGAAAAAAGTAAATTAGATGAATTACAAAATTTTGATATAGTTTTTTCATCTAATTATGTACGTGCTATAGGAACAGCCAAGTATTTTACAACTGATAAAATTAATATAGATGAAAGATTTGGAGAAAGGAAATTTGGAATAAATAATTGGGATGAGCTTCCAAATGATTTTGAAGAAAAACAATTTAATGATTTTAATTATAAAATTGGAAATGGTGAATCCATAAATGAGGTTATTAAAAGAGAAGAAGAAGCTTTAAACGATATTTTAAATAATTATAAGGGAAAGAAAATTTTAATTATTGGACATTCCACTGCTTTAGCGGCTTTATTTAGTAAATGGTGTAAGATAGGTTATAATGAATCGTATACATATAATGATAATGACTTTTTTGATGGTAAATGGAACTATTGTGAGACATTTAAGTTAGAATTAGATGACAATAAACTAATAAGTATAAAAAATATAAGATAAGAAATTTTAAATAGTTTTTTCTCTAATAGTATTAAACTTAAATATTCTTTAATTAGTGTTGGCAAAAGCAATAGAAAAAGAAATAAATGAAAATGGTTTGTATAATGGATATAGTTTATTTCCCTTTGATGACAATTCATATTTAACATTAGATGAAATGCATGAAAAAATAAAAAATTATTGAGATATAGAGAAATGTTACTTAGGAATACATCATTTTGACTAAGAACTGTTAGTTTTTTTATCAAACAAGGCAAAAAAGAAGTATTTAAATAATAATTTATAAATTAATTTGTAACAATTTTTACCATTTGAACATAATATATATTGTAACGCTATCAAGCGTTTATATATAGATTTTGGGTTCTTTATGAACCCATTTTTTGTTTTTTATAGAAATATTTTTGTTTTTTTGATAAAATTGTAGTGGTGGTTTTATGAATAAGGTATATTTAATATATGGCAATGAGAAATATTTTATAGACGAACAAGTAAACAAAATAGTGAGTGAGTATAAAGAATATGATTTAATTAATTATGATATGTGTGAAACCAATATAAATAAAGCGGTAGAAGAAGTATCAATGATATCATTGTTTTCTACTGATAAAATTGTTATATGTTATAATGCTTTATTTTTAACAGGAATTAAGTGTGATATAGATCATGATATTGATTCGTTATTAAAATATATAGTAAATCCATCAACATCAATTCTTGTTTTGGTGGTTAACTCTGATTCTCTTGATAAAAGAAAAAAAGTTGTGAAAGAATTACAAAAATATGCTGAAGTAAAGGAATGCGATAAATTAAAGGGAAATGAGTTGTTATCATTTATTAAAAAAAGATGTGTTGATAATGGATATGAGATTAATAATGATGCGTTAAATAAGTTTGTTTTATTATTAAATGATAATTTGTATGTAATAAATAGTGAACTTGATAAATTATTTATTTATAAAGAGGATGATAAAGTAATTTCTATTTCTGATATTGATATTTGTACTTCTAGAATGTTAAATGATAATATATTTGATTTAGTTGATGCTATAGTGAAGAAAGATATAAATAGAAGTTTGGCACTTTATGATGATTTAATAATTTTAAACGAAGAGGAAATAAAACTGATTGTAATACTTGCTAATCAGTTTCGTCTTATATTTCAGGTTAAGGAAATGTTTAAAACTGGTTATAATGAATTTGATATAGCAAAAAAGTTAGATATTCACCCATATAGGGTGAAGCTTGCTAATAATGTGGGTATTGATGGTATGCAAGCATTGAAATATTTGAAAGAATTGTCAAAATTGGATGCTGATATTAAGACGGGTGTGTTAGATAAAAGGGTTGGATTTTTGGAATTTATATTGAATTTAACTATTTGATTTTATAAAAACTTTATAGTATAATAAAATTGATTATAGTAGGGAGATGAGATAATGAGAAAAATTTATACTAGTGTTGATCTCGGATCTGATTCTATAAAAATATTAGTTGCTGAAATTTATAATAAGAAATTAAATGTTTTAGCTGTTTCGAATGTTAAATCAAGTGGCATAAAGAAGGGATTAATAGTTGATGCAAATGAGATATTAGTATCTTTAAGGGAGGCAATTAGCGAGATAGAGGGAAAATTAATGATAACAATTGATAAGGTTATTGCTAGCGTTCCGTCTTATTATTCGACATTTGAAATTGTTACTGGTGAAGTAGATATTGATGAATATGGTAAAATTACTGGTTTGGATGTTGTAAAGGTTTTACAAAAAGCTGTGAAGTCTAAGTTGAAAATGGATAGAGAGTTGGTTACTATAATACCAATTTATTATATAGTTGATGATAAAAAAAATATAAAGGATCCAAAGAATTTAATAGGGAAGAAGTTAGGAGTTAAGGCAATGATGGCTACTACACCTTCTAAGAATGTTCAATCAATAATAAGTATATTTCAAAGTTTGGGTATAGATGTTGTTGATGTTAATCTTGGCTCTATTGCTGATTATAATGAGTTTAAGAATAATACATCTGATACAGGGGTATCTGCTGTTATAAATATTGGACATGATATAACTACTGTTTCGCTATTTAATAAGGGAATTATAATTAATTCTGAAGTAATACAAATAGGTGGTAAGAATATAGATAATGATATTTCTTATGTGTTTAAGTTGGATAAAAAAGATAGTTCTAAATTAAAGGAGAATTTTGCTGTTGCACATAAGAAGTTTTCTAGAGTTAATGATGTTAAGGAAGCTGTTACGACTAATAGGGATTTAATTAGTATAACTCAGTATGATATTTCGCAAGTGGTTATGTCTAGATTAACTGAGATATTAAAACTTGCAAAAAAACAAACTTACCTCTTAACAAATAGGGAAATAAGTTATATAATAATTACAGGTGGGACTGCTGAGCTACCTGGTATGTCTTATTTAGTAGAGGAGATATTTGGTAGTAATGCAAAAGTAGGAAATATTGATACAATAGGTATTAGAAATAATAAGTATTCTACTGTGTCTGGCTTGATAAAAGGCATCAATGATAAGCTAGAGTCAAGGGATAAAGAATATACGATGATTGATTTAGATAATGATGCATCTGGACAAAATAAGTTGAGTATTAATGATAGTTCAGTTTTAAATAAAGTATTTGGATATTTTTTTGATAATTAAGGAGGAAATTATGTTAGGATTAGAAATGGACCAATTGGCTAAAATAAAAGTAATTGGTGTAGGTGGTGCCGGTAATAATGCTGTAAATAGAATGATAGAATCTGGTGTAAAAGGTGTAGAGTTTATTGTGGCTAATACTGATTTACAAGTGTTAAATAGTTCTAAAGCACCAATTAAATTACAGATAGGTGAGAAACTTACTGATGGTCTTGGTGCAGGTGCTAAGCCAGAAGTTGGTAGAGAAGCTGCTTTAGAGAGTAAGGATGCTATTAAGGATATTTTAACGGGTGCAGATATGGTGTTTGTAACTTGCGGTATGGGTGGAGGTACTGGTACAGGTGCTGCACCAGTAATAGCTGAGATTGCTCAGGATTTAGGAGCTTTAGTTGTAGGAATTGTTACGAAGCCATTTTCATTTGAAGGTAAAAAAAGAATGGAACAGGCCTTGGCTGGTTTACAAGAGTTGAAGAATCATGTGGATACTTTAATTGTTATTCCTAATGATAGATTGAGAGATATAATTGATAAATCAACTCCTATGCTTGATGCATTTAGGGAAGTAGATAATGTTTTAAGAAGAGGTGTTCAATCTATATCAGATTTGATAGCTGTTACTGGACTTGTTAATCTTGACTTTGCTGATGTTAAAGAGGTTATGAAGGATAGCGGTAATGCGCTTATAGGTATAGGTATAGGTACTGGTGAAGGAAGGGCTGTGGAAGCTGCTAAACAAGCTGTTTCAAGTCCATTGCTAGAAGCAAGTATAACAGGTGCTACTAGTGCAATTATAAATGTTACGGGTGGTTCTAATTTAACTTTATTTGAGGTTGAAGATGCTGCTGAAGTAATAAGGGCTGCTGCTAATACTGATATAAATACTATATTTGGTGCTGTTATAAATGAAAATTTAAAAGATGAGGTAATTGTAACAGTAATAGCAACTGGTTTTGATAAAGAGACTGAGCCGCTTTATTTTGAGAATAGATCATCGAAAGATATAAAAACATCATTGGTAAGTGATGATGATAGTGATGAAGGTTCTGTTTTAGATATACCGCCTTTCTTAAGAAATAGAAAATTTTAAAGGACTTTGGTCCTTTTTTATTTTGCTTTTAAATTTAAATGTACATATTTTATATAAAACAGTCGAATGAAAAGATAAATGACAATTTAACTTAATAATTTGATTTGTAAGAGAA
>OGXR01000425.1_pt1 | contig 33749 bp, 23 predicted proteins | sample 1576331 | NCBI WGS metagenome assembly OGXR01 (sample SAMEA3541473, study PRJEB24748) | human gut metagenome | biome: human gut; feature: human-associated habitat; material: faeces | place: China | collected 2012 | reverse complement strand
TGATACCACCTAGAACGCAAATAAAGGCCCCTTCTAGGCGTTTACATACACTGCTGGATATTCTACTCATGGAGGGGGACAGCGCGCTATAGACATTTGTCCTTGGAATTCAACGGTTTCCAACGGCTTCGGCATGGTTCCGAACGCGTCCGACGAGCCGGAAAACCTCCGTAAACCCCGTCGCAACGGCCTGTTTCACGCGCGCCACAATCGATCTCTCCTGTCAGAGAGGTCGATTGTAAGTCGACTTCGCAATAGCCCTCAGTAGCGAATCTTCCTTGAGATACGCCCACGGCTGAACCCTTGGCTCTGCGGGCCGGTGACCTTCACCTCATTGATGGTCAGACCTTCGAGTTTCCTGCGGATGGTGTCCGTCAGCAACGGCGTCATATACGACAGGGTGGTGGTCCAGGCCGGGCTGTCGCAACGTATCGTCAGCACGCCGTCTCGCAGGCTGGCGGGGTAGGAGTGCTTCGCGTTCTCCACGCCCACCACCTGGTCCCAATGGTCGCGCATCTGCGCCATTTTGAGGTGGGGTATCCATGCGCCGTTCGATGCCAGCAGATTGAACAGGCTGCCGACGGTTTCCGGATCGCGTCCGGGTTTGCCGAAGCTTTCCCACGCCTTGCGCGCGCGTTCCTCGCGTTCCTTGAGCCGCCCGGCACGGTCGCTGATGCGGTCGAACACTTCGGCCGGCAGTTTGCGTTGGTCGAGGTTCAGCAGTTCGCAGATTGGTGGTTTCGGCATTAGGATTCGGCCTCGATTCCTTGCGATTGCGCGCCACGTCCGGCGGCAAGCATGGCCGCCATCGCCGCGATATCGCCGTCCGTCTCCTGCGATTGCGCACGCAGCGCGGCAACGTCGATGACATGCGCCTTGCCTTGCGGAATATCGCTTGCCGCGGCAACGGTGATCAGCACCTGGTCCTGCCGTCGCGCGAAGTCGAGGATCTGCCCGCGACGGGACTCGTCGAGCTGGGCGAACACATCGTCGAGGATCACGATCGGCTTGACGTCGCGCTGCGCCGAAACCACTTCGTACAGCGCCATTTTCAAGGCCAACGCCATCGTCCACATCTCGCCGTTCGAAGCGAATTCGCGGGCTGGCATGTCGTTGAGCCGCAATGTCAGATCATCGCGCTGCGGTCCGATCAGATTCTGCCCACGGGCCACTTCGCCGGGGTAGATGCGTTGGAAATGACGGCTGATTTCCGCGGCCGGCTCGTCGAACAGAAGCACCTCGTCGAAGGACGGCTCATACACCAGGTCGGCCTGTTCCTCTTCGCCCGCCAGCGAAGCATAGATGCGGGTGAACGGCTCGCGCAGCAGTCCGATCACATCGTTCCGGTCCTTGGTCAATTGCACGCCGAGGGCGATGAATTGGCCGGTCCACACTTCCAGACCGCTCAGCACGGCCTGACGCCCGTATTCGGGGTCGATGCCGGAGCCGTCGGACAGCTGTTTGAGCAATGCGGCACGCTGTTTGGCAACGTGCGTGAACTGTTGCAACGACTGCGCATAACGGGGCAACAGCAGCGAAGCCGCCTGGTTGAGGAAGTTCCTTCGGGTGGCCGGATCGCCAGACACCAACCGCTGGTCTTCGGGGGTAAAGGACACGGAGGGGACCAAACCCACGATATCCCTCATATATTGCGATTTTCCGCCGTCCACGCGCGCCCTGTTGGCGCCTCGCGCGGCGATGGTGATCTCATATGTGCGCTGTTCGCCCGCATCTTCGACGTTGGCCCGGACAGTGGCGGAAGGGTGGCCTTTTTCGACCAGCGGCAGCGATGACGAGGTGCGGTGGCTGGAGCCGGTGGACAGCACTTCCACGGCTTCCACGATATTGGTTTTCCCTAGGCCGTTCGAGCCTTGGAGAATGTTGATTCCCGGTTCGAAATCAAGCACGCAATGGTCCCATGACCGGTAATGGTCGAGCGCGAGACGGGAGATATGCATGAAAACCGGGATTCCTTGAAGGCGATGGCATGGTGGCCCGGACGGGAACTTGCCGTCCGGGCCACAGGTGGAACGAAATCAGTTGTTGAAGCGCATCGGAACGAGCAGGTAACGGTAGTCCATGGATTCGTCGGAATCCGCTTCCTGCTGGCCGTTGAATTCCACGGGCTTGACCGCGGTGGTCATCTTCATGCGCACGAACGGCTCGCTGATGGCGCTCAGGCCGTCGACCAGATAGGAGGGGTTGAACGCCACGGTGATGTCCTCGCCGTCCATGTCGATGTCGAGAATCTCCTTCGCCTGTGCTTCGTCGGCGGTGCCGGCCGACAGCGTCAGCTCCTGGCCGGAGAAGACCATGCGGATCGGGGCGTTGCGTTCGGCGACCAGCGAAACGCGCTTGATGGCGTCGATGAGGGCCTGCTTGTTGATGACGGCATGAATCGGGTATTCATCGGCATACAGGCGGTCAACGGCCGGGAATTCGCCGTCGATGAGCTGGGAGGTGGACACGCGGCCGGCGTTCTCGAAGCCCAGCAGGGACGGGTTGTCCGCATCGAAATCGATGGTGACGTTCTGATGCTCGTCCAGCGAACGCGCCATGTCGCGCAGCAGCGAGCCACGGACCAAAGCGGTGGTGCTGATGGTCGCATCCTCCGGCGTCCAGGTGAAGCTGGAACGGGCCAGACGGAAACGGTCGGTGGAGCTCATGATGACCTTGTCGCCTTGGAACTGGACGCGGATGCCGGTGAGCACCGGACGGTTCTCCTCACGGGAGACCGCGACGGACGCCTGGTTGACGGCCTGAGCGAAGGTGGGGGAGTCCACCTGACCCAGTTTCGTCGGCACCACGGGCAGATCCGGATATTCGCTTTCCGGCATGAGCTGCATGGTGAAGGTCGACTTGCCCGACGTGATGGTCATCGTGGAACCATCGGTGGAAAGATAGGTTTTCGCAGCGGGCAGCGACTTGGTGATGTCGGCAAGCAGTTTGCCCAGCACCAGAACGCTACCGGCCTCATCCACGCCGGCTTCGATGTGGTGGCGTGCGGAAATGGCGTAGTTGAAGGCGGAAAGCTGGAGTGTGCCGTCAATGGCTTCCAGACGGATGCCCGCCAGAATCGGGGTTGCGGGACGTGCGTCGATGACACGTGTGGTCCATGCCACGGCATCGGCAAGAGCTTGGGAATTGACTTCGACTTTCATGGGGTATTCCTCGTTTCGTTCGATCCACATGCCATTCTAGCGATAAGAGCAACGACGACGAAAGCGTGGGGAATTCCCCGCATTACGAGAATGACGATGAAAGTAAGAAAAACGTACTTTCGTAATAATAAGCCCTGTGGATAGTGTGGATAAGCTCGTTCAGCCCAAGCGCAGCAACGCTTCAGTACGAGACGTCACCTGTGGATAACTTCTGAGTCGAATGTGGATAAGAGCATGGGTTATCCACAGGCTCATGGCCGCGCAAAACTTATCCACAATTCACTGTGAATAATCCACGAGCCATCCACTGCCGTTTTCCGTGTTTCCAACGGCTTTTCCACAGACCTTTCCCCGAAATGTGGATATGTATGTGGAAAACTCGATGTACAAGAAATTCTGTCCGGGCGTGTCACGCGGATAGTAAAAAGGCTGGTAAATAATTTACCAGCCTAAGGAAAACCGTTGGAAATACGCCGTTTGCTGCGGTTGCTTCCGTTACTTGTCGTTGGAACGCTGCTTGAGCTGCAGAGTCAACTCGGTCACGTAGTTGTAGATCTCCTGCTTCTCCTGCATCTCGTCGTTGATGCGCGTATACGCGTGCATCACGGTGGTGTGGTCCTTGCCGCCGAAGACCAGGCCGATGTCGTTGAGGCTCATGCTGGTCAGCTCACGTACCAGATACATGGCAATCTGGCGTGCCAGCGCGATCTTCTTGGTACGCGAACGGCCGACGATGTCGTCGAACGTCAAATAGAAGTACTTGGCCACCTGCGTGATGATGTCCGCGGGCTTGATTTCCACGTCGGTGGTGAAGAAGTCCTGCAAAGTCTGCTCCGCAAGGGCTTTGGTGACCGGCTGGTTGCTCAGCGACGCCATGGCGGTCACACGGTTCAGCGCGCCTTCCAGCTCGCGGATGTTCTCGGTGAACCGTTCCGCGATCAGGTTGAACACGTCGTTGGGAATATTGGAGCCGTTCATGGTGGCGATCATGCGCAGAATGGCGATTCGCGTCTCCAGATCCGGCGGTTTGACGTCCACGGTCAGGCCCGATTCGAAGCGGGAGATCAGACGTTCGTTGAAGCCCTGCAGGTCCTTCGGCGGCACATCGGAGGCGATCACGATGCGCTTGTTGGCCTGATGCAGGGTGTTGAACGTGTGGAAGAACTGCTCAAGGGTCGCGTCCTTGCCGCTCAGGAACTGGATATCGTCGATGAGCAGCACGTCGACCTCGCGGTAGCGGCGGTTGAATTCCTTGATCTGGCCGGAACTTTGGTTCGTATCGGCCAGAGCCTCGATGAATTCGTTGGTGAATTCCTCACTGGTGACGTAGCGGACCTTCAGATTGGGGTCCTTGACCAGCGCGTAGTTGCCGATGGCGTTCAGCAAATGGGTTTTGCCCAGGCCGGAGCCTCCGTAGATACACAACGGATTGAAATCATGGCCGGAACCCTCCGCCACGGCCAGCGCCACGGTACGTGCGAAACGGTTGGAATCGCCGGGCACGAAGGTGTCGAAGGTGGCGTTCTTGTTCAAATGCGTTTCGGGGTCGAGCAGCGGCCTGTTCTGGCCGCTCTGGAAATGGTCCTGTTCCGGCGGCATCGTCGCGGGAATCGGCAACTGGCCCTGCATCGTCTCGTTCGCAGGGGACTTCGCCGGCGATTTCGCGGGGGAGAAGCGCGGATAGGTTTCCTCCGGCTGTTCCTCCGTTTTCGGCTTCATTTCAACGATTTTGAAGGCGGGGAAGATGTCCTGTTCGGCGGATTCGCGCAACGCCTCCATCAACGGCTTGTTCAATTCGGTCTGCAAAGCCTGCTGAGCCGCCTCACTGGGCACGCACAGCATGATGGTCGGACCCCACATGCCTTCGGGATAGACGTTCTCCAGCCAGCTTTTGTCACGTACGGACAGCGACGGATTCTGGTGCAGCAGGGCCAAAGCGTCGGACCACACCCCACGAGCCTGCTCGAGAGGATCTGTTGTCGTGTTATCAGCCACGGATAATCCTTTCTCGACAGACGTACCACTGATGTGCAACTGTATATTTGTACTCTCTTTTCCCCGAGTTATCCACCGGCGTGCGTGTTGAAAAGATTGAAATGTGAATAACATTGTTGTAGTTTGTGGATAACTTTTGTGGGGAATTCGGCGGAATCGCAACGATTATGTGGATTGTTTTATGCGGGGAATCCCCATGAAAATGTGAAGAAAAATGGACGACGCGACAATCTGTTCAGGGGTCAGAGTAATTTAGTAGAGCTTGACTCATGAGGAGCCGTGCCTTGGCATGGCTAAAAACACCGGGAGCATTAATTATGAAGAGGACATTCCAGCCGAACAACCGCCGTCGCCACATGAAGCACGGTTTCCGTCAGCGCATGCGCACCCGCGCAGGCCGCGCTCTGATCAACCGTCGCCGCGCCAAGGGCCGCAAGTCCCTCGCTGCCTGATTTTTTAGTGGCATAGAGCGGTGGAACGGCTGAAAAGCCATCGCGATTTTGTTGCGGTGCTCAAACGCCGTCGTAGGGTATCGCGAGAAGACATCGTCGTGCATTATCTGATGCACGACGATGTCGTAACGGGCGATACAGCGACGGTGCAAGGCCGCCGTGTCGGCTTGGCCGTTTCCAAAGCTGTTGGCAACGCGGTCACGCGCAACGCCGTGAAAAGGCGTTTCCGTGTGCTTGTACGAAAGTACGAATCACTATTACCTGAATCCTGCGATATCGTGTTGCGTGCCAAGCCAAGTGCCGCACGTGCCGATTTCCTGTCGCTTGAGCAGCAGATGGCATCGTGTTTCGAAGCGGTGAAACGTAAAACCGCTTCCCGGCAATGAGCAAGGGGCATCATCGCAATTGGATGGTGCGGCTCATCCGCTGGTATCAGAAACATATTTCCGCCCATACCGCACCTCGGTGCCGGTATTATCCCAGCTGCTCCAATTATGCGATTCAGGCGATTGAACGATTTGGCTGCCTTAAAGGTGGTCTTCTTGCGTTATTACGCCTTCTTTGTTGCAACCAGTGGAACCGTGGAGGAATCGACGACGTTCCACAGCTCTATTCCTTGTTTTACAGATGTTCGTGGTCGAAGGCACACGAGGAGCCTCGTCTCACGCCTCTGGATGTAGATGAACCTATAGGCGATAAGGAGAATGGCCTGTAATGAATCAAGATCAATTCCTCCTCGATAGTGGTTTCTGGGGCTGGCTGTACAAGCTCCTGTACCCCGTCGAGTGGCTCATGACGCAGATTATGGCCGGATTCCACCGATTCATGGTGATGCTGGGCATGAACGAGATCGGTTTCTCGTGGGTCATGTCCATCGTGTTCCTGGTGATTGTGGTCCAGGCGTGCGTGTTCCCGCTGTTCTACAAGTCCATGAAGGGCATGCGCAAGATGCAGGCCCAGATGGCCGTTTTGCAGCCCAAGATGCAGCGCATCCAAAACAAGTACAAGGGCAAGAACGATCCCGCCAGCAAAGAGGCTTTGCAACGCGAGATGATGAAGCTCTACCAGGACAATGACGCGAACCCGATGGGCGGCTGCACATCGATGCTGCCTATGTTCGTGCAGGGTCCTGTGTTCATGTGCATGTTCTACACCCTGTCGGCCATTCCATACATCGCCCGTGGCAAGTTCAGGAACGGTTCCGGCCTCGGCGCCTTCGACATCGCCACCGCCAAGCAGTTCACCTCCACCAACGTGTTCGGCGTGAACGTGGCCGAGAACTTCACCACCGCCGACATCCACGGCAAGATCATCATCGGCATCTTCGTGGCGTTGATGTGCTTCTGCCTGTGGCTCATGCAGTACAACAGCATGAAGCGCAACATGGCCCAGAGCGCTGCGAACAAGCAGACTGAAATGATGCAGAAGATGATGCTGTGGATGTTCCCGATCATGTACATCTTCTCCGGCGTCGCCATGCCGTTCGCAGTGCTGGTGTACTGGCTGACCAACAACATCTGCAACCTGCTGCGTTCCGTCTGGCAGATCCATGTCTTCCCGACTCCGGGATCCCCGGCCGCCGAAGCGAAGGAAAAGCGCGACCACGCCCACGAGAACGCCCGCCGCGCCAAGGCCGGTCTGCCGTCCCTCGAAGAGGAGGAGCTGCAGAAAGCCAAGAAGGCCGCGGAGGCGAAGGAAAAGAACGGCTTCCAGCGTCAGCAGCCAAGCCGCAAAAAGAAGAAGAAATAACATCAAGTGTGTGTCCTGTGTTTCACGTGAAACACAGGACACACCGCTTTTGTATCGGGCGAATCGCCCATATGATACAACCCAATCAGTAGACTTTCAGTAGACTTGAAATAATACGAACCCCGCTCAAAGGAGTAAAACACCATGGCGCAGGATGCTGAGAAAACCATCGATCAGCTCAATGACGAAGCTGACATCGCTGCCGATTACCTTGAAGGATTGCTTGACATCGTCGACTACGAGGGCGATATCGAAATGGGCGTGCGCAACAACCGTCCGACCGTGCAGATCGTTGCCGACGACGACACCGACATCAAACATCTGATCGGACGCAACGGCGAAGTCGTGGACGCCCTGCAGCAGCTCACCCGACTCGCCGTACAGCAGAAGACCGGCGAGCGGTCCCACCTCATCGTGGACGTGGACGGCTATCTGAAGCGCAAGCGCCAGCGCCTGCACGACCTTGCGCTGGATGCCATCGACGAGGCGCGCGAGACTGGCGAGCCGGTGGACCTGAAGCCGATGAACTCCTTCGAACGCAAGATCATCCATGATGTGGTGCGCGAGGAAGGCATGAAGTCTCGGTCCCATGGCGAAGAACCGCATCGTTACGTCACGGTGTACGTCAAGGCTTCCGCAGTCGATGACGCCGACGAGATCGACGAAGCCTGAAATAGTTTCACGTGAAACATGAAGCGTCGCGAGTTTCTCGCGGCGCTTTTTTGATGCCTGTAGATTAGGATGGTGTGCATGAGTGATGTGAATGACGAATTGGATGGGTCGCCGATTCTTGAGGAAGTGCTTGGCGATGCATTGGGCAAGTTGAAGGTGTTTCACGTGAAACTTGCTGCGGAAGGAGAGCCGCGCGGGCTGATAGGGCCACGCGATGTCGGTATTATTTGGGAACGGCATATTCTGAACTCCGCGGCCATCGTACCGTTCATCCGTGAAGCAACGGCCAAGAGGCAATTCAAGACGGTGGCGGATATCGGCAGTGGCGGAGGATTCCCCGGTATCGTGGCGGCCGCCTGCCTGCCGGACCACCAGTTCACTTTGGTGGAACCGATGGAACGCCGTATCGAATGGCTTCATGAGTGCGTTGACGAAATGGGATTGGACAATGTCTCGATAGTGCGCTCCCGAGCCAACGCCGTAATCGAAGCCGTCCGCGGTTCGAACGGTGGCCGGAAGGGCAGGGGAGAGGATGCCGTCGATCTCGACGGGAATCCCATCCCGGTCAGGCATCCGTTTGCCGTGGTGACCTGCCGTGCGGTCGCGCCGATGACCAAACTATCCGGATGGACGCTGCCGTTGCTGGACAAAGGCGGACGGCTGGTTGCCCTGAAAGGACGATCCGCGCAGGAGGAAATCGTCAAGGCCACCAAAGAGATCTCCAAAAACGGCGGTATCCATCCCCGCGTGGTGGAGGCCGAGGTTAGTCCGGGTCTGGAACCGACGCATGTGCTGATGGTGGACAAGCGATAAGTTATCCACAAAATCGCGTGAGTTATCCACAATATCCACAATCGCGGAAATGTGTTACGAAGCATCTTGAAGAAGCTTGGAATTGCAACGATTGTTCTGTGGATAACTTTTGGGAGGTCGGATGAGTTATCCACCAACTATCCACCGTTGTTCACAATGGTGCACATGGCCGTGAACAGGTGAAAATCTGTCCACCCAAATGATGAAACTTGATTGTTGAATATGTATAGGAAGGCTAGTTCATGACTGGACCTGAAGAACCAGACAATTTGACGTCGATGGAATCCGCCACGGAAACCATCAAGCGAATCTTCGAAGGCTCGACATCCCCCGTAGGCGCGCAAATCGCTGATGAATCGACGCGATACAAGGCATTGGAGCATGCGGTCTGCCCGAAGCCGGCCCAAACGCGCCTGATCGCAGTCGCCAACCAGAAAGGTGGCGTCGGCAAAACCACATCCGCGGTGAACCTGTCCGCGGCCTTGGCCCGTTTCGGATGCAAGGTCCTGCTTATTGATATGGATCCGCAGGGCAACGCCTCCACGGCATTGGGCGCCCCGCACGCCTCCGGTCAGCCTTCGGTGTATGACGTCATCGAAGGACGCAAGCGCATCGCGGAAGTCAAGTGCACGTGCCCTGATTTCGACAACCTCGACGTGGTCCCCGCATCCATCGATTTGAGTGGCGCCGAACTTGAGGTCGCCGACATGGCGGACCGCAACTCGCTGCTGAAGAACGCGGTGGACGAGTTCCTCGCCACCAGCGAAGAGCATTACGATTACGTGATCATCGACTGCCCGCCGAGCCTGGGTCTGCTGGTGATCAACGCCATGTGCGCCGTGCACGAAATGCTGATTCCGATTCAGGCCGAGTATTACGCCTTGGAAGGTTTGGGCCAGCTCATCAACACCATCGGACTGGTGCAGGAACATTACAATCCGTCGCTGCTGGTCTCCACGATGCTCATCACCATGTACGACAAGCGCACGCTGCTGAGCCGCGAAGTGCATGGGGAAGTGAAGAAGCACTATCCGACAATCGTGCTCGACACCACCATTCCGCGCACGGTGAAGATTTCCGAAGCGCCAAGCTTCAACCAAAGCGTGATCGCATACGACCCCAAGGGCATGGGTGCGATCGCGTACTGCGAAGCCGCGCTGGAACTTTCGCGTCGTTCCGATACGGTGCTGCAGGCAATCGATGCAAGAAGGAATGAGAACTGATCATGGCAACTAAGTCGCGTTTGGGTAAAGGTCTTGGCGCACTGTTTCCTTCTCTTCCGGGGGAGCCGCAGCATCAGGAGCATGCGGCGCCTGCCGCTGCCGCCAAGGAAGTCAAGGCTTCCAAGACTGATGGGCATGTGGAATCCAAGAGCGCGTCCGCTACCGCACAGGCATCGGTGAACGCCGTGCAGGGGATGAAGCATGCTGTTTCACGTGAAACAACCAAGAAAAACCAGCATCGTTGTGCCAGCATGCCGTCGATTTCGTTGAACGAAAGCGCGCATCCCGCGGACATGTTCTTCGGCTCCACCGCTCAGCCAGCTTCCGAACAGGGCGAGCAGCAGGGGAGTGTTTCACGTGAAACCACGCCGACCGAACATAAGAAGGACGAACCGGAACTGCTTCCCGTGCAGGGTGGATATCTGGTTGAACTGCGTTTGAGCGACGTCGGTCCCAATCTGCATCAGCCACGTACCATTTTCGATGAAGACGACCTGCGCGAGCTAGCCGAATCCATCAAGGAAGTCGGCGTACTGCAGCCAATCGTCGTACGCAAGCGTCCGCAATCGCAAATCGAAGCCGCCCGCAGGGAAGCCGCAGCCAAACCGGCCGAACCGCACAACATGTTCGACGGGCGCATGGATAGCATGTACGAGCTCATCATGGGCGAACGTCGTTGGCGCGCATCGCAGATCGCCGGCCTGAAAACGATTCCGGCCATCGTCAAAACCACCGCCGATGACGACATGCTACGTGACGCACTGCTGGAAAACCTGCATCGCGTCGCGCTGAATCCACTGGAAGAGGCGGCTGCCTACCAGCAGATGATCGACGATTTCGGCCTGACGCAGGCCCAACTGTCCAAGTCGGTGTCAAAATCCCGTCCGCAAATCGCCAACACCTTGCGATTGCTCAACCTGCCGGCCGCCGTGCAAAAGAAGGTCGCATCCGGACTGCTGTCCGCGGGCCACGCGCGTGCGCTGCTGGGACTGCCGACGGAAGCGGATATGGAACAGCTGGCCACGCGCATCATCGCCGAGGGACTGTCCGTACGCAGCACCGAGGAAATCGTGTCGATGAAGGCCGCCGAAAGCGACCAGCCCAAGAAGCCGAAGGCCAGCAAGCTCAATCCGTGGGCTGGTACCCCTGTTCAGGTTGGTCTGGAGCAGCGTTTCGGCACCAAGGTCTCCATCAAGGGATCGAAGAAGCACGGGCGAATCGAAATCGTGTTCAAATCGGAAGACGATATGAAACGCATCGTCGACCTGCTTATGCAGCAGCAGAGCTGAACGAACCGAGCCAATCGAGCTCGGCGAGCGATAATGATTTGAACGATTTGAGCCTTACTTGAGCGAATCGAGATAAGCCTGCGCGTCCAGCGCGGCGCGGCACCCCATGCCCGCCGCGCTGATGGCCTGCCGATAGACGCTATCCACGCAGTCTCCCGCGGCGAAAACGCCGGGTTCGCTGGTGCGCGTGCTGGCGCCATCGACCGTGATATAACCGGCTGAATCGACGTCTACAAGCCCGTTAAGAAAAGCAGTGGCAGGAGTGTGCCCAATCGCCACGAAAACGCCGTTAGCGGGGATTACAGAGGTCTTTTCGGTGGAGGTGTTGCGCACCTCCACCTCCTGCACGCCGTTCTCGTCGCCGCGAATCTCCTGCACCACAGCGTCAAGCATGAAATCGATTTTCGGATTGCGTTGCGCACGCTCCACCATGATGCGGGAAGCACGGAACGTGGAACGCCTATGAATAAGGGTGACGGACGAGCCGAAACGGGACAGGAAATCAGCTTCTTCGAACGCGCTGTCGCCGCCGCCGACCACCACAATCGGCTTGTTGCGGAAGAAGAAACCATCGCAGGTGGCGCAGTAGGAGACACCTTTGCCTGCGTATTCCGCCTCGCCTGGCACGCCCAGCTTACGATAGTTTGAGCCTGTTGCGATGACCAGCGCGCGTGCGTCGTACACGTCGCCGCCGTCAAGGGTGACGGTTTTGATGCCGGAATCGGCATTCGAAGCAACCGAAACAACATCGTCCCAAACGATATGCGTGCCGAACCGTTCCGCCTGCTTGCGCATATTGTCCATCAGATCCGGACCCATGATGCCATCGGGAAAGCCTGGGAAATTCTCCACTTCGGTGGTGTTGACCAACTGGCCGCCGGGCGTCAGCGCGCCGGTGACGACCAGCGGCTCGAAGCCGGCGCGGCCAAGATAGATCGCGGCAGTATAGCCAGCCGGGCCGGAACCGATAATCACCACATCACGCATATCACTCATGGTTGCTACTGTAATGCAGTTTCCACGACGGTTGCGGGCGGTTTTGCAGATGGCGTTCAAAAAGGCGTTCAAAAAGGCGTTCAAAAAAGTCAGCTATCCGTCACGTTGTTTCACGTGAAACAAAAAGAGGGTGTGCGGAACAATCCGCACACCCTCCTTGTCTGCCGATGCGTCAGAAAATCTGCACCGAATCGATGTACAGCTGGTTGCCGGGAAGGCTGTCGAACGGCACCCACAAGAGGATGTCCTGGGTCTCCACGGCCTTGTTGAACTTGATTTCGGTGGTGCCGCTGGCGTCGAACTCGAACTGGGCGACCTGTTCACCCTGGTTCGGGCTGGACTTGGCGTTCACGCGAATGTAGCCCTGGCCGCCGGAAGAACGGATCTTGATGACCATGCGATACGCTTTCTGGGGCTGGCTGAGGTGGAGGTAATAACCGTAACCTTGTTGTCCGTCCGGATTGGACAGGAACTGGCGGTTGTCGATCTCATACGGAGTCGTGTTCTCCGGCATCTTCGGTTCCGGAACCTTCCGCACCTTCTTATCCGAAGTCACCACCTTGTCGACGTCCTTCTTGGCGGAATGGCTCTTCTTCGTGGTTTTCTTCGGCTTGCTGGAATCGGAGCTGCCGTTGTCGGAGCTGTTGGCATCGTTGGAATCGCTGTTTGCATCGCTGGCGGAGCTGCTGCCATTGCCGGAATCGCCATTATCGCCGAAAGGCACGTCGTCAAGGTTCATTTCCGGCCACGGATTGTTGGAATTCGTATTGGTGATGCCGTCATCCGGCTTCTTGGTCAAACCATGAATGGCGAATCCCAATGCGACGGCCACCACAATGAACGCGACCACAATGGCCACGACCTTGGTGGTGAGCTTGCCGAACAATTTGGCATTGGCGACCTCGGCCGGACTGGAGGAAGAGGCTTTAGGGGCAAAGCTCGGCGGCACCGCAACGGGGGTTCCGTTTTCGTTCTGATATGCCGCGTCGATCGCTTCCTGCTCCGCCTTCAACGCGCGTGCGGATTCCTCGCCCGGCTCGATGACCCGTCCGTCAGGTCCGATCACCGGAATGCGACCGGTCTTCTCCAATTGCGAATCGTCCGTATGATAATCGCCCTGCGGCGACGGCGTGGAAACACGGATGGGGAAGGAGAACGGCGAATCCACATCTTCGGAGGATCCGTCGAGGTCCTCTTCGCTGAGTAGTTCGCGGCTGTTGTTCCACAGCGATTTCACGGCACCGCCGGTCGCGGCCATACCCTTGGCCAAGGCTTCCTTGCTGTCGGAGAAATCAGTGTGTGGTTCAGGCGCTTCGAACGTCATTTCCGGAATGCTTCCGGTTTCAGCCAGCGTATCGGGCAAGGCGATGGCATCCTGCTCGAGAATCTGCAGTAGGGGCACGTTCACAATCGAGCATTCCGAATCCGCGGACGGTAACGCAATATCGGGGCCGTTAAGCTTCGCCAGCGGCTCGTAGTCGCCCAGCAACGCCTCCAATTCGGCGATGGTGGCCATCGGAACGGTCGGGAAACCGTCCTTCTCCTTGAGATCCAGACCACGCTTGCAAATCACGCGGAACTCCATCGGCACGTTCGGTGAAATCGCGTCAAGATGGTAGTTCGTGGACAGCGTCGACGGCGTGCGCGTCAGCAGGGAATACAGCAGGGAAGCGACCTGGCGAATCGCAAGCTGCTCCTGGTTTTCCACGGATTGCACGCGCGAAGTATCGGCCAGCATGATGCTTACCGGCGCGTCGGCGATTTCAATGCCGTTGCGGGTCAATCGCACGGTGTCCGTGCTGATCGAGAAATGCGTGAGATTGTCTTTCTGCAACACGTGCAGGGCTTCGACGACCTCACCAAGAATGGAACGGATCGCGGTGAAGCTCAGCGGCTTGCTGGACTGCGTGAGATACTCGCTCAACGACATGCCGGCATCGAGCTGCGTGATCACCAACGCCACCTCGCCCACGTGCTGAAGCTGCAGCACCTGCGTGAAATGGGCGTCGTGGGAAATCGCCAGCATGGAGGCCGTCGCATTGACGTCCTGCAAAGCCTTGCGGTTGTTGACGATAAAAAGCTGGCAATCCTGGGCAAGCACGTGATCGCTTGCCTTCCAAACCTGCAAGCCGGTTTCCTCGCGCAATGGCGAAACCAGCACATAGCGGTTGCTGATGGTATCTCCCAGTTGAGGTTTCATGGTTTCCTTCAACTCTGTAACGATTGTTCTACCTACGCTGTTATTCTTGGTCGCCGTTTTCGGCGGTACTTTGCTCAAGTTTACCGTTGGGGCTGGCCGTTCCGCCAGACTTAGGCTTGTTGCCAAGCCCTGGTATGCGGGCGGCGAGCATGCCCACGACCGAAGTGAGCTCCTCGGCACGCAGCGCCCACAGGCACGCCAGATAGACGATGGCGATGACGATGGTGAGCAGTATCGCGGACAGAACCGCCTGACCCCAGTTCATAGTGCCGTCGTCGGGGCCGATATGCGCTCCGACCAGCCGGTAGACGCCGTTGCGGCACAGCAGGCCAATCACGCAGGCGGCTATCGTGGCCACCAGCGCCTTCGCATAGGCGGTGATGATGCGCTTGTCGTCCACATCGCCGTCGAAACGGGAGCGGAGCATGTGCGTAAGCAGCGGATACGGCAGGATGAAGCTCACCGAAATCGCCAATCCGATGACGGTGATCCACTGCGTGGGCGGCAGAATGAACGTCGACGCGATGATGACGCCACCCTGGATGGCCATGGTGATCGCCATGAAAATAAACGGATGCTTGCCGTCTTCGAACGCGTAGAACGTGCGTTGGATGACCAAATACGAGCTGGAAAGTGGCAGGCCGATGCCCAAAGCGGCGAGCGGCGCGCTGATGAGCAGCGCCTCACGCACGCTGATGGACGGCAGCAGTGCGAGGATGATCGGCAACGGAAGCACGATGAACGCCGCTGCGAAGAAGCACATGATGAGATTGAGATTACGCAGGGCCGAGCTCAGATCCTTGCGCGCCTCGTCGATATTGCGGTCCGCGATGGCTTTCGATATTTTCGGGAAGATCGCGGTGGCGATGGACACGGCGATCAGCGAATACGGCAGCATGTAGATGGTGTACGCATTCTGATACGAGGCGTTGCCGGCCACGTCCAACTGGCTCATATGCAGCTGTTCCGAAGCCTTGAACGGCGCGCTGGTGGCCACGCGGGTGACGATGATGTTGACGATCTGATCGACGCCGACGATGCCGAGGCTCCACGCGGCGACCGGTCCCATCGAACGCAGTCCGATGCCGTGAACGCCGAATTTCGGACGGTATTTCAGGCCGATTCTCGTCAAAGGAATGAACAGCACCAGCGCCTGGAACGCCACGCCAAGCGTCCAAGTGCCGGCGGTCAGCGCGATTTTCGTCGGCGTCCAGAAGTCCAGCGGACGTTCCGTGGCCCTGCCGAACATCGCGATGAACGCGCCGAAACCGATGCAGCTGATGATGTTCGCGCCGACCGAGCTCCACGCATACGTGACGAAATGGTCCTTCGCCGCGAGAATCTGCCCGATCACCGTATACAGGCCGTAGAAGAAGATCTGGGGCATGCACCACAAGGTGAAGGAGGTGGCGAGGGCCATGGTTTCGGCGCTGCCGTTGACATACAGTTTGGTCAACAACGGCGTGGCAACGGCCATGAGCAGCGTCACACCCAACAACAGGGTGATGGCAAGGGTGATGAGCTTGTTGAGCTTGGTTTCGGCGTCCTTCGATTTCAGCGTGCGCACGATCTGCGGCACAAGCACCGCGTTGAAGATGCCGCCGGAAACCAGTGTGTAGATGACCTGCGGAATCATCGAACCGGCCTGGTAGGCGTTGGCGGCATAGCCGGTAGTGCCCAAGGCCCAGGCAAGCAGGATGGTGCGGATTTGGCCGGTCACGCGCGAAGCGGCGGTACCAGAGGCCATGATCAGTGAGTTACGGCCAACGGAAGAACTCATTCGTCGGGATCCTTCTTACGGTTGAATTGACGCCACAGTCCCACAGCGCCCAAGAGCACGGCGAAGCCGATGATGACGAAACCGCTCTTGTCGCTGATCTGCAGCGCGCTGGTGATGTGGGTGACCTGCGTGGCTCCAAACGCTGCACCATTCCTGTCGAACAGGCTGATGGTGGCGTTGGCGGTGCCGGACGTGGACACACGGATGGTGAACGCCACCTGTGCCTCGCCGTGGGGCGGCACCTGCACGGTGTCGAATCGGGACGTGACGATCTGCATGGAATCGGTCAGCGACGAGACCTTCACCTTCACCGGGTACGGATGGTTGTTGCTGATGGTCACCGGCATTTTCGCGGTTTCGCTGACCACGTTCACGCTTTCCGTCGGCGTGATCGCCACACCGTTGATCAGCAGGGCCGCGAGCTGGTTCGCGCCTTCCGCCATCGTGCTTCTGGAAGGGCTTTCGCCGCCCAACGCGTGCAGGGCCATGATGGTGTGGGCGTTCGTCAGCTGCCTGCTCCAGGTGTTGACGTCGGATTCGTCTTCTCCGTTCGGCTTGACGAGGATCGACGTATTGAAACGTTTGATGTTGCTCGATGAGTTCGCCAGCGCGCTCAGAGTCTGCTGGACGTCGCTGCGCATGCTATCGGTAAGGCCGTCCGTTTGGAGAAGATCGGTTGACATGATGGCCGCATCTTCGGAGATGTCGGCATCCTTCAACGTGGCGAGATCGGTGAGGTTCAGCCACGGCGACTGCTCGATGTCGCTCATCAGCGCGTCCACAACACTGGGGTCGGAATCCTCGTTCAGACAGACCAGCAGGTTGCGTTCCGCATAAGGCTGTTCCATCTGGTAGAACGCGCTTTGCGCGACGAATCGCGCCAATCTGCCGGCCGTGGTTCCCTCGCTGTCGGCGTTGGCATCGTCACTGGTCGCCTTGCCTTGGGCCAGGCCGGAAAGCACATTCTGCGCGGAAAGCACGGTGATGTCCCCGGCATCGGTGGAGACCACCGTCTTGCCGGTACGTACGGTAGCCGCATCGTCCTCTTCGAAGTCATGCGTGGCGATGACGGTGCCGTACCCCTGCTGGCGGGCCTTCGTCAACGCTTGTAGGGTCCAATTGCCATTGCCCTGCCACGCGTATGCGGTGATGTCCGCGTTGCTGTCACCCAATGCCGATTGATAGGTTTTCCGGGCTTTGGCTGCGGACCATTGACGGTCGTTGATACCGGCCGCGGTGTAGGCCGGAGCGTTGTTCATGGCGCTGTAGGCGGTTATGTCGAACAATGCGGGCTGGGTGATGCCGTCGACCCGCGTTGGCATCGCCATCGCCTGCAGGTAGGTCGGATCTCCTACGACCTGCAGCATGTCGTGCTTGGCGAAGGTCTGCTGCAACGATTTGAGCCGTGCGTCGTCATCCTTGCTGGGCATGGCGATTTTCGCCAGTTTCGAGGAGGAAATACCCCCTTCATCGACCAGCTGTCCAAGCAGCTTGCTGTCGGTGGTCCACCCGTTGGCGGCCAGCGGCTGGGCGACGGTGATGTGCAGCGCCGGCGTGCTGGGCGTGTGGAGTCCCGCGCCGGTGCGCGTCACGAACGTATGCGATTGAGCAAGGGGGGTTCCGTTGGCGGAATAGCTCAGCAGCACCGGCTTCGGCCCCCAAGAGTTGATGGCCGTGAGCGATTCCTGATGGGCGTCCGCGTCGATGCTCACGTTGGCGCTGGCTCCCGGCTGCAACGCGGGCACATCGGCCTGTCCCACGGATTGCGGGGTGGGGATTCGCCCGTTGCCTTCAGACCAATCCTGGATGTCGTTGCGCGAAACGAACGTGTAGAAGGCGTTCATGGCCAGCGTCAGCGTTCCCGCGGGAATCTCCTGTCCGGTCGTGTTGGTCACCGTGGCGTTCAGATGGTATCCGGAGGTGTCCGTCAATACGGCCGTGGAAGAGTTGATGGACAACATACCGTCCGTCGACTCCGCCGATGTGGCCGATTCCATGGCCCTTGCCGATGGCGTGGGTGCGTATAACAACATCAACGCCATGGTCAATACCATGGCGAGGATGGATGATAACGCGCGAAGGCCACGCGAAACGTGCCGTTGTGCGGATTGATTCACTATTACGCCTGTCTGTTGAGTTTCCTTGCGTACAACCATGCTATCTTCCGTTCGTTCGGATAGCTCAGCACATCGTCCAAATCAGCAAAATCCACCCAAATGGCGTCTTCGGCCTCATGGTCGGGATCGCCTTCGACGGTCAGCTCGCCGCCGATCTGCCGCAACGCGAAGTGGTGCACCAGCTTGTGCACGCGTTGGCTGGTACCGGTGAACCAATAGTCGATGGTGGCGATGGAATCGACCACCTCGCCCAGAATGCCGGTTTCCTCATGCACTTCGCGCACGGCCGTCTGCTGCGGCGTTTCGCCTTTTTCGATATGTCCCTTCGGCAGGCACCATTCCAAATGCCCGCTGCGTGAATGACGTGCGATGATCGCCACGCGACCCTTGTCGTCGAACACCAGCCCGCCCGCCGAATACTCGCGCACCACCGGCAGCTCCTGCGCGTCAAGCGATGCGAACGTGGTCGGACCATCCGCGGTGCGCCGGCGCGGCATCATCGCCGGCGTAGGCGCGCTCGGCGTGATGATCGTGCGCTGCTGCAATTGCTGTAGTTGTTGCAGCTGCTGCAGCGAAACCGACTGCGATGTGTACAGCAGTTCGTCCGGTTCCAGCGGATTTTGGGCATGGTCGTCCGCAGCATGGGCAAGCATGCGTGCAAGGTCTGCGGGCGTAATCATGATTCCAACCATACTCAATTCTGTGTGCAGGTGGGGTAACGGTATGCTGGTAAACGGAAAACTTGTGGTGCTGAAAGGTATGGCGTGAACTTCGAAGTGTGGCCAGAGGCCATTGAATTAGGACGTATGTTTGCTGCGGAAGGCTACGAACTGGCACTGGTCGGGGGTCCTGTCCGCGACCTGCTGCTGCATCGCAAATCGCATGATTTGGATTTCTGCACATCGGCGCGTCCCGAGCAGTTTGAGCATATTCTGCGCCGTTTTGGGCATGATGGCTTCTGGGATATGGGCCGCAAATTCGGCACGCTCGGCGCGATGCGCAGGCGTGAGGACGGCACCGAGGTGAAAGTGGAGGTGACCACCTACCGTTCCGACACGTACGACCCCGACTCGCGCAAGCCGGAAGTCAATTACGGCGACACGCTGGAAGGCGATCTTTCCCGCCGCGATTTCACCGTCAACGCGATGGCGTTGCGTGTTCCGGAACTCGAATTCGTCGATCCGTTCGGCGGTGCGAACGATTTGGCCAAAGGCGTGCTGCGTACCCCCGTCGATCCGCGGCAGTCGTTCGACGACGATCCGTTGCGCATGATGCGCGCCGTGCGTTTCGTGGCGCAGCTCGGCTTCCGCATCGAGCCGGAAACCGCCGAAGCGCTGTCCGACATGGTCGATCGCATCGAAATCGTCTCCGCCGAACGTGTGCGCGACGAACTGGTCAAGCTGCTGCTGTCCGATCGCCCGCGCGCCGGCATCGAAGCGTTGGTCGATTCCGGTCTTGCCGACATCGTGCTGCCGGAAATTCCCGCGCTGCAGCTGGAAATCGACGAGCACCATCGCCATAAGGACGTGTTCGAACACACCATGATCGTCATCGAACGCGCCGTCGCCCTCGAAACCGGTCCCGACGGTCCGGTGCCGGCCCCGGACCTGACGCTGCGTCTGGCGGCTCTGCTGCACGACATCGGCAAGCCGAAGACCCGTCGTTTCGAAGCGGGCGGCAAGGTGAGCTTCCACCGTCATGACGCCGTCGGCGCGAAGATGACACGCAAGCGTTTGAAGGCACTGCATTTCGACCACCACATGGTCGAGGACGTCAGCGAGCTGGTCAACCTGCATCTGCGCTTCCACGGCTACGTGGAGGAGCCGTGGACGGATTCCGCGGTCCGCCGCTACGTCAAGGACGCTGGCCCGCTGTACGAGCGTCTGAACCGCCTTACGCGCGCCGACACGACCACACAGAACAAGCGCAAGGCCATGATGTTCTCGGCGGCCATGGACGAGATGGAACAGCGTGTGCGCGACCTGAAAGAAAAGGAAGACTTCGACGCGATCCGTCCTGACCTCAACGGCGACGAGATCATGCAGCTGCTAAGCATCGAACCAGGCCCGATGGTCGGCAAGGCGTACAAGCACATGCTGGAATACCGCCTCGATAACGGTCCGGTGGAGCGTGACGTGGCCGTTGCCGAGCTGGAACGCTGGTACAAGGAGCAGGGCGAATAGCGATTGACATGCGGTGGTTTCGCCGCATGCATGGAACAGTGTGCTTGGAACAGCTCGAATACGAAAACCCGCGTTCCCGATTGGGGGAGCGCGGGTTTTTCATATTGCCTATATCGATTTCGATTGGCGGTCAGCTTTGCGGATTCACCGCATCATGCTCGGGCGCCTTGGGCAGGTCGGTCATCTTGTCCACCGCGACGCAGCCCTGGATGCCGGTGATCGCCTTGCCTGCGGCGGGAACCTTCTTCGTATCCTGCAGATTGTCGAACGTGGCGCCCACGATGACGTCGATCAGCTGGTCCTGACGGTCGTCCATAACCAGCATGGCATCGGTGAAATTGCTTGCCACGGTGTACGCCTGATTCACGCCGTTCTTGCCGAAGACGATCATCGTGCGATCCGCCTTCTTGGTGTAGTTGCCCGGCGTCTGGGGGTTGAACTCGCGGTTCTGCAACGCGTCGCTCACCGCCTTGGCGAAGCCGGAGAACTTCGTGCCGTTGAGCACACGCAGCGTGATGTTGCGATTCTCCACATACTTGGCCTTGTTGCCGTCGGCTTCCTTGATGGGGCACGGTGCCTGCTGGCCGTAGTTCGGCTGTACGGCGGCCGACTTGACGTTGCCCAGGCCTCCGACATGGAAAAAGAACAGCAGGGACACCACCATGGCGACCACCATGACGGCTCCGACGATGCTGAACACCGTCTTCTGACGGCGGCGAATGTACTCTTTGCGCGCGGCGCGCTCGTCGTTAGCCTGGGTCATTTACGAATTCCTTTTGAACAAACCAATTGCCATCAACTTTACTGTCATGCGGTGATATGTGTCATGCGGTGATATGCACAATCGGTCGGGCTGGGGCGTTCGTGGCGATGATGCGATCGACGCAACGGCTGTCCTGCCATGCCCGCTGCACGGCGTCCGCCGCATCCTCCGTCGGCACGAACGCGATGACGGACGGGCCGGAACCGGAGACGAACGCCTGGCTGGCTCCCGCACGCAAGGCTTCCTCGATCGCCTGTCCGCTACGCGGATGCAGGGAGACCGCCGCCTTCTGCAGGTGGTTCTCATCGCCATCGCCGGCACCGATCTGATCGAATGTGGCATACACTTCCGGCGTGCGCAGTTCCGCACGGTATGCGCCGACCAGCAGATGGCCGGTAAACCCACGTTCCGTAAGATCGCGTACGATATCGCCATCGTCATCAAGCTGTTCGATGCGTTCGCCGAAACCGGTGCCGCGCGCGTAACCGCCGGTCAGACAGAACGGCATGTCCGCGCCCAGCGTGGCCGCGACTTCCTGCAGGCGTTCGATCGGCCAATCGAGATCCCACAACGTGTTCAATGCCAGAATCGTCGCCGCCGCATCGGCGGAACCGCCGGCCATGCCCGCGCCGACGGGGATGCGCTTGTCGATGTTCAACGCCACGTCCGGCTCATGGCCGCTCGCTTCGGCCATGGCGAACAATGCCAGCACGGCGTGGTTGCGGCGCATATCGCTGCCGGAAGAGGCCAGGTCGCCCAGATACGCGCCCTCGAGATTCAGCGAGAAGCCGCTTCCCGGCGCTTTGCGCGTGGCGGTGACGGTGTCGTATACGCCGACCGCGCAATAGATGGTGTCGAGTTCATGACGGCCGCCCCATTCGGCATGCGACGGGCCCACATGCAGGGTCAGATTCGTTTTCGCCGGGCAGTCCACGCTCACGGCGTTGATGGTGGCCGTTCCGATGGCGGGCGAATCAATGGTGCTCATGACGCGAACACCTCATCCAACGCGCGTGCCAACGCCACGAATTCGTCGATGGTGAGCGTCTCGCCACGACGGGTCGGGTCGATGCCGGCCTTCTCGAACGCTTCGGACGGCACGATTTTCTTCAATGCGGCGTGCAGGGTCTTGCGGCGCTGCCCGAAAGCCGCGTCGATCAAACGGAACACGGTTTCGCGATCCACCACGGAACCGTCCGCATTGTCCGCGGCGGGGGTGTGACCGCCCGGGTAGCGCTTGAACAGCACCAGCGCGGAATCGACGTTCGGGGCCGGCCAGAACACGTTGCGGCCGATGACGCCCACGCGTTCCGCGGTGCCGTACCATGCGAGCTTCACGCTCGGCGTGCCGTAGATCTTCGAACCGGGCTTCTCGCTCAAACGGTCCGCCACTTCCTTCTGCACCATCACCAGGAAGGTGCCCAGATTGTCGAAACGTTCCAACAGGGTGAGCAGAATCGGCGTGGCCACGTTGTACGGCAGATTGGCCACCAGCGTGAAGGAATCGTCATCCTTGAAATCGGGCAGATTCTCCGGATTGACGGTAAGTGCGTCGCGGTTGACCACACGGAAGCAGTCCACGGCGTCCGGCATGAATTCGGCGATGGTTTTCGGCAGGCGTTCGGCGACCGGCGGGTCGATTTCCACAGCCGTCATCGTGGCGCCGGTTTCCAGAATCGCCAGCGTCAGCGAACCCAGTCCGGGACCGACTTCCAGCACATGGTCGTCGGCGGTCACGCCGGCCTCGCGCACGATGCGACGCACGGTTCCCGGATCAATCACGAAATTCTGCCCGAATTTCTTCGTCGGGCTGATACCCGCGTCGGCGGCGATGCGTCGGATGTCGGCCGCCCCCAGCAAATGGCCCTGCGTATGCTCGTTCACGTTTTCCGTCATTCCCTCTTCTGTCATTCCCTCATTATCCGTTCATGCCGGTACGAAAATCGTTGGCGATTAGCCGGATCATCAGTACCATCCGGTCTGTTCGGAGTGCTGCCACGCCGCGGACGGGCTGCCGTACCGCTGTGCGATGTAGCTCAGACCCCAGTCGATCTGCACGGCGGCATCGTCCTTCCAATTCGCGCCGAACGTGGCCATTTTGCTGCCCGGCAACGCTTGTGGAATACCGTATGCGCCCGAATACACGTTTTCCGCGCTCCAGCTCCATCCGGATTCGCGATTCCAGAGTTTGACCAGATCCGTCCAGTTCTGGCCGGTCCAGCCGCGCTGCGCCGCCGCGCCGGAAGCGTAGGCCTGTGCCTGTGCCGCGGAAGGATGGTACAAGCGGCAGCCTGCGGAAGGATTGCTCGGCTGCGGCGTGGGCTGCGGTTTGGGCTGGGGTGCGGGAGTCGGCTGCGGCGTGGGCTGCGGTTTGGGCTGGGGTGCGGGAGTCGGCTGCGGTGCAGGGGTTGGTGTGGGGGTCGGTGCCGGATCGTCCTTCTTGCCGTCGTCCGTCTTGCCGGAATCGCCGTTATCGCCGTTGCTGTTGCCGTTGCCGCTGTTGTCGGATTTGTCGGTATCGTCCGTAGTTTTTTCCGGTCCGACCGCAATGACTTTGTCGATGGCGATTTTCGTGGTCTTCTCTCCGGTCAGCGTCTCGCTTTCCTTCACGCCATCCACGTAGGTGACGGCGTACGTCTGCTGGATTTCGCCGTTTTCGCCTTCCTGCCGTACCGTGACTTCGCCCGGCTGCAGGTTCGGGTCGATGATGGTCTGCGTGCCGAACGGCACTTCCTTCGTGCGGGTCTCCTCACCATGCGTCACGCGGCGGACGCGCAGAATGGTCGTCTTGCCGTCCTTTTCGACACTGACGCGATCCTCCTTGCCCAACGTGATGCCTTTGGCGTCAAGAATGGAGGCAGCGGGCAGCTTGCCGTTCGGCGCCATCGAGCTTTTCCCGTCCGCGATGACGGTGACGGGCCCCTTCTGGTTGATGATGAGACCGCCGGTGAGCTTGTTGTAGACGTTGCTGATATTGACGGTGATTTTCGCCGCTTCGGTTTCGTTTTGGTTGAAGAAGTCCAGCAACTGCTCGGCGCTGGACGCGACCGTCCAGAACGGCACTTCCTGGCCGTCGATGGTGATGGTGGTCTGGTATGCGCTCTGCACGTTCACCACATCATGGTTCTTCAGCATGCTGGTCGGGCTGGTCGATTCCACCAGGTCGTGCGTTTTGACTTTCACGCCCTGCTCCTGCAGCAGACGGTCCACGCTCATCGCATATGTGGTCACCGTGGTGGTCTCCCCATTGACGGTCAACGCCACGGATTTGCGCGCGCCCACACCAAACGCCAACGCCGAAGTCAAAGTCAATGAGGCCACGCATGCCATGACGCGGACACGACGAAGCGTCACGAATCTCCGAGGGGTCCACCTTCTCGTCATTTATCCTCTTTTCAGCGCTGCCTACAACGCCGTTATTGTAACGGCTCAGCTGGAACGGTCGCCGTGCTTTCCGATGGTTTTATCCATACCGCCACATTTTTGAAAGCAGGTGCGAAAAGCGAAAAATAAAAAGGGGGCAGGAGAGAAGGGGATGTCCTGCCCCCGGTCGGACGAGACAGGTTGGGGGACGTCTCGTCCGCTTTGCCAGAAGTCTCAAGTTGGGGGAAGACTTCTGGAGCACTTACCCATGGTAAGAGGTCCAAGCCCGTCATACGGGTTCGAGCCTCCTGTCGGGATCGAACCGACGACCTGCCGCTTACAAGGCGGCCGCTCTGGCCATCTGAGCTAAGGAGGCATGTCCTCTTTTGCTATGAAAACAACAGAGGAACGATGAATAGCATAACCAGCGCTTCCACCGCAGTCAACTTAGTATTGCGGGTTGAGACACGCCGGCTGCCCGTAAGGGGTTATTCGCCCGTGGTGACGGAAATCGGTCCCTTCTTGGCTCCGATGGACGGCATCTTGCCGGCAACGCCGACTTCGCTGTCCTTCAGGCCGATCGATTCCAACAGACCGTCCTTAACCGTCGTCTGGGCGGTGGTCAGCTGGTCCATATCCCAATACTTGCCGTTGATGATCACGGTCGGCGTGGTCATGCTGCCCTTGTAGCTGCCGGACTGATGCCACAGTTCGGAACGCTTCGGCGTGTAAGTGTCGATCGCATCAAGCCATTCCTGATAATCGCGGCCAAACGCCTTGTCCGCAACATCCTTGGAAACACCCGCGGCGATCATCTGCTCCTTGATCTTGGCGTCGCTCACCGACTTGTATGCGGAGCCTTCCTCCGGCTGGAAATCCTCGGCGTAGACCTTCTCCAGGAAGGAGATCAGATGGTTCGGGTCGCTGTCATGCTCGGCCAGGTAGATGGCCGCGTTCGCCGCGCGACTGGAATACTCGTCGGTGGACCAACGGTCCATGAACGCCATGAAATGCAGGTCCAGATTGATCTGGCCGGCATCGACCATCTTCTGCAGGTCGGCGTCCAACTGGCGGTGCAGGTTGCCGCAGCCCGGGCACAGGAAATCCATGTAGAGCTCGACGGTCGGCGCGCCCTCCACAGCCTTGCCGTAGCCGTTCTTGGAAATCAGCAGGCCGCCCTTCTTATCGACGAGCTTCGGAGTGTTCTTCACTTTCTGCAACGCCGTGTACGCTTCCTGCACGGTTTCGGTGGAAGCCTTCGTTTCGGCCTTCTTATGCATGTTGTGGTACACGGTGAACGCGCCGATCGCCACCAGAATCACCAGCACCGCCACCACGATGCCGCCGATGATCGTCTGCTGCTTGCGTTCCTTCTCTATCTGCTCGGCGCGCGCCTTCATCGCTGCGGCCTCAGCGGCCCTACGCTCGGCGCGGCTGGTACGCTTCTGCGCATCCTTGCTGTTCTGGGCCATCGATATTCCTTTCGACCTCACGTTGTTATGCTGGGCACCATACTAGCGATGCCTTGCTATCGATTCGCCGGGAATTCCGTATTGCCTTGCGATTGCGTCGGCAGCTCGCTCAAGTGGCGCAGATACGGCTGTTTACGCAGTGCGCCGCCGCCCAATCGCAGTACGATCGCGCCCGGAGCGGCCACGGCCACAAGCCAGCCGATCGCGCAGAACGCAGCCTGCGCCAGCCCGCTTTCGGAAAGCGGACCGCCAAGCAGCGTCGGCATCGGAATCGTCAATCCAAATATCCACGTATCCATCACGGCATACGGAAGCTGCAGCACGACCGTGGTGAGCGACAAACCCAGCGCGGCCACGGCCAACATGATCAGCGTCCGCACGATGGCGACGCCGAAGCCCTTCACGATGTGCCAGGGCAGTCCCGCCAATCGCAGCAGCCAGTCGGAACTTTTCTTCTCGCCGCCACGTTTGCCTTCGCGCTCGAGCTGCGCCTCCGTGTTGAATCCGATAGTGGCCAGCGCACAGGCGAACAGCAACGCGGCTGCCATCGCCGTCCACAGTGAGAACAGTCCGCAGACGGCCACGGGAATCGCCATCAGCGCGCAGGGGAGCATGCCCCGGCCCAACATCGCGCCACGCTTCACATCGGCGGGATTGGGTGCTTCCGCAACGTTCGGCCCATCCATACCGGGTACCGGCGGGAATGACATTGCGGGCGATTGCTGCGCCGCGGCCACCGTGGCCTGCGGTATGACGGACGGTGGCTGCCGCATGGCGATGCGTTGCAACGCGGGTTTGATGGTCGGGTCGACTTGCGTCGGCGCTTCCGCTGGATTCCATGCGTTCTGGGCCGGCAGCATTTGTGTTGACGGCATGGATTGCGGCATTACCTGCGTGCCTGTCGGCATCGCCCGCGTGCTGCCCACGTTGGGAAGTGCGTCGGAAAGCACGCTGGTCTCGGCATCGTCAACAGGTGCGATCACCTGCGTTGCGCTCGCGTCGGATTGGCTGGTCACTTGTTTCCCGATTACTTGAGTTGCGCTCACATCGGGCTGCCCGATCGCCTGCGTTGCTTCGCTGAGCCTTGGCATCGTGCGCGTGCCGATGGCGTTTTCGCCGGTTATGTCGTCCTGCGATTGCCACAACGTGCGCGGATTGTCGGGCGATTCAACAAAAGGGGGCATCGCCTCCGTATCGCCATCCGCTGCGCCACCATTGTCGGCCGCAACCCACGCCTGCGGATTCAACGCATCCACGGCGATCGCCTGCAGCAAATCGTCCGGCGTGCACCGCTTCGTCCGATCCGGATTGAGCGCCGAACGGAACGCGGCCATCGTGCCCGCGGGAACTAGTCGGTTATGTAATCACAACGGGTATTGACAATAGCCGCATAAGAAACTTTAGGATACGCATTTACTAGTAATGCGGATACTTTATCCGGAGAATCTATTTGAGTACGTTCGTCGGGTACTTTGTCCAGAAAGTCAGAGCAACTGGTACAAAAGGACATGATTCCAATATATAAGTATATTTTAATTTTCTTCATTGTATAAGGATGATTTAGAAACTGACATCTAATGAAAAAATAACTTGTTTTTGTATCGGTTGGGCTACACCACCGGTATTGACAAATTCAGGGTCTTGTCCATTCAATTTTTTATCAGAGTATAGTAACCATAAGTTTTTGCCGGTTACTCGTAAACGAATATCAGAGAACAACTTCCACGATTTGAAAAGCTTCTGCGGAATGGTATATCCTACAGATAATGATTTAAGACGGATGAAATCTCCTTTCGCTACCCGTATATCTGAATAATTGTATGCTGAATAAGGATAAGTACTGCTCAAATCTGATATCAGATCTTTATCAGCTATTGCAGGGATATTAGTATGCTTCTCATCTCCTCTGAATTCCCATCTGTTAAAGAACTCTTTGGGGGTTGCTTGAGAGTCATTATAACTGCTGTTAAATACAGGATTCAATCGGATTACATTTCCGGCTTGGAAAGTGAAGAAAATATCTAATGAGATACCTTTCCAAGTAAAGGAATTGTTAAACCCTCCTGTATATTTGGGATCTGTCGGTCCTTCGTATTTTAAGTAATCTGTTGAAGTACTTTGGAAATTGATATCACTGGTGATAGTACCATTCTCATCATAGAACATCGGTACACCATTTTCCGGATTCAGACCGGCAAATGGTATAGAGAAAAGCCCGTTCACCGGATACCCATTTTTATTTCCTCCTGTGATTCCTACCAACGTGTTGATTTGTGGTTGTTGCATTGAATTCTTGATTTCATTTTTGGAATATCCCATAGTGAAAGAACTTGACCACATGAAATCTTTTGTTACAATAGGTTTTCCTGACAATGTTATATCGAAACCGGAGGCGCTTAAGTCGGCACTATTGGCCCATTTATATCTTTCTCCTCCAATTCCGGAGACTTTTATTACACTTAACAAGTCGAAACTGTTTCGGATAAAATAGTCAAAAGAGAAGTCGAGTCTTCCTTTAAGGAAAGTGGCATCAAAACCAAAATTAGATTGATAACTCTTTTCCCATGTCAAATCAGAATTACCTAATGTGTAAATTTCAATGCCTGATTCGATGTCCGTACTTGGTCGCGTAGTATTGGAATTTATAAAAATGGGTGTTGCATTTGATAATGGAGGCATACTGGCTGTTAATCCAACGCCGGCACGTAGCGCTAATGCATCCAGCCAGACAAAATCTTTCATAAACGCTTCATTACCTATATTCCATTTCCCACTGATATTCCAGGTAGGCAGCCAGCGGGCTGAACTGGAATTTGCCATTGTGTTGGAGCCGTCATACCGTACTGTTCCGGAAATGGAATATCGTCTGTCATAGGTGTAATCAACATTTGCATAAAAAGCGGCAAAACGATCGTATGTCAAAGCTCTTGAATAATAATCAAAATTTTGCTCGATCATTTGTTTCATTATAAGATAGTTCATACTAACTCCCATGTCATATTGGAATCCGTAGCCGGTGTTGCTGTTCGTTTGTCTATCGGAATATTTGATTTGTTGTCCTAATAATGCGTTGAACTCATGTTTCTCATTCCATATTTTGCTGAAACTAACAGAGTTTCTTATATCATAATTTAATAATAAGTTTTCGGCAGTATTATAGAATCCCCCTTTAGAGAGAACAACAATCGGTTCGGCTGACGGATCACTAGGGTCCTTGTAGAGGTAGGGATTGTTTTCTCGAATGGTAGAATTGCCAGCTGCACGATAAGCATTTGCCATATTAGAATTTTCGTGTATTTCATGCTCTTGCTTTGAACGTACATAGCGGATAGCTCCGGTAAAATTGTATTTTAATCCTTTAAAAATTTGCCAGTTAAATTCGGCTTGGGCTTTTAAATCTATCACATTCAATTTAATATAGTTATTATCGAGTTCTTCTAAAATATTGAATGGGGCAAAGTTGAGTGTATAATATTCCCGTTCTCCATTTGAGTCGTATGCTCGTAATGCACGGCTTGTGTTTAATGCATAATTGAACGGATTTATGTCAAAATTACGTGAGGAAATACCACTTACAACGTCACTGGAACGACTTAATGAACCGGGAGCGTTCTGCATTCTGACAGAACCTACCGTTTGAAAACTAAATCCGATTTTGTCATTTAGCTGGTAGTCATTTCGGAAGTTCATTGTGATTCGATTCACTTTGTCGGCAACAGTCCATCCCGGATCGTTCAAAAAGCCTAATGAAATGTAGGATTTCGACTTTTGTGAACCACTTGATACACTTAATGTATGTTCATTCATTATGGAATTGGTAAATAGCAGATCAAACCAGTCTGTATTAGCTGCTGCGTGTTCCATTAAAAAGTTGTGACGGGCTGCATATGTATTTTCTAAAAGGTATTGTTGCTTTGATTCATCCCATGTGTTGATTCTATTATACATGATTCCATAAATACCGGAAGACTGGTTATTTACAATGTCCGAAGTTAATAAACCTTTTCGTTCCATTTCTGCATACACAGACATTTGATCGGCTGAATTCATAATATTGAATTCAGAATAACGTGGTTTGGTCCGTACTGTGTAGTTTCCGCTATAATGAATACGTGGTTTTCCTTCTTTTCCTCTTTTAGTCGTAATTACAACTACTCCATTCATAGCTCTGGCTCCATATAATGCTGTTGCAGCAGCATCTTTTAATACGTCAATTGTTTCGATATCGTTAGTATTGATACCTGCTACGGAGGAGCCTAACAGGGTGGTAGGGTCACCGCTTGCTAGTTGGTCGTTGGATACATTTACCACATCTTCTAATACGATTCCATCTACTACCCACAAAGGTTTGTTTTCTCCATTGATAGACGTGGCACCACGTACACGTATTTTGGGGGCACTACCAAAGGTACTCGATACATTCTGAATAGATACTCCGGCTGCTTTGCCTTCCAGCATACGGCTTATGTCTGTTTCACCGGGCAAATTAATATCATCAGCTTTGATTTTAACGGAAGAGCCGGTAAAGGTTGTTTTTTTAAGATTCTGAAACCCGGTGACTACTACCGCATCCAATAAAACAGAAGATTCTGATAATAATATCGTTACTTTCTTTTGTGTTCCAATGTTAACCTCTTTAGTCTCGTATCCCATAAAACTGACGATAAGGATATCGTTATTATTGACCTTCAAGGTAAAATTTCCATTATTGTCCGTAGTTGTTCCGCTCTTGACGTTCTTTATAGTAACACTGGCAAATGGGATAGGTTCTTGGTTAGTAGCATCTAGCACCTTACCAGTAATACTATGTTGTGCACTGGCCCTTGTAAGGCCAATGCACAATATCATAAATAATATGTTTATTCATGTACCTGTTTTCTTTGGTGATTTATTCTTTTACACAACGTACGCTATAACCTAAGTATCTGCCGTCTGCATTGTTAGGCATGATGGGATAGAATGGTCCGTCATATTCGTCTACTAATGCTGCAGAGAATATATGATAACTATAGGCATTATTAGGATTGTCCGGATAACTGCCCAGCCAACCATTTTGTGCAGTTTTGTATTCAAACAAACTTCCTCCCGGATATTGACCGGTAATGGCATTTAAATGTCCGCCAAACGGGTAAAATATTTTTATGGAGCTATTAGGGCAAAGATAAATACCATTGTCAACATCTTCTCCGTTTATTTCACCATAAGTGTTCATCTTATAAGGCACTCTCCAGCCTGCCGGACATGGATCGTATAGTGTTTTGGTTTTTTCATCACTCTTTTTGTACCATAGTTCAGTACTACCGCTGCCTTCAATTAACCAATCTTTATAAGTAAAATGGTCTGCATCTCCCAAGAAATAGGTATCCGGGTTTTTCACAGCTGTTTCTTTAGATACGGTTTTGATATGAATGGAGTAAACGTCTCCCCCTAAAGAGCTGGTTCCTAACTTAGTGATTTGGCTCCAATCAGTCATTATCGGATCCTTTCGACCGCATTGATAATACATACCGATCGTTTTCGCACCGTCAGTTGGTGTTGCACTTAGTGCGCCTAAGTTACGATCCATCATTGCCTGTGTGGATCCATCTTTCGTTTGATTGTTATCAACTCCCCCAAAACGGTAGATAGCTCCTCCTGTAACATCTGCTTTTCCTGGGTTTTGAGAAATTGCAGGAATTATTCCATTAATATCTCCTCCCGGATTATAATCTGTAATCCAAATGTGCCAGCTCCATAATGGTTTAGCGTCTTGTGCAGGTTCTCCTGCTGTTGCGTCGTAGATTCCTATTAATACATTACCTTCGTTTCCTGTAGGTTTGATTCCTATATAATCATTGGCGGAGCTTCCTTGTTGGGTGGTGAATTTCAGTAATTCCTTAGAACTATCTTTTGTTATGATACGGGCAACCCATTTAGTTACTTTTCCTTGGTTGTTTCCGTCATTCAACATATGATCTGTTTTGAAGCCGCCTTCTTCTGTTCCCCAAAATGCATTTACTCGTTTCACAGGAACCAGTAGCTCATGTTCTGAATTTGGATTCAGTATATAGCAGTTAGCTTCAGCTGCAATGCCTTCTAATGGAATCTTTTCAATAGTGATGCGTTTATCACTGGCATCTGCCAGATTAAGATTAATATTGTAATTATATGCATTATTTCTTGTTACATTGAAATCTTTTTCATTTTTCCCAATGAACATTTTGAAAGTTGCTATTTCTTTATTGCCTTCACTCATTCTTTCACCAACAATTTCAATGAAAGTCGCTAGTTTATCTGTTACCTTGTCTTTGTCTGTTGTGATACTAGAATTTGTTCCCATCAGGTTCTCAGCTATGTAATGGGTATAATTTTCTTCACCGATAGTACATGGGATTTCACTATAGTCTGCAATATTACTTTGAGATATTGTTCCCTTACTAAAGTAATACATTTTATATATATTCTTTAATGCTATGGAAGTTAACTGGAAATCAGAAGAGGTATTATTGATAGTGAATTTTACTTCAGCTGCAATTCGTTCTAATGTGATAGCATCTAATGTCTGATTTTCTTTGGTAATAGAAACTACTTGCTCTCCTACTAGCGGAATTGCGTTAGATGAATTGACTGGTAATGTATAAATAGTATTCTTTAGTGCTTCATAGTTTTGTTTTCCTAATTGGAAAACAATGCTTTTATCTACATTAGCAATTACTACCAGTTTCATATTAGCCCCTGCTACTAATTCTACTGTTTCTGCAGAGTTGATACTGAATCGTAGTTCTTTTATAACTGCAACATTTTTACCTTGTTGATCGAATTCTAATAACCAAAAGTTTTCAATAGAAGTTCTGTTATCATTTATATTGGTTCCCATTGCGTTGATAGGAGCAATATTTAATGATACATTTACATTTGTTTTTTCTCCTTCCGGAATAATAGAGGTGTTTTCGTCGTCTTTTGAACAAGAACTGAAAATTGCGCTTATGATAAGATATGCGCTAAGCCAAATTAGGTTCTTCATAATTCTAGTTTTAAATAATTAATATTGATTTTCTTGCTATATCACATTTTATATTATATATTAATAGTTTAATCAAGATGTTATTATAGAATCTGATTTTGCTTACGTTTGATATTGCAAAGTTATGGAATATGATTTATGAATACAAAAAAAGCATTGGACAATAGATATTATATAAATCGCTAATAATTAATGTGTTAATGTAAATAGGTATAGATTACCATTGGACAAATGGCAATTAAATCCTTTTATTATGAATAGATGTTAATGTAAGGAGGGATATTTCAGAATCTTTGAATAAAATCATCTAAAGAGATGTTTTTATCTGTAATGTTTAGTTTTTCTTGTTTGATTCTAAGTTTTCTTTTGCTAATTGCAGCTTTACTTCTGCAGTAGATATTGGCAAGGGTATTTAAATCTAATTGTATTTTTATTAAACAGCAGAACTGAATTTCATTTTTGTCGAGTAGTGGATATTCTTTCTTTAGTCTTACTGTAAATTGATCAAAAGTAGATCG
>OGXR01000410.1_pt1 | contig 34466 bp, 26 predicted proteins | sample 1576331 | NCBI WGS metagenome assembly OGXR01 (sample SAMEA3541473, study PRJEB24748) | human gut metagenome | biome: human gut; feature: human-associated habitat; material: faeces | place: China | collected 2012 | reverse complement strand
CGGCAGCTCTCTGGGAGAAATCCTGTCTGCTTACTCGTCTGCATCAACGGTTTCAACTTGCCACGGAGTATACGCCTGAAATTCGCGTTTGTCAAGTGTTTTTTTGGTAAAGCGAAAAAAATTTTCGGGCCGCAGGACGCTTGCAAAGACCGTGCGGATGTGATATAAAGGCGGTAATCTGCAAAAAAACGAGGTAATTCCCATGCAAAGCTCCTGCCGCCGGACGATCCTTGGCTGCTATGTCGGCTATATCGTGCAGGCCATCGTCAATAACTTTGTTCCGCTGCTGTTCGTCATGTTCGAGCGGACGTACCAGATCCCGCTTTCGAAGATCACGCTGCTCATCACGATCAATTTCTGCATTCAGCTCGGCATTGATCTGCTCTCGGCGTGGTTTCTGGACCGCATCGGCTACCGCGCGGCCATTTTGCTGTCGCATATTGCTTCGGCTGCAGGACTTGTCTTGCTGACCATTCTTCCGGATGCGCTGCCGGATGCGTTTACGGGGCTTCTGATCGCCGTCGTGATCTACGCAGTCGGCGGCGGGCTGCTGGAGGTCATTGTCAGCCCGGTGATGGAATCCTGCCCCACGCAGAATAAGGAACAGCACATGAGCCTGCTCCATTCATTCTATTGCTGGGGTCATATGGGCGTCGTGCTGCTGTCGACGGCATTTTTCGCGCTGTTCGGAATTGGAAACTGGAAGCTCCTTGCGCTTTTATGGGCGCTCGTTCCGGTCATAAACGCGGTCTTCTTCGGGGGTGCGCCGCTCTATCCGATGCAGGCCGAGGGTGCGCAGGCGCTATCGCTGCGCACGCTCGTCAAAAGCCGTGTATTCTGGCTCTTTATGGTGATGATGCTCTGCGCGGGCGCGTCGGAACAGGCCGTGAGCCAGTGGTCGTCAGCCTTTGCCGAGCAGGGACTGGGCGTATCGAAGACTGTGGGCGATCTGGCAGGGCCGATGGCGTTCGCGGCCATGATGGGCGTTTCCCGGCTGATTTTCGGGAAATACGGCGAAAAACTGAACTTAAACCGCTATATGGCTGTCTGCGCGGCGCTGTGCGTCGGGGCGTATCTGTGCATCGTGTTCGTGCCGTCTCCGGTTCTGAGCCTGCTTGGCTGCGCCGTGTGCGGCTTCTCGGTCGGCATTTTCTGGCCCGGAACGTTCAGCCGCGCATCCGCCTCCATCCAGGGAGGCGGAACGCAGATGTTCGCGCTGCTGGCGCTGGCGGGTGATCTTGGCTGCGCGGGAGGCCCGACGCTTGCGGGCCTCGTCTCGGACGCCTGCGGCGGAGCGCTCCGCGCAGGCATCCTCGCCGCCATCATTTTCCCGCTTCTGATGCTGCTCTGTATGCTTCTGGTGCGGAAGCAGCGCGGCGCTTAAATCAGATCCAGAAAATCCTCCAGCATCCGGGTCAGCTCCTTCCGGGTCAGCTCGTCGGCAACATGGAGCTTCCCGTCCTTTTCTGTGAGAAGGTCGGCGGCATAGGCCCAGCGGACGGCGTCCGCCGCGTCCTCGCCGATCTCGTCTGCGTCTTCAAACTGCGTCAGATCGACCTCCTGCCCGGCTTCGGTGTCCAGACCGAGCTGGCGGGCCATCTGGTAAAGCGTCTTTGCCGCCTCCTGTTTTGTGATGGGCGCGTCGGGGTCATAGGTCAGCAGCGCGGCCTCCGCGCTCTGCGGCTCCGCCTGCGTCCAGCGGGCGGAAAGCGTCGTATCGCCGGTCAGATGCAGCGGCGCTTCCGCGTCGACGCAGTCCCCTTCTTCGGTGTACCAGCCGTCAAACGTCATGTTTTCACGCTCCGGAGCCTGCACATTCAGTTCGTGCAGGCTTTTTCCCTGCTCTGCTTCCAGCGTGACAGGTTCGCTTCCTTCGCCGGGATCGAGCGTCAGCGTATAAACGGCCTCCTGAAGCGTCAGCTCGGTGAAGCCGTTTTCACGTGCGGTGCTGATGGTCAGAGTAAGATCGTCGCTTGTAAAGTTCTCCGAGAAATCGTCTGCGTAGCCGGTCAGGATCGTCTGCTCCGCCGCTCCGCTGACGCCGATATGCGCCTGCTTGTCAAGGCCCAGATCGCCGATCTTGAGTGCAGCAGTTTCATCCAGCCAGAGGTTATCCTGCGCGTCCTGCGCGCGGTTGCCGGTGATGCTGGTCGTGCCGCTCAGCTCGAGCGTACCGGCGCAGTACACGCCGCCGCCCAGGATCTGCTTTTCGGAGGCCTTCATTTCGCCCGTCAGGCGGTTTCCCGCGATGACGCAGCTGTCCAGCACGGCGGAGGCGTGCTCCGCAACGACAACACCTGCGCCATAGCGGCCCGCGTTGTCGATGATGTTCACGTTTGTCAGATAAAGCTCGTTATAATCGCCCACGCTGATCGCGCCTGCTGTTGCGCCGGTGATCCGGCCACCGGCAAGCGCGTTCTTTTCGCTTGCCGCGATATAGGCCTCCTGCCAGGCATAGCTGCCGTCGTCAAAGACAAGCGCGCCGTCTTCGTCGACGTAATAATTGCTGGAGCTGTCCGCTCCGTTGCAGTCGGTGATGGTAAGGACGGACGGCTCCGCGTCCTTATCGCTCACGGCGACGAAGATGATGCAGCCCTCAGCGCCATCCGCCAGACGGAGCGTGTGGCCGTTCAGGCAGAGCGTGACCTGCGCGCCGTTTTTGGGCACGCAGAGCGGCTCTTCAAGAGCCAGATCATCCGTCAGATAATAGCAGCCGGATTCCAGCTTTCCGCCGGTCACGGTCAGCGGCGCAAAGGACGGCTCTTCGCAGCTGTCCTCGCGGTTTGCGGCGTGGATGTGGTTCTGTTCGCCGTCCTCCGCAGGTGCTTCTTCCGCCTCGGAAGCGGTATCCGCTTCTTCGGCGGGAGCGGCGGGTTCCTCCGCCGGAGTATCCTCTTCGGCGGGTTCCTCTGCGGCAGGCTCGGCAGCCGCCTCTTCCCCGGCGGCCTCATCCGCCTTCTGCGCGTCCGCCGCGACAGCGCAGACGCTCCAAACAGCCAGCACCAGCGCAAGCACTAGCAGCAGACTGATCCATCTCTTTTGCATTTCGGTTCCTCCTCATATTGCGGAGCAGATTATGTATACCGAAAGAGTAGCATATTTTTCTTGCTTTTTCAACGTTTTTCTCATGTTTTAAGCAAATATTAACCTTTTTCCGCGTGAATCACAACATATAGTGCTGATTTTGTATCCGTGCACAGCATCTGGGTCAAGGAAATCTTCAGAATTCTTCATGCTTCGCCGTCTTGCAAAGCCGGAAGCCGTCTGATAGTATAGAGTCAGAAAAAAGGAGGGCCTGCCTATGCGTCGGGGAACGAAAAAGTGCATCCTGCTGCTGCTTGCGATCCTGCTGCTCTGTCTTCTCGCCTGGCGGCTGACGCCGCACACGTTCGAGGAGATGACGGCTTCTGACCGGGATGAGATCACCAGCCTCGCCGGAGTCGTGTCGCTCAGCGGAGTTCGGGACGGCAGGGCGTACACGGAAAGCTATGCGCTGCAAAACGTGACGCCGGAGGACACGGCGTTTGAAGGTGTTCTTATGCTTCTGAACTCGACCCGCTACCGGGAGGATTTCCGCAATCTCCTGCCGTGGCCCATCGAGTCGGTCAGCGCCGGCAGCGCCTACGACGGCCGGGGCGTTTCGCTCATGCTGGTCTGGGGGCCATCCGAAGACGAGTGCTGCAGCCTCAGCCTTTCCGGCAGGCAGATCGCCGTCAGCCGGCCGCATCACGACGGCTTCCTGATCTACCACCCGGAGGATCCCAAGCTTCTGAATTGGCTTGCCATCTATCTGGCAAACAACGGCGAAAAGGGCTGAACATACATCCGGAGGCTCCCCTTGTCAGGACATGACAGGGGGAGCCTTTTCGAGGGTGCTATCGGAAAAACACGCGCACGCTCAGTGCGGCCATGCAGAAGCCGGTCAGGTCGGCGATCAGGGCTGCCGGGAGCGCATAGCGCGTTTTTTTGACGCCTGCCGCGCCAAAATAGACGCTGATGGTGTAGAACGTCGTTTCGGTCGAACCGAGCATGACCGCTGCCGTCCGGCCGATCTGGGAATCGACCCCGTATTCCCGCATCAGATCTGTCCCGACGGCCAGCGCCGCGCTGCCGCTGAGGGGCCGGATAAGTACCAGCGGCGCGACCTCCGGCGGGATGCCAAGCAGGCGGAAGACCGGCGCGAAAACGGGCGTGAACAGCGCAAAAAAGCCGCTCTCCCGCAGCATCGTCACCGCCGTCAGCATCAGCACCAGCGTGGGGGTCAGCGAGAGCATCAGCCGCAGCCCGTCCTGTGCACCGGTCAGCATTCCGCCGTAAACATCCTGCTTTTTTGCGATCCCTGCCGCACCCGCCAGCAGCAAAAGCGCAGGCAGCAGCAGCTCCGTCAGGTTCTCCAGCATCGCTTCAGGCCCTTCGCCGCCAGAATCCCAGCTCCGACCGAGCAGGCCGACGCTAGCCACACGGCAGGCAGGATATCGAACGCGTGCGCCGCGCCGAGCTGCGCGCGGACGGCGGCGACCGTCGACGGGATCAGCTGCAAAGACGCCGTATTCATCACGACCAGCAGGCACAGCTCATCCGACGCTCCCCCGCCGCCGGACAGCGCCTGCATCCGCTGCGCCGTCCGGATGCCGAGCGGCGTCGCCGCGTTGCCCAACCCCAGCAGATTCGCGCTCAGATTGCCGCACAGGTTCCAGAAGCCCTCGGAGTCTTTTGCGCATACCGGAAACAGCCGCCGCAGCACAGGCCGCAGCGCCGTACACAGCCCTTCAGTCAGTCCCGCACGCTCCATCGCCTGCGACAGCCCCGACCAGAGGCAGACCGGCCCAGCCAGCGTCAGCGCCAGCTCCAGTCCCGCCCGTGCGCCGCTCAGTCCGTCCATGCCGGACGAAAACGGCATTCCTGTCAGCAGATCAGATACAAACGCAAGCAAAATCAGTCCAAACCAGAGAAAATTCAACAACATATTTCGCTCTCCGACAAGAAAAAGATTTTTTGTTCAAAATTTGTACATAATTGGATGGTAGAATAAAGCTGCTTGAGGGAGCGCTGTCTGATGTCCATGCAGCATCCGACGGCTAGATCTATATGCATGGCTAAGAATAAGGGGGTTGTTTACCATGAAATCCACAGGTATCGTCAGAAAGGTCGACGAGCTCGGCAGAATCGTTCTGCCCATTGAGCTGCGCCGTACGCTCGACATCGCGGAAAAGGATGCTATCGAAATCTATGTCGATGGTGAATCCATTATTCTCAAGAAGTACGAGCCGACCTGCATCTTCTGCGGCGACGGCAGAAATGTCGAAAACTACAGAGGCAAGAACATCTGCGCGAACTGCATGAAGGAGCTCAGATCCGGCAAATAAGTTCTGCACAAAAAAGAGGCTGTCTCAGGATGACAATGTGTCATCCTGGACAGCCTCATTTTTTGTTTTTCAGCGCTCGAGCCAGGTGAGAACGTCCTGATAGACCTCGTCCTTGTTGCGCTCGTTGAGCATTTCATGGCGGCCCTCGGGATAGAGCTTGATGGTGATGTCCTTCATGCCGCTGCGCTTGAACGCGTCGATGCATTTGAGAACGCCCTTTGCCATGCCGCCGACGGGATCCTTGCAGCCGGAGATGAACATAATGGGCAGCTGCTTGTTCATCTTATCCAGATTTTCCTGCTGCTCGTTCATGCCGACACCTGTAAGAAGGTCGCGCGCGAGGCCAACCGTCGCGTCGAAGCCGCAGAGGGGGTCTGCGTCATAGGCGGCGACAACGGCGTCGTCTGAGCAGATCCACGCATTGGGCGAGGTCACGGGGCCGAAGGCCCTGTTATAGCTGCCGAACATGAGCTTTGTGACGAGCGCGCTGGTGTTTTTCTCGCCGATGCGGGCCTCTTCGAGCTTGCAGACGAGCTTGCCCATGCGCACCTTCATGGGGTCCTCCCAGCCGGTGCCGGAAATGACGGCCTTGTCCACGGCGTCGGGGTAGGTATAGAGATAGGTGCGCAGCAGGAACGAGCCCATGCTGTGGCCGAGAATATAATAGGGCAGATCCGGGTACTGCGCGGAAATTTCGTCGTGCAGGCGCTTTTCATCCTCGACCGCAGACAGCCAGCCGCCGGAGAAATAGCCTCTGAGGCCGTTTTCCGCGGAGCCGCCGTGGCCCATGTGATCGTCGGCAGCGACGACATAACCATGCTGCGTCAGAAATTTCGCAAACGCGTCATAGCGTCTGATATGCTCGGCAATGCCGTGAATGAGCTGGACGACGGCCTTCGGCTCCCCTTCCGGTTTCCAGAGCGCGCAGTGCAGGCGGCCCGCGCCGCAGGAATCAAGATAGAATTCTTCCATAAAAGTGGTGCTCCTTTCAAAAGTCCGGTTTATGGTACATATGATCTGCTAGAATGGCGTCAGAAAAACATGGGAGGATATTTCTGATGCGTTCTGATTCTGTGATTGAGCTGTCCCGATATCAAAAGCGTTCCCCGGAGGCGGCTGCCCCATCCGTGTATGGCAGGCGGCTGCGTGCGCGCAGGCGGCGCATCCGGTGCGCTGCTGCGGTGATCGAAGCGGCGGTAACGGTTTGCATCGGGGCGGGATTTCTGGTCTGCCTTGGGCTGGTATTCAGTATGCTGTGATCGGCACAATTTCACCGTCTGGCCGGATGAGGTGTTCCATGCACGGTTCAGCGCCGCCGTAGCGGGAGGCGAGGCTGCGTCCGTCCGCGCCGAGCATACCGATGAGCACCAGATCGCCTGGGCGAAGCTCCGGCAGGAGGCGGCGCATGACCGGACCGTCCTGCGTACCGACGGTCAGCAGCTGCACCAGCGTCCGCCGTCCGGCGGCATACGGAACGTACACCGGATGGTATGCGCCGCTTTTGACCAGGCGCGGACACTGCGCCGGATCGACATCCAGCACGGCAAGCGGAGCAGGCCCCGGCTTGACAGCCCGTACCCGCGTGACCAGCGTTCCGCAGGCTGCGGCGAGGAACCGTCCGGGACTCATTTGCAGCGAGAGGCCGCGCAGCGCTTCCGGAAGGGCCTGTATCTGCGTCAGGATGGCTTTGGCGCACGCATCCAGCTCCGGACCGGAAAAGCCGGGCCGGTAGCTGACGCCAAAACCGCCGCCAAGGTCAATTGCATCTGCCGCGGCGCCGGTTTTCTCATACAGCGTCTGTGCCAGCGCGGCAAGCTGGGCGAAGATAGCGGGATAGAAGTCCTCGTCCATGCACAGCTCGCCCAGCCGCATACCGAGGCCAAGCCAGCCTACGCCGCCTGCGCGCAGGCATTCCGCCGTGCGCAGGAGCGCTTCGCGTTCCATCCCGGCATAGCAGGCCGGGACGCCCGTCACAGGCTTCGCGCCGAAGCGGAGCTGGCCCTGCTGCCGCAGGAGCAGAATTACGGCCTCCGGCATTGCTTCGGGCAGCAGCTCGGCTCCGTCCAGCACGAAAACTGCGCCGAGCGTATGCGCAGCTTTCTCCGCTTCCGCGCTGCGGATCGACGGCTCGTAGGCGATTTTCCTGCCATGGAAGCCGCACCGGGCGGCAAGCTCCAGCTCCGCAAGGCTCCTGCAAAGCACGCCGCAGCCGCAGCTGCGCAGAATTTGCAGAACCGTGGGATTCGGATTCATGCGGATGGGAAAGCGCGGCAAGAATCCGTTGCAGTTGGAAAATGCACGGAAAAGAGCCTGCGCTGCCTGCACGAGACTCTTTTCATCGTATAAAAACAGGGGCGTCACGGCGGTTTTCAAAAACCGCGCGAGCGTTTTTGAAGGAAGAACACACTGCGCATTGAGATTCGTCTGCACATGAATTCACTTCTCTCTGCGGTTATTTTCATAGAGGATCGAAAGCCCCTTCAGAAGAAGGTCACGGTCGTATTCGATTCTGCGGCGGCACATTGGAAGGACAAAGCGCGCAATGCCGCCTGTTGCAACGACAGTCACGCCGCCGCCGAGTTCTTCCTCCATCCGGTCGATCATGCCGTCAACCATACAGGCGGAGCCGAGCATCACACCGCTGCGCATGGCATCGACGGTGTTTTTGCCGATGGCCTTTTTCGGGCTTTCCAGACTGATGGCAGGCAGCTGCGCCGTGCGCGTGGAGAGCGACTCGGCGGAGAGCTTCGGGCCGGGGCTGATGCAGCCGCCGACGTAGGTGCCGTTTTTATCGATGGCCGTCATGGTCGTGGCTGTACCCATGTCAACGATGATGAGAGGCGGTTTAAAACGGCTAAGTGCGGCGACAGCGGCGACGATCAGATCACTGCCGATCTGAGCCGGGTTCTCCATCTGGATATTGAGTCCCGTTTTGATGCCCGGGCCGACGATCATCGGCGTTTTGCCGGTCAGCTTACGCACGGCAGTCTTGCAGGAATTGAGAACCGGCGGTACGACAGACGAGATAATGACGCCCTCGACGCTCTTCGGATCAATCTCATAAAGATTCAAAAGATTTTTGAGTTCCACGCAGTACTGGTCGGAGGTCTTGAGCAGGTCGGTCGCCATGCGGGCCTCGACGAGAATGCGGTCGTGCTCCATACAGCCGAGCACGATGTTGGTATTGCCGATATCGATCGCTAAAATCATAAATATCACTCCGTATCCGTTTCCAGACGGCAGGAAAACGCGCCGTCCTTGATCTCGACCACGGCGTATCCGCTGTGGCCGAAGCGCCCGGCCGTGCCGGGGTTCAGGAGCGTGATGCCGCCGCGCTCCTCCAGGTGCTGGATATGGGTATGGCCGAAGAGCGCAAGCCGCGCGCCCGCGTCCTTTGCCGCGCCCGCAAGCGCGGTCAGATCGCGCTTGACGCCGTAGAGATGGCCGTGGGTCACAAAAATGCGCACGCCGTCAAGCTCCAGCGTCAGACTCTGCGGGACCGCCGGGGCGTAATCACAGTTGCCGGGCACATAATAGAAATCCGGTTCCTGACAGGCGAAGGACAGATCCTCCGCATCGGTCAGATGGTCGCCCAGATGCACAACCGCGTCCGGGTGTTCTTTTTCTATGGCGTCGTACGCGAAGCCGAGGCTCCGGTGCGTATCCGACAAAATCAGAAGCTTCATATCGTTCACTTTCATGCGCGGGGCGCATATGATAAGGAAGAATCGGGTTGAGTAACCGATTGCATCAGCGGTTACTTAAGAACGGAGGGGGTAGCTGGATGGAACATTCGTTTTCCCCGGAGCAGCTCCGGCGCGTATTGGGGTCTGCGGAGGGACGGCAGCTGCTGGCGCTGCTGGCGTCCGGCGGCGGAGAGCGGCTGCGTCAGGCCGCTGACGCGGCAAAGCAGGGCGACCACGCACGGGCGATGGAGCTTCTGCGGCCTGTCCTGAACACAGAGCAGGCACAGGCGCTGTTGAGGAAGCTCAATGGATGAGCTGGAGCGCGCGCTGCGCGCCGTATTGGATGATCCCGCGCAGCTGCAGGAGCTGCGGGAGCTGGCCGGATCGATGGGCTTTTCCGTGCCGCAGGCGCAGCCGGAGCGCGCGCCCGTGCCGGACCCCCCGGAATCGGAGCCGAAGCCGGTGCAGGCCGTTTTTCAGCAGCAGCCGCTGCCGGAGCCTGCCGCCGCAATGCTGCGGCAGGCGGGAAAAATGGACAAAAGGCAGGAAGCGCTGCTGCTGGCGCTGAAGCCTTTTCTGCGCAAGGAGCGGCAGGAAAAGATCGACCGGGCGCTGCATGCGGCGCGGCTGGCGAGTCTTGCGAGTCTGGCTCTGAAAAACCGGGGCAGAGGTCCCGGAGCAAAGGAGACGCCATGATGTATAACCGCTACATACCGGACGCCGCAGGCGTCTATCATCCGACACGCGTCGGCGCGGAGCCGCAAGCGGCTGCGCCCGCTCCGCCTCCGGAGCCTGTGTGCGTGCCGCCTGCTCCCCCGCCTCCGCCGCCTCCTGCCCCGCCCTGTACGGCGGAGCATGGCGGATTTCTGTCGCGGCTGCTGCCGCGCAGCATTGATACGGGGGATCTTCTGATGCTGCTGATCCTGCTGCTGCTCGTCGTGGACGGCGAGGAGGAGGATCAGCTGTCGGTCATTTTAACGGCGGCAGCATTTTTACTGTCGTAAGGTTTTTCTGAGGAAATGAATGCTGCTTCGATTTCTGTAGCAATTCTGTTGACCGGATTGTAGGGGCCGATGCCCACATCGGCCCGTTGGGAAGTTACGACTTCGCCGGAGATCCCCGTAAAATCGGTGCATTCTGCCGGGCCGATGTGGGCATCGGCCCCTACAGTTAAATTGGCAGGTGCCTACGGATTCGCATTGGATTTCCGCTTCTCGCTGCTGCCTGCCGCAACCTCTCAGGCGCTGCGCGCCAGCTCCCCTTGAAAGGGGAGCCTCGGGGTGCCGCTTACTCTTGGAACGGGACAGTTCCGTCGGGGAGGGTGAAGACGTCTTCAAACGTCTCGTCTCCGGCGGCCAAAATCTCGAGTCCGGTCTGGATGGCGTCGTAAATCGTTTCGCCGCCGGATTTGAGGATGCTTTCGGTCAGAAGGCCGTAGCTGAGGCTGATCCAGCATTCGCGGCGGACAGTCCCCTCCTCCGAGGCGGCGAAGATCTGCTGGCCGGAATCATAGCGGTCGTCGGTGATGAATTCGCCGTCGGTGATGGAGGCGGGCGGCATGGCTCCGACCTGTTCATAGGTCGGGATACCGATCAGCTCGTCCATCGTCGCGTCCTGGGAGGCCGCAAGCGTGCGTACCGTTTCATCCCCGGCGTACCAGACATAGAGCGTCTCGCCGTCGGTCAGGATATGCTTTTCCCCGCTGGCGGTCGTCAGGACAGCGCACACGCGCGTGTCCGCTACCCAAAGCTCGGCGGATGTCTCGGATACAGCGCCGTTCATCTGGCGGGTGATGGTATAGGTCTGATGGTAATACTGCGGGCGGCGCAGGCTGCGCACGATGTTCTGCACGTTTTCGCGCGTGACCTCAAGCAGCGCAGGCTCATTTTCGTCGGGCTGAAGCTCCGGCTGGGTGCTCTGCGCCGCGTCCGGCAGGACGATGGCGTCGCGCTTGTTCTGCTGCATATTGCCGACAAACAGCGCGCCGATCACGACGATCACAGCCAGCGTCGCAAGAATGAACATCAGCAGCGTCCGCCTGTTTTTCTGGTTCTGCTCCGTCGTCCGTCACCGTCCTTTCGTTTTGCGTTCAATCAGGCGTTAAAATCGGCGGGCTTTTCCGCTGCGCGGCCAAAGTGCCACAAAATCGCCTGTACGATGCGTTCGCTCGCATGGCCGTCGCCGTAGGGGTTGACGGCCTTTGCCATACGCGCATACGCAGCGGGGTCGTCCAGCAGCTCGCCTGCGAGCCGCACGATCTCGTCCTTTTCCACGCCTGCGAGCTTTGCCGTTCCGGCGGCGATGGCCTCCGGGCGTTCTGTTTCGCGGCGCATGACGAGGACAGGCTTGCCGAGGGCAGGCGCTTCCTCCTGCAAGCCGCCGGAGTCAGTCATGACCATATAGCAGCGGGCAATGAGATTGTGCATTTCCTCCACGTCGACCGGATCGATGAGGTGAATGCGGTCGTGGCCGCCCAGAATCGGGAAAACGCATTCGCGCACGACGGGACTCAGGTGGACGGGATAGACGACCTCCACATCGGGGTGCGTCTGCACGATCTCCAGAATGGCGTGCATGATGGCCTCCATGGGCTTGCCGTAATTCTCCCGCCGGTGGCAGGTGACGGCGATGATCCGGTGGTTCCGGAAATCCAGCTCGTTCAGAAGCGCCGTCGGGAAGACGAAATCGGGCTTCACGGTGTACTGCATGGCGTCGATGGCCGTGTTGCCGGTGATGAAGATATCGCCCATGATGGCCTCACGGCGGAGATTATCCGCGTTGGCCTTTGTCGGGGAAAAATGCAGATCGGCGATATCGCCGACGAGGGTGCGGTTCATCTCCTCCGGGAAGGGGGAGTATTTGTCCCAGGTACGCAGGCCTGCCTCGACGTGGCCGACCTTGACCTGATGGTAAAACGCGGCAAGCGCGCCTGCGAATGTCGTGGACGTATCGCCGTGGACGAGGACAAGATCGGGTTTGACGGTATCCAGAACGCTGTCCATGCCGAGCAGCGTCTTGGTGGTGATAGTGGAGAGCGTCTGGCGCTTTTCCATGATATGCAGGTCATAATCACCCGTCAGCTGAAAAATCTCCATGACGGAGTCGAGCATTTCCCGGTGCTGGCCGGTCAGGCAGACGATGCTTTCGATCTGCTCGCTGGCCTGCAGCGCCTTGACAAGCGGCGCCATTTTGATGGCCTCCGGCCTTGTGCCGAAGACGGACATGACTTTCAGCTTATTCATGCGGTTCCTCCTGTTTTTCTTCCGGCTCGTCCTCCGACCGATCGTTCTTCGCGAAGATCAGCTTGAAGCCGATGGCGCTGACGATGAAGATCGCGGCAATGAGAATCAGCGCCTTGAGTTCGCCCGAGGACGTCAGCAGCACGGCGGCCAGCCCTAAAATGCCGGTCAGCATATAGGCGATGGCGACGGCCTGCTTCTGCGAGAAGCCCATGTCGATGAGGCGGTGGTGGAAATGGCCGCGGTCGGCCTTCATCGGGTTCTGGCCGTGGGCAATGCGGCGCAGGAAGGCAAAGCTGATATCAAAGATCGGAATGCCGAGGATGAGGAACGGCACGGCGAAGGAAATGATGGCGTACATCTTGAACAGGCCCGTGATGGAAAGCGTGGCAAGGATATAGCCGAGGAAGGTCGAGCCGGTGTCGCCCATGAAAATCTTTGCGGGGTTCATATTATACGGAATAAAGCCGAGGCACGCGCCGAAGAGCGCGCAGAGGATGACGGCGATGTTGACCTCCTTCACCATGAGCGCCACGACGATCAGGGATGCTGTCGAGATGGCGGACACGCCGACGGCGAGGCCGTCGAGGCCGTCGATGAAATTGACGGCGTTGGTGATGGCGACGATCCAGATGATCGTGACAGGGATGGACAGCCAGCCGAGATTGAGATAGGTCGCCTCGGAGAAGACGTTGGGGTTGGAGACGAACTGGATCGTGCAGCCGTGCCAGACGGCGACGCCCGCGGCGGCGATCTGGACAAACAGCTTCGGCAGCGCCTTGAGCGCCATGATATCGTCCAGAACGCCGAGAATGACGATCATGATGGAGCCGAGCAGAATGCCCTGCATCTGCCGGTCGATGTCCGCAAAGACGAGAACCGACAGTAAAAACGCCAGAAAGATCGCCAGACCGCCCATGCGGGGAATGGGGACCTTGTGCATACGGCGGTTATCCTTGGGCACGTCGATCGCACCGACCTTGCAGGCCAGCGCCTTGACCATCGGCGTGGACGCGAACGACACAGCAGCAGCGACAAGCATCGCCAGCAGCATATAAACGACTTGTTTTGTTGTCATAATGATTGATTAACCTTGTTGGAGGCCGACGTTCTGCTCATGTAGGGGCCGATGCCCACATCGGCCCGGCAGAATATGGCCGTTTTTACGGAAATCTACGGCGAATTCGCAGCTTCCCAACGGGCCGATGTGGGCATCGGCCCCTACAGGGAAGCAGCAGACTCCGTGCGTTACCGCGCGACGAAGCCGACTTTTTTGTAGACCTTGCGGAGGGTCTTGTTGGCGAGATAAGATGCGCGCTCAGCGCCCTCCTTGTAGATGCTTTCCAGATACGCCTTATCGCCAAGCATCTGCTCGGTTTTTTCGCGGATGGGACGGACAAGCTCGACAACGGCTTCGCCGACGGCGGGCTTGAAGACGCCGTAGCCCTGATCCGCAAACTCGGCCTCGGCCTGCTCGATGGTCTTGCCGGTGGCGGCGCAGTAGATCGTAAGAAGATTGGAGATGCCGGGCTTATTGTCCTTGTCAAAACGGACAGCCGTCTCGCAGTCGGTCACGGCGCGCTTGAATTTGCGCATGATATCCTCGGGCTTGTCCATGAGGAACACGCAGCCGTCGGGGTCGGACTTGGACATTTTATTGTCCGGGTTGCCGAGGCTCATGATGCGCGCGCCCATCTTGGGGATGAACGCCTCGGGGAGCTTGAAGGTATCGGGGAAGGAATTGTTGAAGCGCGCGCCGATGTCGCGGCAGAGCTCGACGTGCTGGCGCTGATCCTCGCCGACAGGGACAAGGTCGGTCTGGTAGAGCAGGATATCGGCGGCCATGAGTACGGGATAGGTAAAGAGGCCTGCGGTGATATTATCTGCGTGCTGCTGCGATTTCATTTTGAACTGCGTCATGCGCGACAGCTCACCGAACTGCGTATAGCAGCCAAGCACCCAGGAAAGCTCCGCGTGCTGCGGCACATGGGACTGAATGAACATGATGTTCTTCTGCGGGTCGAGTCCGCAGGCGATATACTGCGCGAGCTGCTCCAGACTTCTGCGGCGCAGATCAGCCGGGACCTGCCGGACGGTAATGGCATGCATATCGACGATACAATAGACGCACTCATATTCGTCCTGCAAAGCGACCCAGTTTTTGATCGCCCCCATATACGAGCCGAGCGTCAGATCGCCGCTGGGCTGGATGCCGGAAAAGATACGTTTTTTTTCGTCCATGATACGTCCTTCTTTCTATTCGATAGATGCGCATATCATAGCACAAACCATCGGAATGCGCAATCAATGATTGACTGTTTCTGAAAAAAACTATATAATAACCATACTTTTATATTGGAGGAACACGCATCATGGATTTTTTTGAGCAGATGGAAGCGCGCATCCCGCACGGCGAGGTCCGCACCCGCTTTGCTCCGAGCCCCACGGGCTATATGCACGTCGGCAATCTGCGCACCGCGCTCTATACATGGCTGATTGCCCGCCGCCACCACGGCAAGTTCATTCTCCGCATTGAGGACACCGATCAGGGCCGTCTGGTCGAGGGCGCGGTCGACGTGATCTACAAGACAATGGCCGAATGCGGCCTGACGCACGACGAAGGGCCGGACGTCGGCGGGCCGGTCGGGCCGTATGTGCAGTCCGAGCGGCGCGACCTGTTCGGCAAATACGCGAAGCTGCTGTGCGAAAAGGGCGGCGCATATTACTGCTTCTGCCAGAAAGGCGACGAGGAAGACGCCGGAAGCGAGACGGGCGAAATCAAAAAGCACGTCTGCGCCTGCCGCGATCTGCCGCTGGACGAGGCAAAGAAGCGCGTGGAGGCGGGCGAACCGTTCGTCATCCGCCAGCGCATCCCGCATGAGGGCACGACGACGTTCCACGACGCGTCCTTCGGTGATATTACGGTAGAAAACAAGGAGCTGGAGGATCAGGTGCTGCTGAAATCCGACGGCCTGCCGACGTACAACTTTGCAAACGTCGTCGACGACCATCTGATGGGCATTACGCACGTCGTACGCGGCAGCGAATATCTGTCCTCCGCACCGAAATACAATCTGCTGTACGAAGCCTTTGGCTGGGAGATCCCGACATATGTCCACTGCTCCCCTGTCATGCGCGACGCGCAGCACAAGATGTCCAAGCGCCACGGCGACCCAAGCTATGAGGATCTGATCCGCGAGGGCTATCTGACCGAGGCTGTGCTGAACTATGTGGCGCTGCTGGGCTGGAGCCCGAAGGGCGAAAACGCGGAGCGCGAATTCTACACGCTTTCGGAGCTGGCCGAGATCTTTGACATTTCCGGCATTTCGAAGTCCCCTGCCGTGTTCGATATCAACAAGCTGCGCTGGATGAACGCGGAATATATGAAAAAGCTCAGCCCCGAGGCATTTTTCGCCAAGGCCGAGCCGGTTCTGAAAACAGTCATTACGAATCCCGCGATTGATCTGAAGGCCGTCGCCGCGCTGGTGCAGCCGCGCTGCGAAATTCTGTCCGATCTGCCGGAGCGTGTGGACTTTATCGACAGACTGCCGGAATACTCCACGGAGCTGTATGTCCACAAGAAGTCCAAGACGACGCTGGAGAACAGCCTCTCCTCCCTGCGTGAGATTCTTCCGGTGCTGGAATCGCTGGAGGTCTGGACGAACGAAGGTCTGTATGAAGCGCTCGTCGCGCTGGCGGCGAAGCTCGAGCTCAAGAACTCCGTCGTGCTCTGGCCGCTGCGCGTAGCCGTATCCGGCAAGGCCTCGACCCCCGGCGGCGCTACGGAGCTGTGCGCGCTGCTTGGAAAAGAGGAATCCATTGCGCGTGTAAAGGCAGGCATTGCACTGCTGGAGAAATCATAAAAAATAAAACGCCCGTATCGAAGCCACCTTCCCTTGCGTTCAAGGAAGGGCTTTGATGCGGGCATTTTGTAGGGGCCGATGCCGGTCACAGCCGTTCGCGACGAAGGAGCGTTACGGATGTGGGTCTGCCGCTTGCCGGTACACATCGGCCCGTTGGGAAGCTGCGAATTCGCCGGAAATTTCATAAAAATCAGTGCATCCTGCGGGCGGACAGAGTCGTCCGCCCCTACGGGATACGTGAGAAAATGAAGTTTCGCTGTAGGGGCCAACAACTCTGTCGGCCCAGTGGGAAGTTACGGATTTGCCGAAGACTTCCGTAAAAACGGTGCATTCTGCCGGGAAAATCGAGGTTATAGATCCTGCAGGAGCCGTTGTCGCAGCTGCGGCCCGTGTCGTCCAGTCCGCAGCCGAGGTTGACGACCGCCGCGTTCGGATGCTCGCGCAGATAGTCCCGCACCTCCCATGCAAGGTCGTTCTGGCGCATGGCGGCCTCCAGAAAGCCGAACTGCTGCATGAGGCTCTTGGACTTCTGGGACAGAAGCGAAAAATCGTAATCGATCTGATTGATCAGGCGCAGGGCCGTCTCGTCACGGTAAAGGTTCGGATACAGCTCCGAGCACATTTTCCGCCCGTAGAGCGGAATGACGAGCGTTTCCTGCACGGTATTCTTCTCAATATGGTATTTCATCGCTTCCTCCGTGTCAGTTAGTTATACCTAACCGTTGTGCTGTCAAAACACCGCCGGGGCGGTTTTCTTTATTTTGACACAGCTTTCGGCTTTTTTCAAGAGAGTGGGACAAATGCGGTATATTTTTTTCAAACCGCTTGCAAATCACGCCCATATCGTGTATAGTAGCAGACGGAAAAGCACAAGATTTTGCTTTTTCTAACAATTTGATATTGCCATCCGATGTACAGTAACCGAAGCACGCCGCAGGGCAGGCTTCGGCGCAAGAGAAAGGGAAAACCACTCGACCGGAGCTGTGCGCACAAGACCGTTCCGAAGCAGCGAAAGCTGTCTGGACGAAAGTCAGTCATTGCGGAAGCGATTCCGTGAGAAGACAGGAAACGGGCGCGGAAACAGAGGTTCTGTTTCCAGAGTGCAAGTCAGAAGAACTGCTGTCTGCGCCGCATTCGCGGCGAAAAGGATGAATGCGTGGGACGAGCTCTGCCTGTAGCATTCGGAACAGGTGCGCCGTTTTTCCTCACAGGAAAAGCAGCGTATTTTGTTTCTTTGGAGATCCGCCCGCCATTTTGTCAAAATGGCGGGCTTTCGTTTCTCCCAAAGCCGTCTGCGCCCCCTGTTTCTGCTCCTATTTAATAAGGAGCTTGCGATAGATATTTTGATTCTGGAGGAAAAATGTATGAAGAAACGAATTCTGAGCCTGCTGCTCGTGCTCGTGATGCTGCTGAGCCTGCTGCCCGCAGGCGTTCTGGCAGCAGAGGGCGATGTCAGCGTCACACTGTCCGGTATGCACGACGCACAGGTCAAGTCCCTGAAGCTGTATACCTACATGGACGGCGTGAAGGGCGCGGACGATCTGCTGGCTGAAAAGACAGCCGCAGACGGCGCGTATACCATCGACCTTGCGCCCGGCGCTTACTGGGTTGACGGCTATGACGCGAACAATGACTGCAACGGCGGCGTGGTGATCGACGTCAGCAGCGACAGCAGCAGCTTCAAGCTACAGCGGATGTATCAGATCTCCGTCAACCCCAGTTCATGGGTTAAGGACACAGACTATACTCTTTCGCTGCGCGTGACCGACGCCTCCGGTGCAGAGCGTAAGGCGGAGTTTGGCTCGGCCGTAAATTGGGGCAAGACCTACACAAGCTGCCTGTTTGTCGTTGGTGATACAGTCAGCGTGACAGCCACGCCGAACGTGGAAACGCATCCGAACTACAACCCGGCTACCGCTTCCAAGACCCCGACGATGAACGACAGCCTCAGCCTGACCTGCAAGGAATTCGTCACGGTCACGGTCACAGCGCCGAAGGGCTCGACCATCGACGCCGGTACGCTCGCAAAATACTATGTGTTCAGCTTCCTTGAGCCGTTCGCGCGTTCCGTCGAGGACGGCACGGCCACGTTCCATCTCGACAAGAACACGGATTACTTCTACCGTGTCCGCCATCCGGAGGGCGCGACCTACTGGAACTACGTCAGACTGAGCGCCGACGCAGCGTACACGGTCACGGATGAGGATCTCGGTCTGACCGGTGATTTCAGCAAGGACACGATCTATCATTTTGAAAACAACGTCTACGACCGTGCAGGCATTTACCTGAACATCAACACCAAGGGCTATAAAAACATGGCCGTTGGCGAGACGTTTGAACTCAACTCCTTCCGCAACTGGTTCGCGATCGAAAGCTTTATGAACGCCAAGGTCGCACTGCCGGAGATGCACTATCAGGTCATCGATGTGAACGGCAATGCCAGCGACGTCGTGACCATCACGCCGAACGCGCTGAACAGCAACGTCGCCGTGATGGAGGCCAAGCACGAGGGCACGGCAATCGTGCTCGTAACCTATGACGCAATGACCCATATGGCTGGCCAGACCAGCACGGCCTCGCATCGCTTCTCCGCCATCTGGCCGGAGTTGACGGGCGTATTTGTCGTGAATGTCGGCGCGGACGGCAGTGCTATCCAGACCAATATGAATCTTGACCGCATGGATGCGGTCATCGAGAAGGATGAGGCGCGGCAGCTCGATGCGGAGCATGACATTCTGTTCTACACTGGAACAGAGGGTGCAAGTTACAGCTTCAAGCCCGAAGCGGGCTGCACCGTGAGCGTCCTGCGCCCCACCGTGACCGCTGCGTCTATGACGTATTCCGGCGGCTTCACGGCGAACGGCGTTACAACCGCCGAGGACGGCACTGTGACCGTCAGCGGTCTGATCACCGGCCGCAATATCATCAAGGTCACGAAGGGCGGCCTTTCGACCTATCAGGTCGTGACGGCACGCGGCGTGAGCTACAAGTTTGTCAACGCGGAGGGCACGGAGCTGACGCAGGAAGAGCTGGCTGCCATCAAGCCGGGCGATTCCGTCACGATCCAGTTCTCCAACCTGATCAGCCCCAAGGAAAAGCTTTCCGGCGCGTATAACTTCAACTTCTCCCTGTATATGCAGGGCCCGGACGGCACCTTCTTCAAGAGTGATCCCGGCGGAAACTTCGGCGTTTATGACTTCAGCGGCAACCCTGATCGGCAGAAGCTGACTGTCACCATCCCAAAGTTCTGGGCTGAGGAGACCTACACGCTGAGCGGCGCGATCAAGCAGGCGGGCTGGCCCGGCGTTCCGACGCACCGCGGCATCACCTATGCTGTGGGCACGAATCCCGGCTTCGACGCGCCCAAGACGGCAGGCATTCTCAGCCGTCTGCCGGAGATCACGATCCCGGTCGTAAAGCTCGACTTCCTGACCGGCAAGCTGAGCTTCCAGGATCAGAACGGCACGGCCATTGACCGCAAGGATCTGACCGTCACGCTGGCGGACAGCGCAGGCAACGGCATTGCGGTCGCGGAAGACGGCACGTTCAAGGCTTATGCCGAGGAATACTTCTACACCGTTTCCGGCGCTGGCGTTGAATACGCCACTGGCAGCGTCACCATGAAGGAGGAAGGCTCCAACGAATTCACCATCACCCTGCAGGCAACCGCAGCGGGCGCATGGGACGGCAAGACGCAGACCGAACCGCAGACCGACGAAAACGGCGTTTACCGGATCGGCACCGGCGCGGAGCTGGCATGGTTCGTCGCGAAGAGCAAGGACGCGGACGTTTCCGGCGTTCTGACGGCCGATATCAACCTCGGCAAATACGCATGGCTGAACATCTCCTCCAGCAAGAAGGTCGTGCTTGACGGCGCAAGCTTTGAGATCACCGGCCTGAACGCCACGGCTGGCCTGTTTGCGCAGATCGGCTCGAATTCCTACATCCATGATCTGACCATCCGCGGCGCAGTTTCCGGCAAGGGCAACGCAGGCGCGATCGCCGGCTATGCCAGCGGCACTGCTCCGAAAATCGCGAACTGCTTCAACTACGCAGTCATCACCTCTACCGGCAGCAACGTCGGCGGTCTTGTGGGATACACCTATCAGAACGCCGTGATCGAGAACTGCGTGAACTTCGGCGCTGTCACCGGCGGCAGCAGCGTCGGCGGCATTATCGGCGGCACAGTCGGCAACGGCTCGACCATCACCGGCTGCTATAACACCGCAGAAATTTCCGCGACCGGCAGCAAGGCCGGCGGCATCATCGGCGGCACCAGCAGCGAAATGACTGTTGCAAGCTGCTACAACACCGGCAAGATCTCCGGCACGGCCTCCGGCGGCATCGCAGGTGAGGTCAAGGGCAATGTGAACTGGAGCGGCACTGTGCAGGGGAAAATCACCATCTCCGCCTGCTATTCTGTCGGCGAAGCGGGCAGCGCCGTATTCGGCACGGTTGACACTGCTTCCTCCGAGATCTCCAAGTGCTATTATCTGAACACGCTGAACGCGGACGCGAACGCCGAAGCGCTGAACGAATCTGACCTCAAGGACGCCGACCTGTCCGACGCGTTCGGCCCGGTCTGCGGCGGCTATCCCGCGCTCAGATGGCAGACCGATGTGACCTTCCACGAGGCGAACGGCGAGGGCACGGTTGTTGCCGCACTGTGCACGGTGAAAGGCTACACCAGCTACTCCTGCAGCAAGTGCGGCGAAAGTTACCGCACGGCCTATGTCGCGGCACTCGGCCACGACTTCTGCGAGGATGCGGACGGCAGCGACAACAGCTGTGTCCTGACGGCTCCCACCTGCACGCAGCCGGGCAAGATCGTCCGTACCTGCCGCAGAGACGGCTGCTCAGAAACGAAGGAAGACATCGTTCCCGCCAAAGGCCATACGCCCAAGGACGGCACCGAGCAGGTCTTCACCGGCTATAAGACCTACGAATGCGCCGTCTGCGGCAAAACCTACACGGTCTGGGACGACGACCGCCTCAGCCATGTTTCCTACCCCGAGCAGACTGTCACCTCTATCAGCGTTTCCGACAACGGCAATTACCCCTGGGTCTACAATGCCGATCTGGACCGCTTTGAAAGCAGCAACCAGAATCAGGACAAGACCAGCTCCACGACCTCGTTCGCCTTTACGCTGAGCGCACCCACCGTTCTGCGCTTCGGCTACGGCGTTTCCTCGGAAAACGGCTATGACAAGCTGACCATCACGCTCGCAGCCGACGGCGGCAGCACGGAAACGCTGGCCGACGCTGTCAGCGGCGAGAAGAGCGGCAGCATCAAGAAGCAGCTTGCAGCAGGCAGCTACACACTGACGCTGTCCTATGTGAAGGACGACGCCTCCAAGGGCGGCTCGGATATGGCGTATGTCAGCGTTCTGACGCTGGCCGGCATGGCCCGCGTGATCGTGGAGAACACCACGTTCCCGAAGGCGGAGGGCGCTGTCTGGGAAGGCACGCTGGCCGACACCTGGATCGAGCTGACCGACGAATCGACCATGATGGGCTGCGTTGTGGAAGCACTGGATGGCCACACCGTCGTCGGCGCGGAAAGCAACTACATCTCCTCCATTGACGACCTCAAGGAGCAGCAGGGCGGCTCGATGTCCGGCTGGATGGGCACGCTCAACGACTGGTTCACAAACTTTGGCTTTGGTGAATTTACCGTTGCAAAGGGCACGCTCCATGCGGGCGATGAGATCCGCGTCATGTACACCCGCGATTATGGCGTCGATCTCGGCGGCGACTGGAACAATTCCGATACCCGCCTCAAGGCGCTCACGTTCAGCACCGGTAAGCTGGCGCCCAAGTTCAGCGGCGACACCTTCACCTACACCCTGACCGTGCCGGAAGGCACGACCTCGCTGCTCGTCACACCGACGGCGGCAAACAAGAACTATCAGGTCCGCGCCTATCTCGGCACGCAGGCTACGGGCCGCGAATATTCCCGCACGTCCCTGATCCCCATCGCAAATGGCAGCGTCATCACCGTCGTCTGCGCAGACGACAGCTGGCCCACCATGAATGAAACGAGCGACGGCAAGCGCACTTACACCATCAACGTGGTGTTCGGCACAGCTCAGTCCTCTGACGCGGGCGTTGCGTCCGTCAAGGTCGCGGATGTTGAGGCAGCCGCGGGTGAAAACAACGCCTACACCGTCACTGTACCCTACGGCACGGCTATCACGGCAGACAGCTTTGTTATTGCGCTCTCCGACGACAAGGCCAGCGTCACCGTAGGCCCGACCGAGGGCGAAAGCGGCGTCTGGAGCTTCACCGTGACCGCTGAGGACGGCACCGCTGTGACCTACACCGTCACTGTGACCGTCGCGGAAGCGCCGAAGTCCTCTGACGCAGGCGTGACCTCCGTTTCCGTCGCGCACACCCCGGCCTCGAAGACCGGTGAGACAACCTACACGGTCAAGCTGCAGACGAACGCCGAGGTTACGGCAGACAGCTTCCAGATCGTTCCGTCCGATGAAAAGGCCAGCGTCTCCGCTCCCACAGCCAACGGCGATGTCTGGACGTTCACCGTTACCGCCGAGGACGGCACGACCACCGCAGCGTATACCGTCACCGTGACCCGCAGAAGCGCATCTGAGACGACCCCACTGCGGACGGTTACGCTCTCCATGCTCAGGGCAAGCCTGGAGGATACGACAACGCGCAGCTTTACGCTGCATCAAACAGCGGGCAGCAATGTGCTGACTTCTCCGTATCGAATCGTTTCTGGCGCATCCGGGATTCAGTTCCAGGTTAAGGTATCCTACAATACGGCATATTCCGCCGTATATGCCTTCACGACGACCGACGGAACTGCAAAAGCAGTGGACGCCCCGCACGCGAAGAATATTGCCATCATCAATCCTGATCTTTCCGGCAGTCTGGTCGCGGTCATTACGCTGACGAACAAGACCGACGCCTCCGACGTCTGGGTCTACGAGCTGCGTATGCCGACCGAGGCGAACCATGCTCCCAGGCTGAAGGACGGCGTAATCACCCCGGCTGCGGCCTCGATCAACCTTGGCGAAAGCTATCAGTTTGATATGACGCAGATCTTTGAGGACGAGGACGCCTACGATAAGCTCACCTACCGCGTCTGGCGTGATGCCGAGAATCCGTTCTATGTACCGGCCTCCTACACATATACGCCCAGCGCTGCCGGTACGTATACGCTCGTCTTCAAAGCAAGCGACGGCAAGGCAGAAGCTCCGGAATACAAGTTCGTTCTTACTGTGATCGACCCGAACGCGAAGTCCTCTGACGCGGGTGTTGCGTCCGTCAAGGTCGCAGGCGTTGAGGCAGCAGCCGGTACGGCTGAAAACAGCTACTCCGTAACGCTTCCGGCAGGCACGGAGGTCATGGCAGCCAGCTTCGAGATTGTCACAAGCGACTCCGGTGCGACTGTCGGCGCTCTGACGAACGAAGGTACTGTCTGGAGCTTCACCGTCACCGCTGAGGATGGCGTGACCTCCAAGACCTACACCGTCACCGTTTCGTTCACCGAAGCCCCGAAGTCCAATGACGCGGGTGTCAGCAGCGTCACCGTTGCGGGCGTTGAGGCCACAGCCGGCGAGAACAACACCTACACCGTTACCCTCCCCTACGGCACGGACGTTACAGCGGGCAGCTTTGTGATCGTCACGAGCGACGCAGGCGCGACTGTCGGCGCTCTGACGAATGAAGGCAATGTCTGGACGTTCACCGTCACCGCTGAGGACGGCGTGACCTCCAAGACCTACACCGTCACCGTTTCGTTCACCGAGGCCCCGAAGTCCAATGACGCGGGTGTCAGCAGCATCACCGTTGCGGGTTTCAAGGCTGTGGCCGGTGCGAACAACAGCTACACCGTCACGGTTCCCTATGGCACGGTCGTCAAGACCGGCAGCTTCGTGATCGTCACGAGGCATCCGCGCGCGACTGTCAGCGCTCTGACAAACACCAGAAATATCTGGAGCTTCACCGTCACCGCTGAGGACGGCGTGACCACCGCAGTCTACACCGTCACGGTCAATACCGCCGCGCTTCCGGAGCCGATCACTCCGGGTGTCGACAATAAGAAGCCCGCTTCGAAGCCCGAGGTCAAGCTTCCGTTCACCGACGTTTCCACGTCCGACTGGTTCTATGACGACGTTGCGTTCGTATACGAAAACGGCCTGTTCTCCGGCACGGACAGCAGAAGCTTCAGCCCGAACGCGTCCATGACGCGCGCCATGCTCGTCACGGTTCTCTACCGGCTCGAGGGCGAACCCACTGTCACAGGCAGAAGCAGCTTTACCGATGTGCGTTCCGGCGCGTATTACGAAAAGGCTGTCATCTGGGCAGCCGCCAACGGCATCGTCACCGGCACGGACAGCACCTCCTTCTCCCCCGACGCCAAGGTCACGCGCGAGCAGCTTGCCGCGATCCTGTACCGCTATGCGCAGTACAGGAAGCTGGACACCGATGCGAGCGCAAAGCTGAACAGCTTCACCGACGCGGACAGCGTTTCCGCCTATGCCAGCGAGGCGCTCGGCTGGGCTGTCTCGGAGGGCCTGATCAACGGTGCTTCCGGCAAGCTCATGCCGAAGGGCGACGCGACCAGAGCACAGGTCGCCGCGATCCTCCACCGGTTCGTGAAAAATGTACTGAACTGACCTCATAATCCCAATTTGCAGCACAGGACTGCCCCCCTTTTTGGGGGGCAGCCCTGCGTGCTGTATTTCAGAGCATATCTGAAAGCCGGTAAAACAGACCGGCAGCAGCTATTGCGCCACTGGACAGATTACCGGTTTTCAGATATACTTGAAATGATACAACACATATGGAGTTGAATTGCGTGAACGTCTGGAAAACAAATAAAAAGGCCGCCGTCTGGGCGGTGCTGGCGCTGGTGCTGGCGCTGGTGCTGACGGCTGCGCTGCTGACCGGGTGCGGAGCGCCGCAGGCCGGGCCGAGCTATCACTGCACCGTCTCCATTTCCTGTGCATCGATTCTGGAGCACATGGAGCTTTGCAGCGAGGAAAAGCGGGAGCTGGTGCCGGAGGACGGCTGGCTGCTGGAGTCTGTAGAGGTCAGCTTTCAGGAGGGCCAGAGCGCTTTTGACGTTTTGCAGCAGGTCTGCCGGGAGAATAAACTCCATCTGGAATTTTCCACGACGCCGGTTTACGGCTCGGCTTACATTGAGGGCATCGGGAACCTCTATGAATTTGACTGCGGGGCGGAATCCGGCTGGATGTACGCGGTGAACGGCTGGTTCCCGAATTACGGATGCAGCCAGTATGCGCTGCAGGACGGAGACACGGTCACGTGGGTTTATACTTGTGAGCTGGGCAGGGACGTCGGCAGCGGCGGCTGGACAGAGGGCGAATGAGAAACAAAGACGCTTTTTCGGGATATCATCCCGTGATCAATTTTCTATATTACGCACTGGTGCTGCTGTTTTCGATGTGTTTGATGCATCCGGTCTATCTGGCGATCTCGCTGACCGGGGCACTGGCATATGACATTTATTTAAAGGGCCGGAAAGCGGTACGGTTTACCGTCATGGGGCTTCTCCCTATGGCGGCGCTTGCCGCGCTTTTGAACCCGGCCTTTAACCATGAGGGCGCGACGATTCTGACGTATCTGCCCTCCGGGAATCCGCTGACGCTCGAATCCATGCTCTATGGTGCGTCGGCAGCGGTCATGCTGGCAAGCGTCGTATTGTGGTTTTCCAGCTACAACGAGGTTATGACTTCGGACAAGTTTGTGTATTTATTTGGACGCGTGATTCCGGCGCTGTCGCTTGTTTTGTCCATGGCCCTGCGGTTCATTCCGAAGTTCAGGGCGCAGATGCAGACGGTTTCGGAGGCGCAGGCTTGTATCGGACGCGATACGAAAAACGGAAGCGTATTCCGCCGCGTTGGGAACGCTGTCAAAATCTTCTCAATCATGGTCACATGGTCGCTCGAAAATGCCATTGAAACGGCGGACTCCATGCGCTCACGCGGCTATGGCCTGCCGGGGCGCACGGCATTTTCGATCTATCGTTTTGACGACCGGGACAAGTCCGCGCTTGCGTGGCTGGTTTTCTGCGGGGCGTATCTCATTTCCGGCTGGATGGCGGGCGGAACGTATTTCCGGTATTATCCGACGGTGAAGGCCGCCGCATGGACGCCGATGACAGTGATCTTTATGCTCGTGTATCTTGCGCTGGTGCTGACGCCGGTGATTCTCGACCGAAGGGAGGACAGGCTGTGGAACTCTTTGCAATCAAACATCTGAATTTTGCGTATCCAGAACAGGCAAAGAATGCGATCTCCGATTTCTCGCTGTCCGTCCGGCCGGGAGAATTTCTGGTGGTCTGCGGTCCGTCCGGTTGCGGGAAATCGACGCTGCTGCGGCAGTTAAAAACCGTCCTTGCGCCGCACGGACGAAGGCGCGGTCAAATCCTGTTTGACGGAAAGAATCTTGATGAACTTTCCCAGCGCGAACAGGCTGAAAAAATCGGCTTTGTGCAGCAAAGCCCGGAGAATCAGATCGTCACGGATAAGGTCTGGCACGAGCTGGCGTTCGGGTTGGAATCGCTCGGCTATGACACACCGACGATCCGCCGCAGAGTGGCGGAAATGGCGTCATTTTTCGGCATCCAGACATGGTTTTATAAGTCTGTTACAGAACTGTCCGGCGGACAGAAGCAGCTTCTGAATCTTGCGTCTGTGATGGTGCTTCAGCCGAAGGTGCTGATTCTCGACGAGCCAACAAGTCAGCTTGACCCGATTGCAGCGTCGGACTTTTTGGCAACGCTCGGCAAGATCAACCGGGAGCTTGGCACGACGATTATTCTGACCGAGCATCGCTTGGAAGAAGCGTTTTCCTTCGCGTCGCGCGTGGCGGTCATGGACGGCGGCAGACTGCTTTGCAGCGGAACGCCTGCCGAGGTGGGCGCGGAATTAAAATCCAGCGGGAACGCGATGTTTTTGGCCATACCGGCCGCCATGCGGATATGGGCGGCGACGGATTCCAAGGCAGTTTGCCCCATTTCTGTCTGTGACGGGCGAAACTGGCTGCTGGAATATGCAAAAACGCAGGAGTTGAAGCCGATTCCGGAAGAAAATAAAAACGCGCCGGACACGGAAACCGTTGTCTCGGCGCGGGAAATCTGGTTCAAATACGATAAGGACTTGTCCGATGTGGTCAAGGGTTTATCCTTGGAACTGCACAAAGGTGAATTTCTGGCCCTGCTCGGCGGCAACGGCACGGGCAAGACCACCACGCTCAAGCTGCTGGCAAGTCTGAAAAAGCCGTATCGCGGGGAACTGAACATCACCGGCAGCGTCGGAATGCTGCCGCAGAATCCGCAGACGCTGTTTGTAAAAGCCACGGTGCGCGAGGACTTATTGGAGATCATACCAAAATCCGAACGGAAATCTGAGCGTCTCGCACAGGTCGTTTCGCTCTGCAAGCTGGCGGAGCTGCTTGACCGCCATCCCTACGATCTTTCGGGCGGCGAACAGCAGCGCGCGGCGCTGGCGAAAATCCTGCTTCTGAATCCGGACATTCTACTCCTTGACGAACCGACGAAGGGACTTGACGCGGAGTTCAAGCAGACGTTTGGGCAGATTCTGCGGACGCTGCGAACGTCCGGCGTGGCGATTCTGATGGTCAGCCATGATATCGAATTCTGCGCGAAGTATGCCGAACGCTGCGCCCTGTTTTTTGACGGCAATATCGTCACCGAGGCTGCGCCGCGCACGTTTTTCAGCGGCAACAGCTTCTACACGACCTCCGCGAACCGCATTGCGCGCGATGTGCTGCCGGAAGCAGTCACGCCGGAGGATGTGATCGCGGCCTGCGGCAGAGCGGTCGCGCCGGAACCGGCACTGCCGGAATATCAGCGTATTCCGCCTGCACCGGAGAAGGAAGCGCAGGTTCTGAAAAAGCTCCCGGTCTGGCGCAAGGCGCTTGCCGCCGTATCCGGTATCGTGTCGCTGGTGCTGATGATCCAGGCCATCGGCGTGACCGATCTGACAAAGCTTGTGGACGCAGGCGGACTGACAGGTCTTGCGGGCAGCCAGATGAGGCTCTACGGCATTCTGCTTCTCTCGCTGCTCGTGTTTGCGCTGTCCATTGGCCGAAAAGCCGACCGCCCGGATTATCTCATCCAGACGCCCGTGGAAAAGCGGAAGCTGAGGAACCGCACGATTTTTGCGACGGCTTTGATCCTCCTGCTCATTCCGCTGACGCTGTTCATCGGTGTGTACTGCTTCGGCGGGAAACGGTATTATTTCATTTCGCTGCTCATTCTGCTCGAATGTATGCTGCCGTTCTTCCTCATCTTCGAAGGGCGAAAGCCGCAGGCACGGGAGCTGGTGCTGATTGCCGTGCTCGTTGCACTGAATGTGGCAGGCCGCGCCGCGTTCTTCATGCTGCCGGAATTCAAACCGGTCGTGGCAATGACGATCCTGGCGGGCGTGGCCTTTGGCGGCGAAACGGGATTCTTAGTCGGCGCGATGACCATGCTGGTTTCGAATATGCTGTTTTCCCAAGGCCCGTGGACACCGTGGCAGATGTTCGCGATGGGGTCAATCGGCTGGCTGGCGGGAGTTTTGTACCGCAAGGGCGTCCTGCGGCGGTCGAAGCTCAGTCTGTGCATCTTCGGCGTGATCGCCTCGACCGTGATCTTCGGCGGTATTATGAATCCCGCGTCCGCGCTCATGTGGTCAGAAACGATCAGCTGGAAGATCATCATGAGCTATTACATCACCGGCATTCCGGTCGATCTGGTACGTGCAGTCGCTACGTTCGTCTTTCTCTGGCTCGGCGCGGAGCCGATGCTGGAAAAGCTGGACAGGATCAAAACAAAATACGGCCTGGCGGAGTAAGCTCCGCCGGGCCGTTCGGTCTATCAAAGAACTGCTGTTTTCCTATTTTGCGCAGGCTTTCCAAGGCCAGCGTAGGGGCGGACGCGGTTTTTATTCATGTCCGGCGGCGCTTGGGATGTCCTGAAGCGCGAAGCGGTATTCCTGTTCCGCATCGGGATATTTCTCCCGGTCGACCTTGCTCAAAAACATTTCGAGCGGACGGACCCACAGGCCGCCGTCGCCGTAGAGCTTCCGGTAAATCACGCAGGGCTCACCGCTCTCGGAGTCCTTTGCAAGCGCCTCCACGAGATAATAATCGCCTTTGAAATGGCGGTAGACCCGCCCGATCTGAAGCTGCTGCATACCGCTTCTCCCCTTTCGCATTCATGTCCCGCAGGCCGGTTTGACCAGCCTGCGGGCGTTCAGTTTTATTTTTTCAGTTTGTCTTTATCAAAGAAATATTCCTTCGTCAGCTTCGCCACGACGCCGGACAGAGCGAACAGGGCGATGAAGTTCGGGATCGCCATGAGGCCGTTGAACGTGTCGGCAATGTCCCACACCACGTCGAGCGACGCGACCGCGCCGACCACAACGACGATGATGAACAGGACCTGATAGGCCTTCGAAACCTTGAGGCCAAACAGATACTGGACACAGCGGCTGCCGTAGAGCGACCAGCCGAGGATCGTTGTGAACGCGAAGAGCATCAGGGCCAGTGCGACGAAGACGGAAGCGAATTTCTGGCCGAACATGGTGGAAAATGCGGCTGTGATCAGCTCGGAGCCGACCTTGTGGCCGAAGGTGATATCCACGCCGCTGCAGATGATGGTCAGGGCCGTCAGGGTGCAGATGACGATGGTATCGGCAAAGACCTCGAAGATACCGTACAGGCCCTGCTGGACGGGGCTCTTGGTGTCAGCCGCCGCATGGGCGATGGCTGCGGAGCCAAGGCCCGCTTCGTTGGAGAAGGCGCTTCTGCGCAGGCCCCAGACAATGGTCTGTTTGAGCGCGATGCCGCTGGCTGCGCCAAACATCGCCCCGGGCGTAAAGGCCGTGGCAAAGATCTTGCCGAAGGCCGGGCCGATATTGCTGGCATGGCCAAAAATCACGACCAGAGCAAAAATAATGTACAAGATGCTCATGACCGGGACGAGCTTTTCCGCCACGGCGCCGATGCGTTTGATGCCGCCGAAGAGGATCACGCCGATCAGCGCGGCGATCGCAACGCCGAACACGAAGTTCAGCAGCTTCCGCTCCCCTTCCGCAGCCGGAATGAAGGCGTCGATGGCGTCGTTCAGGGAGCCGACGATGGAGTTGACCTGCGACATATTGCCGATGCCGAAGGAAGCGATGGCTGCGAAAACGCAAAACAGAATGCCGACCCACTGCCAGTGCTTGCTGAGACCGTTTTTGACGTAGTACATCGGGCCGCCGACCCAGTCACCCTTTGCGTCGCGCTCGCGGTATTGGATGGACAGCGTGACCTCGGAATACTTGATCATCATGCCGAGCAGCGCCGCCAGCCACAGCCAGAACACTGCACCGTAGCCGCCGAGGGCGATGGCCTGCGAGGTGCCGACGATATTGCCGGTGCCGACCGTCGCAGCCAGGGCCGTTGTGACAGCCTGCAGCGGCGTGACCGCGCCAGCGCCTGCCTCCTGCTTCTGGAACATCTTGCCGACCGTGTTTTTCATCGCATAGCCAAACCGCGTGAACTGGATCCCACGATTGCGGATGGTCAGATACAGACCGCCGACAATGGTACATGGCAGAAATATATACAGCCATGCGACCGTGTTCAGGGTTCCCGTGAAGAAATTGATGATAGCTTCCATAGTTCTCCTTTCCGGACGCCTTGCGGACGTCCCTCTCCCTTCTCAGAATATAACAAGTACGGTATGCATCATACCATAAAATAACTATTAAATCAATTTAAATCGCTACACAACATTATAGAATCTTTCCACGTACATTTGTGCATAATGCAAAGACATACGCAAAAACAGTGTTTCTGAGAAAAAAGGGATTGACGCGGCGGGAAAAACGTGCTATATTATTTAGGCAATCGAGGTGCTAGTGTGGCTCAGTCGGTAGAGCAGCTGATTCGTAATCAGCAGGTCGCCGGTTCAAGTCCGGCCACTAGCTCCAGAAACCGGTGAAAATCGTAAGATTTTCGCCGGTTTTCTCTTTTATTTGTTCGGATTTTCGGGTAGCAAATTTGCCTGACCCACACCGTGACCCACACGCGGAAATATTCAGAAAGCGCCGGAGAGGATGACTGTCCATCCCCTCCGGCGCTCGATTCATTTTTATGCGGCTCGTTTGTCTCCAATGCGGTTGCAGCTTACAGAAATACACGGTATATTTGGAATATCGAAAAATTTTTTTCGGAAAGGATGTGCTGTTTTGCCTTTCTGAATTGTTATATCTATGAGGCCTCAAAGAAATGGAGAAACAGGCAGATGAAACAAGAACAGGTTCTGGCGCTCTATGACGCATATGCCGACAGCGTCTATCGCGTGGCGCTCGGGTATCTGCGTTCGCCGCATGACGCGGAGGACGCGGTACAGGCGGTTTTCTGCAAGCTGATGGAGCAGAAACTAAGCGTCTACCCCGGTCGGGAGCGTGCATTTTTGACAAAGCTGACGGTAAACCACTGCAAAAACCAGCTTGCAGCCGCAAAAAAGTTTGCACCGGATGCATTAGACGATCTGATCCTGCCCGCAGAGCCGGAGGATCGTACGCTCTACCGCGCCGTGATGGAGCTGCCGGAGAAATATCGCGTAGTGATCGTCCTGCACTGCATGGAGGGGTATTCCTTTTCCGAAATTGCCGGGTTTCTGCACATTACTGTTTCCGCCGTTTCAATGCGCCTGCACAGAGCGCGAAACATGTTGGACGAACAACTTGGGAGGGATTGACATGGAGCAAAATTTGAAACGCATTGCAGATTCTGTTTGCATGCCGGAAGACAGCCGGACGCGCATCCGCGCGCAGATCGCCTCCCACCGGGAAAAACAGGAGGCTTCTATCATGAAAACAAAAAAGCACTTGCCGCGTTTGGCGGTCGCGCTGGCCGTGCTGCTGGCGCTGTCACTGACAGCCGCTGCTGTTGCGCTTCAAAAGTCGCGCGGCTTCGTTATTACCGAACGAATGAGTCAAGCCGAAAAGGACCAGTTGGTTGAAGAATCTTCAATCGTCTATGCCAGAAAACAAATTGACGCCGACGGAACGGTTCACTATTTTAACAGCGACGGCAGCGAAGCGCTGGTTCTCTCCGCGGAGGAAGACGCCGCTTATCAGACGCGGCTTCGCGCGGAGCACGACCGGGCCGTCTGCGAAAGCACTGCTCTTGTCGATCTGTCAACGATGCCGGTTCTTCCGAACGCTGTGACGGAGCTTGCCGTGGATGCGGACGGGAATTTTGCCGGGTTCGGATTTGAAAACGCGCAGATGGTTTTGCTGTATCCGGAAGCTTCCGGCGGCTTTTCCTTGCAGGCAGGCGACACCGTGACGCTTTCTTTTGATACCGAAAAGCTTTGCAGCCTCGGCTTCGGAAGCTTCAAAGACGGGGAATATGCTGGAGAAACCACCGTTTCCGTAGACGGTTTTCTGTACACGTTTGAGATTGAAGCGGACGGGGAATACTGTTTCTTTCTCGAAAACCTGAGTGCCGGCATGTGCATCCTTTCAAACGGCGCTGTGACTGTCCATTAAACGATACCGCGCCGGAGAAATAAATCCTTCTTCGGTGCGGCTTTCTTCACATGACCCGCGCCATGAAATTCCCCATCTTTTCTGCCGCGCTCTCCTGCATCTGGCGCGTGACGTGCGTGTAGGTGCGGAGCGTAAAGCCTGCATCGAAGTGACCGAGCATACTGGATACCGTTTTCACGTCTATGCCGTTTTGCAAGGCTAACGTTGCGAATGTGTGACGCAAGTCGTGAAATCTCAGGTGTTCCAGCCCTGCGTCCTTCAGAATTTTCTTGTGGATGTTGACCACTGAATCCGGGTGGTACATTTCACCGGTTTTCGGGGATGGGAACATCCATGGATTGCTTGGGTGTTTCTGGTGTTCTGCGACCAGCAGCTCGACAGCGTCCTGCGGAATCGAGATTTTGCGGATGGAGTTTTCCGTTTTCGGCTGCGTGATATCGGGTTCGCCTGCATTGTTGCGTCCTGCCTGCTTGCTGACGGAGATTGTCTTATTCTCGATGTTCAAGTCCGACCATTGCAGCGCCACCAGCTCGCCCTTGCGCAGGCCGCTGATGAGTTCCAGATAGAACATCGGCAGGACGCCGCGCTGGTCAGCTGCGGTCAAGTAGGACTTGATCTGCTCCTGCGGCAGGATCTTCATTTCGTGCTTCGGAATTTTCGGCGGGACGCAATCGTCTGCCGGATTACGCACGATCAGCCGTTCTTTGACCGCCCGGTCGAGCGCATTGTGCAGCATCGTGTGGATGCCGCGAATCGTCGAGTCGCTGAGCCCCGGCTGCTTCCCCTTCTGCGCTTCGCGGAGCCGTCCGTGCTCCTGTAGGTCTTTGTAGAGCCATTGCAGGTCGCGTCCAGTCAGTTTTTTCAGCGGAATATCTCCGAGGCGTGGCGTGATATGTAACTCGATTCCGCGTCGGTAGTATTCGGCAGTTGAAAATCGCAGGTGCGGTTTTGCGTATAGCTCATACCACGTTTGCAGCCATGTGCCGAGCGTGTATTCGTCTGCTCTCCGTACATCGACGCTTTCCGCTTCCGCAACCGCCTTTGCCAGCTTCTCTTTTACCTCTGCCTGCGTTTTGCCAAGAACGTTCTTAATCAGCCGCTTGCCGGTTTTCTCATCGTATCCGGCAGTGTATCTCCCCTCCCAGCGTCCGTCTTTCCGCTTTCGGATGTTTCCTTCGCCGTTTGCCCGTTTCTTTGCCATGTCTGTGCCTCCTTCGTTTTGGTAGCACAAACAACTACCACAGAACAGGCGCAAAGTCTACTGATTTTTTCGGAAGATCGGAATGTTTTTCAATTGCTTTTGCGTCTGCTGAAAATCCCTATTCTTTGTTTACTGCGGCGCAGTTTTTGCGTGTGCCTGAGGCTCAACTTACCGATTTTCCAGATAGCGATGAACCGCCCATATCACGTCGTCCAACAGATCCTGTTCTGGCGAATTTAGTTTCAGCACCTCGCTTCCCGTTTCGATAATGCCTTTCAGCAACGTGTCGATGGAAACGTGAAGTGCATCTGCAATTCGCAGGCATGCCTCCAGGCTTGGGTGCGCGCGGCCCATTTCGATACACGAAATATACTTTTGCGTCGTAAAAACCATCTCAGACAGTTCTTCCTGCGACAAATGCTTCTCGTGCCGGAGTGCACGGACATTCTCGCCGAACCGCAGATAGAGCTGGTTGGGGGCGTAAGCGTCAAACCACCCCGCGCATAGACAGGCATGAGACAATAGTAACGGGACGTTGCGAAACGTTCCGTTACTGTCATA
>OGXR01000396.1_pt1 | contig 34873 bp, 25 predicted proteins | sample 1576331 | NCBI WGS metagenome assembly OGXR01 (sample SAMEA3541473, study PRJEB24748) | human gut metagenome | biome: human gut; feature: human-associated habitat; material: faeces | place: China | collected 2012 | reverse complement strand
GAGCACGATGCAGAGGCCGAGCGTGCGGCGCACGCCGGCAAGATCCTTTTTGCCGAAGTATTGCGCCATAAACACGCTTCCGCCGCCCGTGACGCCGAACAGGCAGATGTCCAGCAGGTACGCAAGCTGGTTTGCCGCACCAACGCCCGCAAGCTCAATGTCGCCTAAGCCGCCGATCATGATGGTATCCACCATGTACATGGCGGTGGAAAGGAGCTGCTGGAGCATAATGGGCAGGCAGACGGCAAATACTTTCCGATAGAACGCCTTGTCCGAAAGGCCGAGGATGTCGCGAGTCATAAAACGTGGTGCCCTTTCATGAGATTGCAGGGATACTACGACTACAATGATAACATTCTGCGGAAAAATTGTGAAGTGCGCGCCGGGAAATCCCGGTTTGTGGTATACTGGTTACAATACAAAAAACCTGTGCAGGAAAGGGCTGAACGCAATGCCGTATTTTTATTATGATTCCATGCTGTGGGTGGTGCTCGCCGTTGCGGTGATCGGCATGATCGCCGCCGCGGCTCTGCTGCTGATTTTCCCCCACGGCGACAACCCCGACGACCGGAACTTCATCGACGCCTGGAGCTGGGCGCTCTTCGGCGGTGTTTTCGTGGGTTCGTGGCGCAAGGTCAACCCCATCCTGCTGATCGTCCTCTCGGCCGGGGCGGGAATCCTGATTTACTACGTATTCTAACCCGACACACCATGAAGAAATCCTTAAAAAAACAGTTAAAAAAGTGGAATATCGGCGACTATGTCCGCCAATTCTCGATCGTTACGGGCGGCGTGCTGCTGACGCTGTGGCTGACGGCCAAAATTGCCGACTCGGCAAAACAGAGGGAGGTGCGGCAGGCCATGCAGCTCGTTGCGCTCGAACTGCGCGACAACCTGCAAGTTATACAGGATTACAAATGGATGTACAACGACGAGAAACGGGTCGCATACCGCCTGAAGGAGCATGATTTCTCGCTCGACGGTCTTCCCGCCGACACGGTAGCTTACTATACCCGGCGGATCACCGGCAGCATGGGAAAACCCTACCGCTTCCTAACCGACGCGCTGGAGATGTTCAAGACGACGGGCATCGCGTCCGACATCGCCGACAAACAGATCGTCATCGACCTTCTGCGCTGCTACAACGAACTCGGGGCATTCGACAACTCGATGAATATCTACTACGACCAGCGCATGAAAGCCATCCTGCCCGAACAGATGGGGGAAACCTTGTGGTCTGCGGATACGAATATCGACAAGGTATTCGGCAAAATGCTCGCCAGCAAAAAGGTGCGGAACTGGCTCGGTATGATTCCGAGGGCTTTCGACTCACGCTACTTCGAGACGAATGAAGAAAAGCTCGAAACAATGATTGCCGAGCTGGAAAAACGCTACCAGTAGATCAAGTGTCCGCGGATCGGTCAAAAGCACCGCGATCAGTCCTACCGGCGGTGTAAAGATCACGCTGACGAGGAGTGCTCAATCGCCGTAGTCATCCCGGTGGGCATACCCGACCGGTTCTTCCTCCGAAGTGGAAGAGCCTTCTTTAAGGAATATCCCGGAATCGAAGCGCCGGGCGGTCTGATGCAGGGGTATGGACATCTCCGTTCCGGGTTTCACAGAGCCAGCAGCATGGCCCCGCCCGTCAGCGCCAGCAGCAGGAACGCGGCGAAGAACAACAGCCCCAGAATGGCGACGACGGTTCCGACACAACCCCATCGCTGCCCTCCGCCGGGCAGCGGATCGGTCAGCAGGGCGACGATCAGCCCGACGAGCGGCGTGAAGATCAGGCTTATCAGAAACGCCCAGCCGAAGCCGATACGGCGGTGGCTGCCGATGATGCCCACCAGCACGGCGAGGAAACAGCCGCTCAAAATTCCGAATATCACTGCAAGAATACTCATATCACGTGTTTTAAGGTTGATAGAATCCGTCTAAACTCACGGGCGCAGAACCGAAAGGAAAAAGGAACGAAGCCTCCGGGAGCTCCTAAAACCGGCGGGCCTCCGCAGGGCGGAGCTGCGCCCTGCCAACTTGCCCCGGCAAGTTGAAACCGATTTCTTATGCCCTTTTCGGCCGCTGCAATTTCGCAGTCTGCAACTGCCGTTCTGCGCTCGTATTCATAGAACCGGCGTCTTACGCCTGCGCCGCGGAACGCGACACGGGATTCCGACTTGAGGACGGCTGCCAAAAACACAGCGCATCCCCCGCGCCCCCCCCCGCAAACCCTACCGCGTAAACCGGTAATAGGTTCCCAACGGCAGCTGCTTGCCGGCCCGGTCGGTGAAACACAGCTCGCCCCACTGCTCCTCGCGCGGCGCGCCGAACGCCTGCCTCACAGCCGTGCGTGCCAGCGTCGACGAGAGGCCCATCGAGTAGAGGTTCAGCACCAGAAACGCCCCCCGGGGTTCGAGCAGCTGCGCGCAGCACTCCAGCATCTCGCCGATGTTGTCCTCCAGAATCCACCGCTCGCCGCCGGCCCCGCGCCCGTAAGCCGGGGGATCGAGGATGATCCCGCGGTAAAGGCTCCCGCGGCGCACTTCGCGCCGGACGAATTTCAGCGCATCCTCGACGATCCACCGCACGCCCTCCAGGCCGCTCAACTCCATGTTCTCGCGCGACCAGGTCACCACCTGCCTGACCGAATCGACGTGCGTCACCTCGGCCCCGGCGGCCCGCGCCGCGAGCGTCGCCCCGCCCGTATAGGCGAAGAGGTTCAGCACCTTGGGGGCGCCACCTCGCGCAACGCCCGAACCGACAGCCGCAACACGCTCGCCATCAGTAGGTCCGTCTCCGGCCAAAGCCCGGCAGTTGTCGTAGATGAAATTCCAGTTGGCGGCCTGCTCGGGGAAGATGCCCACATGCTTGAACGACGTAAGCCCCAGCCGCATGCGCAGCCGCATCCGCTTATAGGCATACTCCACCACCCAGCGGTCGGGCATTCCGGGCGCGAGACGCCATTCGCCCCGCTCGTCGCTGCGCGCATCGCGCCGAAACGAAGCGTCGGCCATGCGCCGCCACTCCTCTTCGGCGAGCGAGCGCCTCCAGATGGCCTGCGGCTCGGGACGGCGCGTCACATAACGCCCGAAGCGTTCCAGTTTCTCGAAATCCCCCGTGTCGAGGAGTTCATAATCCCCGAAATCGGGCGTCAGCTGTTCCTGCATACATTATTTTATAAATAGTTACACACCTTCCGGCTCCCGCTTTTCAAGCGGATCGACCAGCGACATTTCGCAGGCCTCGCAGTCGAACGCCAGCCGGTAACGGTAGGCGCCGTGTTCCAGAAACAGGTCGCCGCGCAGCCGCGGATGCTCCCGAAGGCATTCGCCGATCTCGCGGCGGATACAGTAGGCCGAACGCAAGACCACATGCCCGGCGGTCGTCGACGCGAGGTCCAGCCCCCGTTCGATCTGCCGCACCCCGTGGTCGCGGTAGAACGCCTCGGCCAGCCGGTTGGTGACGTTCTCCTCGGCCGCAAGCCGTTCCGACGGGTATTTCGCGGCGGGATTCTCGGGCAGAATGCGGTGTTCCGGCCGCCGTTCGCGGCGCGCTCCGGCAAGTGCCGCCAACGCTTCGCGGCGCAGTTCCGCAGCCAGCGACGCCGGCACGAACCACTCCGCGCCCCGCACTTCGGCTTCGCGGACCGCGAAGATCGTGTCGCCCGACTTCATCGCCTGCGCACGCAGTGCGGCGGCATTGGCGTCGGGATTCTTCGCCGGGTCGAGCCGCACGGCCCGCACGGCCGAGGCCGCAACGCCCTCGCAATCCGTATAAGTAAGTTTCAGCCCTTCGGCCGTCGCCTCCGCCGCGGCCTTCGCCGGAATCACCCGCCGCGTGCGGCTGCGCTCCACGGCCAGCGTGAAACGGCGGTCGAAATTGCGGCGGACCTCCGCCCCGGGCGTGATCCCCTCCATGCGATTGGGCGTGATGCGGCGACCCTCCACGGCGTTGACGTTGGTCCCGGTCACGCCGCGCGGCGTCAGGAAACAGATGCCGTCGCCCGGCGCAAGATCGTGCGCACCATCGAGCGTGAACGTGCCGCCCGAAACGCCCGCCACGCGGCCCACCCGTTCGCCGACCGCCTTCGGGGTGTCGAACGACGCCACTCCGGCGCGCTTTCCGTCCAGAAAATAGTCGGACTCCCCGCGTGTAAAACTCTTCGACGGATCGGGCGTGAAATCCGGGACGCTCTCGCCGACGGACGACCGCACCAGCCCCGGCCGCAGGGCCAGCGCCTCGTCCACCGCCCGGCGGTAGTGGGCCACAACGTTCCGGATATAAGCGAGATCCTTGAGCCGACCTTCTATCTTGAATGAAGTGACACCCGCATCCAGCAGATCGCCAATGCGTTGCGAAAGATTCATGTCGCGTACCGACAGCAGATGCTTCCCGGCAATCCAGGTCCGGCCCTTTCCGTCGGTGAGGTCCCACGTCAGGCGGCAGGGCTGGCTGCACGCCCCGCGATTGCCGCTGCGCGCGGACATCGACCGCGAGAGGAAACAGCGGCCGCTGTACCCCACGCAGACCGCCCCGTGGACGAAGCATTCGACCTCGGCCGCGGTGGCGGCGCAGATGGCCCGGATCTCCTCCAGCGTGAGGTTGCGTTCGAGAATCACCCGCGCAAACCCCGCCTCGCCCAAGAACCGCGCCCCCTCGGGCGTGCGGTTCGAAACCTGCGTCGAGGCGTGCAGCTCCACCGGAAGGTCCATCCGCCGCAGAGCCATGTCCTGCACGATCAGCGCATCGACGCCCGCGTCGATCAGGCTGCGGGCCTGCCGTTCGGCGGCCTCCAGTTCGTCGTCCCACACGAGCGTGTTGAGCGTGGCGTGGACCCGCACTCCGAAGCGGTGGGCATACTCCACGACCCGGGCGATCTCCTCCGCGGAGTTCCCCGCGGCCTGCCGCGCGCCGAACCGCGCGCCGCCGATATAGATCGCATCGGCGCCGTAGTCCACGGCGGCCGCGGCCGCAGCGTAATCTTTGGCAGGAGCTAACAGTTCAACGAGTTTCATTTTTTTCTTTTTGCAAAAGTAACAAAAAGCGGTCAATATCGGGACGCCGCGGACGGAAAATCGCGGGAACCGCCGCCGGGACGGACATTATCAATTATCATTCAACAGCTTACACCCCAAATTGTCAATATATAACAAATATCCTTCTTTTTCACCGGACCGGAAATATCCCTGCGATGACAATATCCGACAAACAAAACAGTTGCAGCCGCAAAACGGCTGTCATTCTTCAAAATCATTAAAACTCAACATTATACACACGCATAACACCGAAAAACAAACAATAAGAAAAGACTTTTACGACAATATTTTCAGAATTTCCAGAAAGCATTCGGGCAAATTTTCGTATATTGTGCCGCAAATAAACAAGTCCAAAAATTTCACACGATGCAATTTTCAGCAAATACGGTTCTCCGGAAACGGGATACCGTACCCATTCATTTTTTATTCCTAATCCAATTTTTATGAGAAGATGCTTTACGCTATTGACGGTTCTCGTCCTCTGCGCCTCAAGCGGCTGCGACGACAAGAACAAAGAGGAGGTCGCGGATGTGATCGTCCTCTCGCGAAGTAGTGTCGCGTTCGCCCAGAAAGGCGGAACGACCACCGTCGCGGTAGCCACGCCCTCCGACTGGAAGGTGAGCTGTCCGGACGATTGGGTGACGCTGGCCTCCGAAGAGGGCCTGCTGACCATCTCCGCGGCAAGCAATACGACCGACAATGTCCGCAACTCGAAAATCACCGTGGAAACGGCCGGCGACAAACAGGAAATCGCCGTTCACCAGGCATTCTCGTGGGAAACGGTCCTGCTGTCCACCACCGCTTCGGAGGAAATTTCGCTGGATTCCGAAGGTGAGAGCGTTCTCTTCACCGTGGTCTCCAACGGCCAGTGGAGCGTCACGAGCGACGCCGACTGGGTTTCGGTCGAAAGCGACCCGGTCAGCGGAACGGTACGCGTCGGCGCCCCGCGCAATCCCGACGCCCACCGCAATGCGACGCTCACCGTCCGGGCGACCAAAGGCTCCGCTACGGAATCCTGCAAAGTGACCGTTTCGCAAATCTCACGCGAGGAAAACCCCTACTACCAAATGCTGGGATATTACGGACTTCATGCGGAAAACTGGTATTACGGCCGTGAACCGATCGGCGTGAGCGGCACGGGTACGTTCTGCACCGTCGAAGAGAAAGAGTACCGCAAGAGTTTCTACATCAAGAACCTGTTCCTGACGGGCACGGTCGTGGAAGCCACCTACGACAAAAACACCCAAACCATGTCGATCGAACTGGGCAGGCTCTGCTACACCCGCGAGATCTCCCCGACGGTCTCCCGCTTCCACTACCTGTACTCGATCAACATGCAGGGCGGAGGTTTCCACAACGGCATGCTGACCGGCAGGCTGGGAGAGGGCTACAACGACGACGCGGACGAAACCCGCAAGGCGATCCTCCTGAACGGTTTCGAATCGCCGTACACCACGCTGGGCATCATCGGATACCAGGAGCAGCAGTGGCTGTCGTTCGGCGACCTCTACTACGCCACCGGCACGATGTATCTCGTGGACTGGGACATTCCGGCCGACACCGGCACGGCCCCGACCTCCGTCACCCGGGCCGCCGACGGCATCGCACCCTCGGGCAGCACCTTTCCCGTATCGAAACATTAAACCGCAGCACACATGAAAAAATTATATGCACTGACAGCTTTACTGCTCGGCATGATGGGGTGCTCCGAAGAGACGATCACCTACACCAACCCCGTCCCGGGCGACGAACCGTCCGGCATTGCGGCCGAACTGGGCATCTCGTCGAAAAACACATGGTTCGCCGCTGAAGACGAACGCAACGCCTCGATCGGCTTCAAGAGCCTGGGCGGAGAGGTCGTCGTGGACATCCAGACCAACACGACGTGGAAATACGACGCCGTCAACGCCGGCTGGCTGACCATCGAGAAAGACGACGTCGCCGACCAGCTCGTCCTGAACTGCGAGGGCAACAAGGTCGAGGAGCAGCAGCAGGCTACGATCACCATTACCGCCGGCGACAAGACCGCGACCATCTCCGCCACGCAGAACGCGTACGGCACGCTCGAAATCGCCGCATCGAAAAACAACTTCCAGATTCCCGCCGTCGGCGAACTGACCGCCGAATTCGAAGTGCAGTCGACCGACGAAGACTGGATCTTCGAAACCAAAGACTGCCCGTGGCTGCTTCTCGAACAGCAGGGCGACAAAGTCACGATGACGCTCGACCCCAACGAGGAGATCGAGGACCGCGAAACGACCTTCGTGCTGATTGCCGGCGAGGGGGGGGGAAATCCCGTCTCTGAAACGATCCGCGTCACGCAGGACCGCGCCGTCTACGTCAACGTTTCGCTAAAAACCATTCCCCTCTCGCCCACTCCCACCGAATCCGACAAAAAAGAGTTGGGAATCAGATCCAACTACGACTGGGAGTACACGCTTTCCGAAAATTCCGACTGGCTCTCCGCCACGAAAACCGAGCAGGGACTTACAATCACCGCCGAGACCAATTCGAGCGGATCGTCCCGCACCGCAACCATCACCGTATCGGCCGGCGACGGCAAACAGAACCAGACCGAACAGGTCGTCACCGTCTCCCAGACCGGCCTGGACCTCGACGCCTTCATCCTCGGAATCGACATCACCTCGTCGAGCCTGAAGACCTATCTGCCGTTCGACAAGGCCATCGACGCCACCATCGACTGGGGCGACGGCAGCATCGAGGAGAACGTCACCTCCGCCTACCCCTCGCACACCTACACCGACCCGGGCTACTACATCGTCTCGGTCAAGGGCAACGTGACGTCGCTCAACTCCTACGACATCCCCGACTACGGACTGGGCAACCAGTTCAGGGAGGTTTACAACTGGGGCCGCACGGGGCTGACCTCGATGGCGCGCGCATTCCAGAACTGCCGCGAGCTGAAACGGATTCCCTCCGACAACACCGAAGCCTTCGCCAAGGTCACCACCTTCCACTATGCATTCACCGACTGCCGCGTCCTCGAAGCCGTTCCCGACGGGCTGTTCGACCATGCAACCGAGGCGGAAACCTTCGCCTACTGCTTCCAGAACTGCAACATGGTCACCGAAGTGCCCGCCGACCTGCTTTACAACTGCACGAAGATCACCTCGGTAGGTTCGCTCTTCTCCGGCACGGCGATCACCCAGATCGACGAGGATTTCTTCTCTCGCAACACGGAGCTGACCGACTGTTCGATCATCTTCTCGAACGGCAAACTGAAGACGGTTCCCGAAAAACTCTTCGCCAACAACAAGAAGGTGACGACCTTCAACTCGCTGTTCGCCAACACCGAGTCGTTCGAATCCGTCCCGGCCGGCCTGTTCGCCAACAACCCCGAGGTCGACTCGTTCCGCATGCTCTTCTCGGGAACAAGCCTGAAATCCGTCCCGGCCGGCTTGTTCGCCAACAACCACAAGGTCACCAATTTCCAGAGCGCATTCAGCAAAACGGCCATCCAGAGCGTTCCCGCCGACCTGTTCGCAGGCTGCGACAAGGTGACGACCTTTATGAGCTGTTTCACCGGATGCAGCGAACTGCAAAGCGTCCCGGCCGAGCTGTTCAAAAGCAGCGGAGCCTTCACGACCGTGACGAAGACCGCCTTCAACAACATCTTCAAGGACTGCACCTCGCTGACCGAAGTGCCCGCAGGGCTGTTCGACGGCTTTACCCTGGTCACCGCCTTCAACGACGCCTTCAACGGCTGCGCGTCGCTCACGACGCTCCCCGCAGGGCTGTTCGCCACCAATACGGCGGTCACCTCGTTCACCAATGTCTTCAAAGGCTGCACCTCGCTCAAAAGCATCCCCGAAGGCGTCCTCGGCGGACTTTCCAAAGTCACCTCGTTCTCGGGCCTGTTCGCAGGCTGTACGGGGCTTGAAGAGATCGGCGCCAACATCATCTCCGGCTGCGCCGCCTGCAAGAATATCTCCTCGATGTTCAAGGACTGCGACAACCTGAAAACCGTTTCCGCGGAGGCTTTCGCCGGCGCACCCGCGATCACCAGCATCGGCAGCCTGTTCGAAAACTGCACGCTGCTCGAAAGCGTTCCGGAGGATATTTTCGCCGGGATGCCGAATCTGGCGACCGCCACCAGCGTATTCGCGGCGTCGGGACTGAAAACGGCTCCCGCCGGTCTGTTCAGCCGCAATCCCTCCGTCACGACCTTCGGCAAGGTGTTCCAGAACTGCGCCGCACTGACGACGCTGCCCGACGGACTGTTCGCCGGCAACCCGAAAGTGACGACCTATTCCAACGCCCTGGAGAACTGCACGGCCCTCGAATCGGTCGGCCTCCTCTTCGGGAAGAGCACGGCCTCGGCCAAATGCGACCGCCTCTTCGCAGGGGCCACGGCACTGAAGAGCGTGCCCGCCGGAATCTTCGACGGACTGACCGGGGCGACGGCCTTCAACAACACGTTCTCCGAATGCTCCGCCCTGGAGACGATTCCGGCAGGGCTCTTCGCCAAGAACGTCAACGCGACCACCGTGGCCCAGTGCTTCCTGAACTGCACCCGCCTCACGATGGTTCCCTCGCGCCTGTTCGAAGCCAACACCAAGACGAAGACCCTGACGGAGATGTTCTCCGGCTGCTCGGGAATCGAAAGCATCGCGCCGGACGCCTTCACGGGACTGAACGGCACGTCGCTCAATTTCCAGAAGGCATTCCTCAACTGTACCTCACTCCGGGAGATCCCCGACGGGCTGCTGAAAACCACGCAGATTTCAACCTACACCAGCCTGTTCGCCGACTGCACGGGACTGGTCCGCGTCGGGTCGGAGGTGTTCAACTGCGCTTCGGCCACCATGTTCAATTCGGTCTTCGACGGTTGTACGTCGCTCGAAGAGGTCGGCAAGAACATGCTGGTCAACCCCGTCAAACTGACCAGCGTCGCGAATCTCTTCCGCGATTGCGGGATGCTCAGGAGCGTTCCGGTGAGCCTGTTCGACGAAGCCGTGAAACTCAAGACGCTGACTTCGACCTTCCAGGGCTGCGCGTCGCTCGAAGGCGAATCGCCCTACACGGTCGTCGACGGCGTGAAATACCACCTGTACGACCGCACGGCGGAGAATGCCGCCGCCTCGGGACTCACCGCGATCACCGCCGCCAAGAGCAGTTTCGCGGGATGTACGAAACTCTCGGACTACGACAAGATCCCCACCACGTGGAAGGAATAGACGAACACAAAACGATCCCGAACATGAAAAATACGATAATATGCAGCATCGCAGTGCTGTCGGCCGCACTGCTGGCAGCCTGCACCGAAACCACCCGGATATGGCCGGAGGAGGGCGAAAGCAAGGCCTACGTGGAGGTGTCGAGCCAAAAAGTGATCTTCGACGCCGACGGAGGCAACGCCGTGATCACCGTGGCGACGAACGCCGACGGCTGGGACTACGCCGCCGAAGGCGACTGGTTCACCGTCGCCCGGCAGGACGGCAACGCCCTGCTGGTCGAGACCCTGATCAACGCCGGAGCCGAAACCCTGACGGGCAAACTCACGGTCAGCGCCGAGAAGAACGGGGAGACCGTTTCGCAGGAGGTCGCACTCGTACAGCGCGCCGAACGGAGCGTCAACCTGAGCACCGAAGGCACGGCCAACTGCTACATCGCCCGGACCGGCGGCGTCTACAAATTCGACGCATCGGTCAAGGGCAACGGCGGCGGCGACGGAGTCAGCGACTACATCGCCAACTACGGACTCGCCATCGAGGACGGCGCCTTCGCCGAACTGCTCTGGGAATCGCGTCACGACGGCGACAAGACCATGTCGCGCGAAATCATCGACGGCGCGCCGATCTACCGGGGCGGCTACGTGACCTTCTCGACGGGGCGTTCGGAGGGCAACGCCGTGATCGCCGTGAAGGACATCAAAGGCAACATCGTCTGGAGCTGGCACATCTGGGTCTGCAACGACGAAATCACGGCGCACGACCACATCGACTCGGAAGGCAAAGTCGCCGCCGTGATCATGGACCGCAACCTCGGAGCGCTGAACAACACCCCGATGGACGTGGGCAACCGAGGCATGTTCTACGAATGGGGCCGCAAGGACCCCTTCACGCCTTCGCGATCGCCCTACCACGCGGATACCGACGGCAACAACGTCCCGGCCTACAACGAACCGAACACCGCGATCGGCGACGGAACGGGAACATGGGTCTACAACGCGCAGGCCGCCGTGCTCGCCACGCCGCCGGCCAACATTCCCAATTCGATCCTGAACCCGATGACCTACCTGCAATCGCCGTACAACGGCCACGCCGACTGGTACTGCACGGGAACAGACCCGAAGGCCACGCATCCGGGACTGTGGGGTCCCGAGAAGACCATTTTCGACCCCTGCCCTCCGGGCTACAAGGTCCCGGGACCCGATCTCTGGGGCATTCCCGCCGGAAACAACTCGATCACCAACGGCGGCGCAGCGGCGGATTACGACGAAACCGGCGTCAGCGCCAAATGGGACTGGAACGCCTACGAAGACTGCGGGCGCCGCTGGAAAAACACCGGCGACTACTACCCGATGGCCGGCAACATCTACTACACGGACTACATCTCGGTGAGCATCTGCAACTACACGGGCGGCATGGCATTCTACTGGACCGCCCAGGCGACTCCCGACGCGACGAAGTCATCGGCCTACTTCGTGAACTTCAACCCCAACTGGTGCAATTATAGGCTCGGCGCGCACGACTGTTCCGCACAGATACGCTGCATCCGGGAATAACACTAAAAACTGATCGTCTATGAAATATCCATTCAAATCGCTTCTCCTGGCGGCAACCGTCCTCGCGGCGGCATCGTGCGCCAAGGACGACACGCAGAGCGGCGGCGGCGAAGAGACCGCAGGTCCCGTCATCGTCAACGCCTCCCCGGCGGCCATCGGCGGCGAGATCATCCTCAAACTGAAGACCGAGGCCTCCGGCATCGTGGAAAAGAGCCGCGCGCAGGGCGTTTCGAAAGGCAGCGGCATCGACGAGATCGACCGCATCCTCAACACGGTGAACACCGTACGTTTCGAACGGCTCTTCCCGGACGGCGGGCGTTTCGAAGAACGCACCCGCAGGGAAGGCCTGCACCTCTGGTATTACGCCAAATACGACCCGTCGGTCCCGACGAGCGAGATGGCCAGCCTGCTCTCCTCGTGCAAGGACATCGAAATCATCGAATACTCGCTGGCCGCCGAAACTTCGGACCACCGCCGCGCGGCATCTCCCGCCGCCGGGGCGCAGAGCGTCACCCGCGCCATCGCAGACGAGGTGCGCAACGTCCCCTTCCCGTTCAACGAGAGCGAACGCTCGCAGCAGATGCAATGGCACTACAACAACACGGGAAACATCTTCGCGCAGACGAGCCAGCTGGGCGCCGACGCCAACGTATACGCCGCCTGGCAGCTCTCGACGGGCAATCCCGACGTGATCGTCGCCGTCGTGGACCAGGGCGTCAAGTATGACCACGAAGACCTGGCCGCCAACATGTGGGTCAACGAGGCCGAACTGAACGGCACGCCGGGCGTCGACGACGACGGCAACGGCTATGTGGATGACATTTACGGCTACAACTTCACCAAAGAGACCGGCGAACTGGATTTCTCGGCCGAACTGATGCACGGCACGCACGTCGCCGGCACGATCGCCGCCGTGAACAACAACGGCGTGGGCGTCTGCGGCATCGCAGGCGGCTCGGGCAGGGGCGACGGCGTGAAGATCATGTCGTGCGAGATTCTCGGCAAGTCGGAGTCCGGATCGTCGGGCGCCGGACTGGCCGGACAGATCCGCGCCATCAAGTACGCCGCCGACAACGGCGCCGTGATCTGCCAGAACAGCTGGGGATACACCGCCGGAACCATCTCCGTGACCGACTGGACACGCGGTTCCTACTCGGCGCTCTCGCGTGCCATGGAGTACTTCAACAAATATGCGGGACTGGACGAAAACGGCAACCAGACAGGCCCGATGGCCGGCGGCATCGTCCTCTTCGCCGCGGGCAACGACGCTTCGAGCGAGGTCTGCTATCCCGCCGCCGACGCCAACGCGATCAGCGTGGGCGCAACCGCGTTCACGGGCGCCCCGGCCTACTACACCAACTACGGCACATGGGTCCGGATCTCGGCCCCGGGCGGCGACCAGATGCTGAGCAACGCCTACGGCGGCGTTTACAGCACGAGCGTGGCCGCCGACGGCTCTTCGGGCTACGAAGGCAGCCAGGGGACCTCGATGGCCTGCCCCCACGTGTCGGGAGCCTGCGCGCTGGCCGTCAGCTATTACTACGGCGCTGAAAAACGCAAGGGCCTTACGGGCGAAATGCTCCGGCAGGCGCTGTTGAGCAGCACCCAGTCCGTCGACCGCTACTGCACCGGCAAATACCAGCAGTATCTGGGCAACATGGGCATCGGCAGCCTCGACACCTACAAGCTGCTGCGGAACATCGCCAAGATCGACGGCATCCCGGCGCAGCGGGTCGGCGTGGGCGACACCGTCAGCATCGACCTGAGCAACCACTTCACCGCCACCAATGTCCTGGGGTACACCGTTTCCGTTCCCGACCTCGTGAAGATCGAACTTCGGGGCGGAGTGATGAAGCTCACCGGCCTCAAGAAAGGCCGGACGACGATCATCGTCTCGGACGGCGCGGCCATTCGCAAACCGATCGAGGTAACCGTCGAATGACACATTCACTAACGCAAAAGAGAATCAAACCTATGAAAACCTTTTATAAATACGCGGCATTCGCGGCGGCGGCCCTCGCGGGACTGTGCGCCTGCTCGTCGGACGACGACGCGGCGGAGACCGGCTCCGGCCTGCAACCCGTCGCACAGCCGCAGATCATCGTCAGCGACCTGACGACCACCGGATTCACCCTCCGCTGGGAAGCCGTCGACGACGCAGGGTCCTACGTCTACACGTTCGACGGCGGGAGCGAGACCTCGACGACCGGCTGCCGGCTGGAATTCAACAGTCTGGAACGGCAGAAAGAGTATGTCGTGGCGGTCAAGGCCTGCCCCCGGGACCCGGCCGAATACACCGAATCCCCCTTCACCTACATCCACGTGCTGACCGACGATCTGGAGCAGCTTCCCCAGCCGAAGATCACGCTCGGCAGCGCCTATGCGTCGAAAACCGTCATCTCCTGGACCGAAGTGCCCGAAGCGGAACTCTACGAGTTCTCGGTCGACGGCGGGGAGGTGTCGACCACCCGAAACCGTACGGTCATCCTGTCGAAACTCGACAAGGGCCGCACCTACTCCTTCTCGGTGCGCGCCATGACGTCCGACGCCACGCGCTTCACCAACTCGGAAGCCGCACAGCTCTCGTTCGTCACCTCGGACGCCGACGTTCCGCCGCTGGTCATCGCCCCGACGACGATCATCTCCGACGCCGTGGCGTTCGACATCTACGCCTCCAGCGACGAAACCTACTATTATGAGATTCTCCCGGCCACGACCTTCGCCAAGTATTCGCCCGAAGAGCTGATGACCGCCTTCCAGACCTATATCGTCGAATACGCCAAAAAGCAGGGCATCAGCCTCCAGCTGGCCATGGCCTCGATGCTCAAGTCGGGAACCCAGAGCCTCCAGATGACGGGACTCACCCCCGAGTTGAGCTACGTGATCTTCGCCTTCGGCATGGACCTGCGGGGCAACATCACCTCGAACCTCTCCTCCACGCAGTTCAAGACCACGGCCGACGGCTACTCCGCCGGTCCGAACTACGGCGGCAGCGACTGGTTCACGCAGCGGTTCTACATCACCAACGCCTACCTCGCCCTGACGGGTTACGGCTGGACCAACTCCGTGTGGACCCACTGGAAGGGAGACGACGTGACGGACGTCCGTTACCGTACGCTGACGACCAAGCTCTTCAATCAGGTCTTCTCCGATCCCTACGACCGACAGGCCATCGCCGCATTCCTGAAAGACCCCAATTACGGAGTCCAGTTCAACCCCGAGCTGCTCTCGGCGACGGTAAACAGCGCCGACGGTTACAACGGACTTACGGAAGGAGTCAGCGCCGGCACGTCCTACACGCTGCTCACGCTGGCCACCTCGTCGAGCGGCGCCGAAACGGTCTGCGTCAACTCCGTCACCACGAAGACCAGCACGGCCGCAGCCGCGTGGTTCGCAGCCGCAGCCTCGACCAACGCCAACTACGGCCCGACGCACAACACCGTAGCCGGCGTCATGAAGGGCATCGACATCGCAACGGTGCGTTACGCGATTTTCAAACAGAGCGCCCTGGCGAACGTCAGCACGGACAACTATCCGGCCGTGATCGAAGAGTTCGGACACGACCTCAAGGAGGAGTACCTCCCCTACATCAACGGAAACGGCTTTGCCATCCTCTTCACCGGGGAGAGCGGCGTAACGCCCGAAACCACGTACGTCTTCATGGCGACGGCGACCAACACGGTCGGCGACAAAGTCACCAAATGGGGTTCGGCGACCACCAGCGCGGCTCCGGACGCCGCCCGGGCGAAGGCGCAGGCTGCAACCCGAACGGACGAACCGCTCCGGTCGCCCGCCGGGAAACCCATCGCCAACCCCGAGAAGTTCATCTACCCGATGGAGAGCGTCCAGCTGCCCGCCGGAGCGAAACCCGAAGGCGACCTCTGGACCATCATTCACAACACGCACAACATCAAATAAGAGTACATCTATGAACAAGATAGCAGCAATTCTCTGGTGCATCCTGTCACTGGCATGGACGACGGCCTCCTGGGCGCAGAACGTCGCCGTCAGCGGCAAAGTCACCGGAGCCAACGGCGAAGCCATCATCGGCGCGAACGTTCTCGTGGAGGGCACTACGCAGGGCATCACGACGAACGTCGACGGAGACTACACCCTGACGAACGTCCCGGCCAACGCCACGCTCGTCGTCTCCTACCTGGGCTACAAGACCGAGAAAATCCCTGTCGGCAACAAGACCCGCATCGACGTCACGCTCCGGGAGGACACCGCCGAGATCGAAGGCGTGATGGTCGTGGCCTACGGTACGGCCAAGAAGGAGTCGTTCACCGGTTCGGCCGCCGTCGTCAAGGGCGGCGAACTCCAGAAGCGCGTCGTGGGCAACGTCACCAAATCGTTCGAAGGAACCGTAGCCGGCGTGCAGGTCGCCTCCGGCGGCGGCCAGCCGGGCGAGGCGGCATCGGTCATCATCCGCGGCATCGGGTCGGTGAACGCCTCGGCGACACCGCTATACGTGGTCGACGGCATCCCCTTCGACGGGTCGCTCAGCGCGATCAACCCCGCGGACATCGAGACGATGACCGTGCTCAAGGACGCATCGGCAGGTGCGCTCTACGGCGCCCGCGGAGCCAACGGCGTCATCGTCATCACGACCAAGAAGGGCAAGAAGGACAAAATCCGCATTTCGTACAAGGGCAACGTCGGAATCGCCTCGCGCGCCATCCCGCGCTACGACCTGGTCGACATGAAAGATTACGTCGAGATGAGCTACGAAGCGCTGCGCAACAGCGCCCAATACGGCACGGGCATGGATTTCGAGGGCGCGAGCCGCTACGCCGCCGCCAACCTCGGCCAGCAGATCGGCGGACTGAAGAATCCCGAATACTACAACCCGTACAAGAACTACACGTGGGAGACGCTGATCGACCAGTCGACGGGCAAGATCCGTTCGGATGCCAAAGCTGCATGGAACGAGAACTGGCTGGACGAAATCAGCGACAATTCGGCCATACGCACCGAACACATCGTCTCGGTGAACGGCGGTTCGGAACGCGCCAACTACGTCGCATCGCTGGGATACTACATGGAAGACGGCATTCTCCAGAACACCGACTTCTCCCGCTACACGGGCCGCGTGGGCGCCGATTCGCAGGCCAAGAGCTGGCTCAAGATCGGCATGAACGCCAACTTCGCCCACAGCGAATCGAGCTACCAGAGTTTCGAGGACGCAAGCACGTCGAACGTCTGGTACACGGCGCAGTTCATGGCCCCGGTCTATCCCGTCTACCTGAAGGACATGGCCGGCAACAACGTGCGCGACGCCGACGGGCGGCTGCAATACGAATACGGATCGGAGGATGACAACGGCTACGCCAACCGCCCCTCGGCCCAGGGCTTCAACTCGAAGGCCGAACTTTACAACAACAAGGCCTACTACACCCGCAACTCGCTTTCGGCGCGCAGCTACATCACCTTCGGGACGGTCAGGGAGGAGGCCCGGCTCTACGGACTGAAACTCACGATGAACTTCGGTACGGACTACACCGACTACCAGCGCACGCTGGTCTACGACAAGGAGCACGGCAACGCGGCCCAGCAGGGCGGACGCCTCAGCAAGACCAACACCCGCACGCTGAGCTACACGTTCAACCAGCTGCTGACCTACGACCGCACGTTCGGCGACCACTCCCTCAACCTGCTGGCCGGCCATGAGTACTACCGCTACAAGTACAACTACGCCCTCGGCGAAAAAAACGGCATCGTCGGCGGGATCGACGAGTTGGGACCCGCCGTGACGACCACCGACAACAACAGCTATTCGCACAACTACGGCGTGGAGTCCTACCTCGCGCGCATCAACTACGGCTTCAAGAGCCGTTACTACATCGACGCCAGCTGGCGAACGGACGGTTCGTCGCGCTTCCATCCCAGCGACCGCTGGGGCCATTTCTGGTCGGTGGGCGCCTCGTGGCGCATCTCCGAAGAGCAGTTCATGGAGAACACCCGCCAGTGGCTCGACAACCTCACGCTGAAGGTTTCATACGGCGTACAGGGCAACGACAACCTGGGAACCTATTACGCATGGCAGGGTCTCTACGACTACACGTGGCCCAACGCCACCGATGCGGGCGCCTTCGTCGACAAGCTCGAAAACAGGAAGGTGACCTGGGAGAAGAACGGCAACCTCAACGCCGGCATCGAAGCCACGATGTTCGGCGGCCGACTGGGCGTTTCGGTCGAGTACTACAACCGCAAAACGCGCGACATGCTGCTCAACAGTCCACTGCCGATCTCGACCGGATTCACGGGCTTCAACGACAACGTCGGCTCGCTGCGCAACCAGGGGCTCGAGGTCTCGCTGCGCGGAACGATCCTCGACAAGCGCGACTTCCGCTGGGACGCGACGCTGATGGGTTCGTTCAACCGCAACAAGGTGCTCTCGCTCACGGGCGGCCAGGATGTCATCACGTCGGGCATCCGCGTCATCGAGGTGGGGCGGCCGATCTACACCTTCTACCTGCCGAAAACGGCCGGCGTGGACCCCGCCACGGGCAAGCAGCTCTACTACGCCTACTGGACCCAGACGGTCAACGACGAGGGGACGCTGGTGAACACGCGCTGCGACGAGTACATCACCGACAACGTGGCGATGGCCACCTTGAGCAAATACTACCACGAAAGCCGCGAGCCGAAACTCTTCGGCAGCATCGGTTCGACGTTCACGATCCTGAAGAACATCGACGTCTCGTTCCTGACGACCTATTCGATCGGCGGATGGGTTTACGACGGACTCTACAACGGCTCGATGTACGTGCAGTACGCCGGCAACAACTGGCACAAAAACGCCAAACGCCGCTGGCAGAAGCCGGGCGACAAGACCGACGTGCCGATGCTCGAAGTGGGCGGCTCGTACGCCACGACCAGCAACTCGCTGATCGACGCCTCGTACTTCGCCATCAAGAACATCACCGTCGGCTACACGCTTCCCAAGCGCTGGCTCAAGAAGATCGACATCGAGTCGCTGCGCATCTACGCCACGCTGGACAACATCGCCATGTTCAACCACATGGACGGCATGGACCCGCAGTATAACTTCACGGGATCGGTGGCTTACAGCTACACCCCGTCGCGCGTGATCGCATTCGGTATCGACCTGAACTTTTAACCACGGGAGAAAACAACTATGAAAAAAGCAATATATCTTATCATCGCACTGATCGGCTTATCAGCCCCCTCGTGCAGCGACTCGATGCTCGATTTCTCCCCGACCGACTCGGGTTCGGGCAAGGAACTGCTCAAATCGGCATCCACGGCCATCACTTCGGTCAACGGCGTCTACCGCTCGATGTGGACGGCCGGATGGTCCACGACCGCAAACACCCACCAGTGCTTCGGCATCGCGGCCTACAACCTGGCGCTCGACTGCATGGCCGACGACCTGATCATGCAGTCGCAGGGCAACGGCTGGTTCTGGGGCGACCACTGCTACAACGTCAAGAGCAACTACACTTCGTCGGCCTTCCGGTCGTACGACGTCTGGTACGCCAACTACAAATGGATCGCCAATGTAAACTACATCATCGACGCCGAGCCGGAAATGGCCGGAACGGAGGCCGACGTGGCCTACGTCGCAGGACAGGCCTACGCCATCCGGGCGCTCTGCTACCTGAACCTGGCGACGTGGTTCTCCCGCGCCCCCTACAACTCCCTGACGGGCGCTTCGCGCTGGAACGAGCCCTGCGTACCGGTTTACACCACCGGCACGTCGATCGACACGGGCGGACAGCCCCGCGAATCGCTGCGCACGGTCTACGGCCGTATCGACCAGGACATCGACCGTGCCATCGAACTGCTCGAAAAGGCCAGGGAAACCACGCTGGCCGAGAATAACAAATCGCACATCAACCTCTACGTGGCCCTGGGCATCAAGTCGCGCGCCTGTCTGGCGGAAGGCGACTGGGACGGGGCATTCAAGGCGGCCAAGCGCGTGATCGACGAAGGCGGCTACGCCGTCGGCACGAAGAGCGACCTGACGGGCGGCATGAACTCGCTCGACAAGCAGAACGTCATGTGGGGCGCAGGCATTCAGGTGGCCGACCAGGCGGGCGGCTACGCCGGGTTCTTCACCCACATGGACAACAAGGAGGGCGCCTATGCCAAATCGGCGCCGAAGCTGATCAGCAAACAGCTCTACAACCGCATCAGCGCGACAGACATCCGCCGCGACTGGTGGGACCCCTCGGACAAGGAGTCGCCCTACGTCAGCAAAAAATTCTCGTTCGCCAACGTGGCCTCCTTCCTGGGCGACTACATCTACATGCGCGTCGAGGAGATGTACTTCACGGCCGCCGAAGCGGCCCTGCGGCTGGACGACCTCAAGAGCGCACGCGAACTGATGAACACCGTCATGGCCGAACGCGACCCGGGTTACAGCGCCAACAACCGCAGCGGCACGCTGCTCGGCGCGACGACCACGACCTGGACCGGATCGTTCCTCGAAAACATCCTCACCCACCGCCGCATCGAACTGTGGGGTGAGTACGGCCGGCTGTTCGACGTCCGCCGCCTGGGCCAGGGCATCGACCGCCGGACCGACGACGGCTTCTCCGAGGAGTGCATTTCGATGATGAACCGCCGGAACGTCAACATCACCAAAGCCGACACTTACGACTGGGTGCTGACCATTCCCAAAGCCGAACTGGATGCCAATCCGAACATCAACGAGGAGGACCAGAATCCCTAACGAGCCTTTGAACCGTTGAAAATCAAGTACACTATGAAAAACATATCGAAATATCTGGGTGCGGGACTGCTGCTCTTCACCGCGGCCTGCAGCCAGACGCAGGAGGGCGACCAATACACCCCCAACAAGGACGATGCGAAGGCCATCCACTTCATCCAGTCGTCCATCCAGAAGGAGTTTCCGCAGGACGCCGTGCAGGGCGTGATCAACGTCGAAATCGCGCGTCCGGGCAACAAAGGCGCCTACAAGGTCTATCTGGCGACCAAGGACGACGACTACGAGCTGTTCTCGGTTCCGGCCGAGGCGACCATTCCCGACGGCAGCCACTCCGTGACGGTTCCCGTCGAGGTCGACCTTTCGAACTTCGTCATGGGTTCGAACTACAAGACCACGCTCTACATCAGCAGCCGGGAGGCGCGTCCGGGCGACAACGCCGCGCAGGTGGCGCAGTACTCCGACAAGGTGACCCTTTCGGCCACCTACGAACTGGAGTGGGAGACGCTCTACCGCACCACCGGAGAGGGCGAAGAGATCCCCCAGCTGGCAACCTACCACTACAACGGGTACTATTCGGGCCGCGATTCGGGCCTGGAGGTCGAGAAAGCCGTGGGAGCCAATATCTTCCGGCTGAAGGACTGGGCCAGCGGCGTGACGTTCAAGTTCGTCCTCCACGACGACAACACCTGCACCGTGCCGGCGCAGTCGATCGGCTACTACAACTCGAACTACAACGAGTACGTCTACGTCGCCGACATGGCCGTTTACACCGGCAACGACTCGGCGTACGCCAGCTATCCCTGCACGTTCGACGGCGAGAGCACCTTCTCGTTCTACCTGATCTACTACGTGTCGTCGGGCTATTTCGCCCAGGGGACCGAGAAACTGATCTTCGACACCGACATCGACACCACGCCCGTCGTGGAGATCGCTTTCGAGGGCATCGAGACCACGAGCACCGGATTCAAGGCTCCGAAACTCCACTTCTCGCCCAACGAATACACGAAGTACTACAAGGCCGCGGTCGTCGCCGGAGACATCTCCGCCGACGCCGAACGGCAGCAGGAGGTGCGCCGGCAGCTGATCGACGACAAACTGGAGGCCGTGACCCCCGTGGTGACGCTCCTCGCGGACGACGCCTCGGTCTGGAACGTTCCCTCGGGCAACTACACCGCCGTGGCGCTGGCCTACGACTCGATCGAGAACCCCTGCAAGCTCTACACGCAGCGGTTCACGAACGACCCGAACGACGAATATGCTCCCCGATCGCTCGAATTCGAGTTCTACGCTCCGGAGAACAACCTCAACTACTCGCCCTACAACACGCTCATCTGGCAGATGCAGACCGCGAATGTGGCGGCGATGAAATATCTCTGCGTCAAAACCGCCGTCGCCGACTACCTGTGCGAAGCGCTCGGCATGACACTGGAGGAGGTGACCGCATCCCGGGGCTACGACGTTCCCGAGGAGATGATCGCGCAGCTCAACTCCCCCGAAGGCCGCGGCACGTCGTTCAGCCCGCTCGACGAAGGCAGCACGTACACACTCGCCCTGCTGATGTACAACTCGTTCGGCGACACGGCTTTCGTTTCGAAGAGCGCGTCGACGTTCGGTTACTTCGCCAAGGATTTCGACCGGACGAAGACCCTGGAGGACTTCATCGGCGCATTCGGCGTCACGGCGACCGTCGACGTCGATTCGCAGTCGTCCGAAAAGACCTTCCGCATGGACATCGCGCGCATCAACGACCGCGACGTGCTCATCAGCGGCATGACCGACATGCGCGACTTCGCACCCCAGCTGAAGGGCTACTACGACAAGGAGCTGCACATGCTGATCGTCGAACCCCAGTACGCGGGGATGTACAACGGCGCCTATGCGACGCTCGGCTTCTCGAACGGACTGTCGATCTTCTGGGGCGACGCCGGAATGGCCGTCGGCTACATCGGCGACACGCTCTACTGGGCTTCAAGCCCCTACTCACCCGAAGAGGTCAACAGCTACATGTTCCTGCTCTTCAGCACGCCGCAGGCGTCGAGTTCGAGCTACCTGCGCCAGTACGCCGGTTCGAAAACCTACTCGTCCCTCAAGATGAAGCCCCTCCAGCAGGCGTCCGCACAGACCGCGGCCCGCGCCGCGGAATCGCGGACCGGAAGCATCGAGACCGGCGGACAGCGCTTCACGACCTACCTGACGGGCAAACGCGTCGCCGTTCCGGCGAAAGCCTCCGGAAACACGGCAGCGAAAGTCCCGGCCGAAGGCAAGCGTCTGCGCACGGACCTCGTGCTCCACACCCGCTGATCCGCAGCCCGCACAACCGAAAACCGGATTTCCGCTTTGGGCGGAAGTCCGGTTTTTTCATAAAATCGCAAAAAACGGCGTCTCGGCGTGACAGTTTGGCGCGAATTTACTAATTTTGCAGGTTGTAAGGCGAAAACACAAAAAAAACTCACGATATTATGCTTACGATAAAGCAAATCCGCGATGACAAAGAGGCCGCCGCACGCAAGCTGGCCAAGAAGGGCGTGGACGCCGCGCCTGTCATCGAAAAGATCATCAGCTTCGACGACCGGCGCAAAGCCCTCCAGCTGGAACTCGACAACACGCTGGCCGCCCAGAACAAGGCCGCCAAGGAGATCGGCGCACTGATGGGCCAGGGCCGCCGCGAGGAGGCCGAGGAGCGCAAACGCTTCGTGGCGGACCTCAAGGAGAAGTCCTCGCGCCTCGAAGCCGAGCTGACCGACGCCCGGCAGGAGTTGCAGTCGGCCATCGTCTCGCTGCCGAACTTCCCCGCCGAGATCGTCCCCGAAGGCAAGACGGCCGAGGACAACCTCGTCGTCAAGCTCGTGGAAAGCTACACCGCGCTTCCGGAAAACCCGCTGCCCCACTGGGAGCTGGCCCGCAAGTACGACATCATCGACTTCGACCTGGGCGTGAAGCTCACCGGCGCGGGATTCCCCGTCTACAAGGGCAAGGGCGCACGGTTGCAGCGCGCGCTGATCAACTATTTCCTCGACTGCAACACGGCGGCCGGCTACCTCGAAGTGGAGCCGCCCGTGATGGTCAACGAGGCTTCGGGCTTCGGCACGGGACAGCTCCCCGACAAGGAGGGGCAGATGTACCACGCCACGGTAGACAACTTCTACCTCGTTCCCACGGCCGAGGTTCCCGTGACGAACATCTACCGCGACGTGATCCTCGAAAAGGAGGATTTTCCGGTGAAGATGACCGCCTACACCCCGTGCTTCCGCCGCGAGGCCGGGTCGTACGGCAAGGACGTGCGCGGACTCAACCGCTTGCACCAGTTCGACAAGGTGGAGATCGTGCAGCTCTCGCTGCCCGAAAAGAGCTACGAAGCATTGGACGGCATGGTGGCCCACGTGGAGAGCATCGTCAAGGCCCTGGGCCTGCCCTACCGCATCCTGCGCCTGTGCGGCGGCGACATGTCGTTCACCTCGGCGCTGACCTACGATTTCGAAGTCTACTCCGAGGCCCAGAAACGCTGGCTCGAAGTGTCGTCGGTATCGAATTTCGAGTCGTTCCAGGCCAACCGCCTCAAACTCCGCTACCGCGACGAGGAGAAGAAAATCCAGCTGGCGCACACCCTCAACGGCTCGTCGCTGGCCCTGCCGCGCATCGTGGCCGCGCTGCTGGAGAACTATCAGACCCCCGAAGGCATCCGCATCCCCGAGGCGCTGATTCCCTACACGGGTTTTGATATTATCAAATAAGTTTTTATATTTGCACACACACATTTAACAATAAACACTCAACACAATGGCTTACAAAATTACCGACTCGTGCGTTGCATGCGGCAGCTGCATCGGCGAGTGCCCCGTAGAGGCTATTTCGGCCGGCGACATCTATGTGATCGACGCCGACAAATGTATCGACTGCGGCACCTGCGCAGGCGTATGCCCGAGCGAGGCGATCGTTTCGGAGTAACACGGAATATCCGAAAGAGAAGCACACCTCGGCAACGGGGTGTGCTTTTTGCGGTTTGAAAAGCCGCTTCCCCCACCCAACAACCAACGAATCATGGGCGATCTCGAAAAAATGAAAGCCGGGCTTTGGCTCCACGCCATCTGTCCTGAAATCGGCGGCGCGCTGCTGCGGACCGAGGAGCTGGTGTTCCGGCTCAATCAGCTGCCCCCGAGCCGCCGGGAGGAGCGGGAGGCGATCATCCGGCAGCTGTTCGGACACGTCGGCAAGTCGGTCTGCATCCACAGCCCGTTCCACTGCGATTTCGGAGCGCAGATTTCGGTCGGCGACCATTTCGTCGGCAATTTCAACCTGACGATCCTCGACGAAGCACCCGTCACCATCGGCGACCACGTCTTCATCGGGCCGAACGTCGGCATCTACACCGTCAACCACGCCCTGCTGCCCGACCAGCGCAACGCGGGCATCATGCGTTCGCTGCCCATTGCCATCGGCAACAACGTCTGGATCGGAGGCCACACGGTCGTGATGCAGGGCGTGACGATCGGCGACAACACGGTGATCGGGGCCGGGAGCGTCGTCACGCACGACATCCCGGCGGGAGTCGTGGCCGTCGGCTCGCCCTGCCGCGTCCTGCGGGAGATCACCGAGGCGGATCGGGTAACACCCGTATGAAAAAGAAAAAGCGCCCCGGATCGGAGTGCTTTTAGGTCATTGCGAGGAGCCGCAGGCGACGCGGCAATCCGATTGCTGCGCTGTGGCATTACGGCCCAGATCAAGAATCAGACGAACCCGTCCGATAAGTCCTTCCACAATGAATTTTGAGAGTCTATTAACCCGATTTTCCGTTTCCGGCTCCAACTCTTGATTTGTTTCTTCCGGGCGATTGCATCCCGAACGTCCCGATACTCCTCGACGTAAATCAACTTATGGACGTTATAGCGGCGCGTAAATGCAGACTGACCGGCGGCATGTTCTTTCATACGCCGGGATAACGAGGTCGTAACGCCGACATACAGCACCGTATGCAGTTTATTGGTCAATATATATACATAGCTGCTCTCCATGGCCGACTCTGCGTTTTTTTTCGGATTGCCACGTCGCCTGCGGCTCCTCGCAATGACGTAAAACCCCATCATTCTATTCGTAAAGCAAGTACTGCACCCGCTTTTCGCGGTAGCGTTCCACATCGGGAACCCAGCGGGCGCGGATCGCCTCCTCCGAAGCCCCGGCCACGATCATCCCGCGCACCCATCCCGCACCGACCAGCTTTTCGAACATCGGGGTGAAGAACCTGTCCCCCAGCCCCAGATCGCGGTAGGCGTCGATCACGTAGCGCAGCGAGAATCCCACTTCGCGGGCCTCGGAGAGCGGCATGCCGCGCAGGTCGACGCCGTGGCACAGCCGGCCTTCGAGCGGCGGATGTTTGGCCCCGGCCGTGGGGCGCGGCGTAAAGGAAAAGGCGCGTCCGGTCATATCGGGATGTCCGTAGATTTCGAACGGGCAGTCCGTTCCGCGTCCGAGGCTCACGACCGTGCCCTCGAAGGGGCACAGCGCGGCGTAGAGATAGACGGCGCGCGCAGTCGGAAGGTTGGGCGACGGAGCGACGGGCAAGAGGTATTCGGTGGCATGGGTGTAGTTGCGGCACTTCACGACCGTCAGGTCGCACGGCTTCGCCCACCCTTCGCCGACGGCCATGCGGGCGATTTCGCCCATCGTCAGTCCGTGGAGCACGGGGACCGGAATCGCCCCGACGCCCGATTTGTACTTCATGTCGAGAACGGGTCCGTCGACAAGATGCCCGTTGGGATTGGGGCGGTCGAGCACCACGACCAGGCGGCCGAAATCGGCGCAGGCGTCCATCATCCGCAGCATCGAGATATAATAGGTATAGAAGCGCAGACCCACGTCCTGCATGTCGACGACCAGCACGTCGAACGAGCGCATCGCCTCGTCCGAAGGCCGTTTCGCGTTGCCGTCGTAGAGCGAGCGGATGGGAATGCCCGTCCGGGCGTCGACCGAACTTGCGACCCGCTCCCCGGCATCGGCCGTGCCGCGGAATCCGTGCTCGGGCGAGAAGATCGCCGCGACGGCAAACCCTTCGCCGTGGAGCAGGTCGACCAGATGCACCCGCCCGGAGGCATCGGCCCCCGGCGCGCCGGGCAGCTCCGCCACGGAGGTCTGGTTGGCCAGCACGGCCACGCGCCGCCCCCGCAGCAGCGGGTAATAGGACGCCGTGTCGGTCATGCCGACGTTCACCTGCGCCGGAGCGGCGAAGGCTGCAAAAATGGTGAATACAAGGATAAAAACAGATTGCTTCATAGAGCAAAGATAATATTTTGCACCGAAAAATGCTATCTTTGCGGAAAAGCGCCTCTGCCATGAACCTTCGTAAAACGGATCGCTCCGAGCTGAACCTTTTCCCGGCCCTGTCTTTTCTGGTTGTCTGTTTCATCGGAGGCTATTTCCTTTGGGCAACGAAAGATGCGCTGCCCTCGGAGGCGGACAATACGGATTTTCGCTACGCTCCATCCCGGGCAAAAGAGTTAGCCCAGGAACTCGACTCAATCTATTCCTGCAAATCGGGACCGGGGATGGAGAAGTTTCTGGAGACATGGCATCGGAAATATACGTCCAACGCATCGGCTCCGGGCAACCAGAACGACACGCTGCGTAACGTTTACAATCTCTTTACCACCCTCTTCAATCCCGACCCGACGCTTCGCCCGAGGGGTTTCCGGAGCGATTCGGCCTACCGCTACGTCGTTATCCAATCGCAATTGACGTTCTGTATCGCAGAGGACGGCATGTTCGATTATTATTACGAAAGCTCCCCTCCTCCCACATTTCCGACCGACGGATTTTACCTTCTCCGCAAAGCGGGAGCCTATTACAGGGTTTTGGACGATTTCCGACCGCAAATCCGGCAAGCGGGGTTAAAACAGCTCTATCTCACCGATGAATACAAGGATGCTCTCGAACTGTTTCTGGAGAAAAACGGATACTGGCCCGACGAAGAGCGGACATCCGCAGAATCGGGCCGGAAGCGGATGCGTTTCCTGCAAAACTACTGGTACGTCATCAACGGGCATTGGGAAGGATGGCATCTCGGAATCCCCGCAATCGGATACATCGTCCTGAACAAATCACTCGACAAGGCCGTTGCCGAGGTAGTGGAAGAGTACAACGGCAGCGGCGTCCTTCTACATAAGACGCATTCGGACTGGAAAGAAGTGGGCGGACTTTATCATTGGGAGGAATAATCCCTACGCCTGCGCGCCGTATTCCATCAGATAGGCCTTGATGAAGGCGTCCAGGTCGCCGTCCATCACCGACTCCACGGCCGAAGTCTGCACGCCCGTGCGGTGATCCTTCACGCGGCGGTCGTCGAAGACGTACGAGCGGATCTGCGAACCCCACTCGATCTTCTTCTTCGAAGCCTCCAGCGCCTGCTGCGTCGCCATACGCTTGTCCAGCTCGCGCTGGTAGAGTTTCGAGCGGAGGATGCGCATGGCGTTCTCGCGGTTCATCAGCTGCGAGCGCGTCTCCATGTTCTCGATCAGGTACTCGATCGCCTCGCCCGTGTCGGGGTCCTTCGCGTGGTAGCGCAGGCGCACGGCCGTCTCCACCTTGTTGACGTTCTGCCCTCCGGCGCCCGACGAACGGAACGTGTCCCACTCGATGTCGGCGGCATTGACCGTGATCTCGATCGTGTCGTCGACGGCCGGCGATACGAACACCGAAGCAAACGTAGTCTGACGCTTGTTGTTGGCGTTGAACGGCGACAGGCGCACCATGCGGTGCACGCCGTTCTCGCTCTTGAGGTAGCCGTAGGCGTATTCCCCCTCGAACTCCAGCGTGCAGGATTTCACCCCGACTTCGTCGCCGGCCTGGAAGTCCAGCACCTTGACCTTATAGCCGTGGGCCTCGCCCCAGCGGGTGTACATGCGCATGAGCATCGACGCCCAATCGAGCGCCTCCGTGCCGCCCGCCCCGGCGTTGATGTCGAGAATGGCCCCGAGTTTGTCCTCGTCGCGGCGCAGCATGTTGCGCATTTCGAGTTTTTCGATCTTTTCGAGCGTCGCGGCGTAGTGGGCGTCCATCTCCTCTTCGCTGACCACGCCCTCCTTCACGAAGTCGGGCATCAGCTGAAGGTCCTCGGCATCCTTGCGAATGGCGTCGTAATCCTCGACCCATGCCTTGATCCCCGCCACCTTGCGCAGTTGCTCGCGCGCCTTGTCGGGGTTGTCCCAGAAGTTCGGCTCCTGGGTTTTCTCCTCTTCGTTGCGCAGGTCGATGCGCTTCTGGTCGATGTCCAAACAGCGTTCCAGCGCTTCCCGGCGCTGTTCGATCTCCTTGATCTGTTCCGCAAGTACCATAATATGCTCAAAATTTCATGTTCAGTTTCCGTGCGGCGAACTCCAGGATGAAATCCGCCGTGCCCTCGTCGCCCAGCGGCGAGGTGCTGACGCAGAGGTGGTAGGTCGCCGCCTCGCCCCACGTCCGCGAGCTGTAATAGTTGTAATACGAGGCGCGCCGGGCGTCGACGCGCTCCATCATCGCGCGGGCCTCCTCCGCGGTGCATCCCTGCCGGCGGCGGATGCGGCCGATGCGGTCGGCATCGTCGGCCGTGAGGAAGACATTGACGCAGCGCGGATTCTCGCGCAGGATGTAATCGGCACAGCGGCCCACAAAAACCGCCGATTCACGCGCCGCGACGGCGCGGATCACGTCGCTCTGAATCTTGAACAGCGCGTCGTTCGACAGCACGTTCGTCACGCCCCCGTCGTCGCCCACGAACGGCGCCCGCAGGTAGCCGACCACGGTCGAAATCACGCCGCGCGACTCCTTCTCGTCGGCCTTCTCGAAAAACTCGGGGCAGATGCCGCTCTCGCGCGCCGCCAGGTTGATCAACTCCTTGTCGTAGAGCTTCACGCCCAGCCTGCGGGCGATGATCTCCCCGACGGTCCTGCCGCCGCTGCCCAGCTGGCGGCCGATGTTGATGACGAATTGTTCCATAGTCCTATCCCTCTTTGGCGGCGTTTTCCGCACCGATGGCCCGGAATTTCCGCAGTTGGTAAGTCAGCATGAAGAAAGCCACCAGCGAAGCCAGGAAGTCCGACAGCGGCATCGAGCACCACACGCCCCAGCTGCCGTTCCACTCGGTGCAGACGTCGAAAATGTGCGGCAGGAAGATCAGTCCGGGCATCAGAAACAGCAGCTGGCGCGACAGCGACAGGAAGATCGCCTTGCCGGCCATGCCGATGCTCATAAAGAAGTTGGTGGCCACCATCTGGAAACCGATGATCGGGAAGCAGAAGAAGACGATGCGCATGCCTTCGACCGCCAGGCGGATCAGCTCCTCGTCGGAGGTGAACATTCCCACGGCCAGGCGCGGCATGAACTCGCCGAGGAGGAATCCCGCGGTGGTGACGCACGTCGCGCCGATCATCGTCAGCTTCAGCACGCGCATCATGCGGTCGTACTGCTTCGCGCCGAAGTTGTAACCCGCAATGGGCTGCATGCCCTGGTTGACGCCCAGCACGATCATCACGAAGAAGAACGCCAGGCGGTTGACGATGCCGTAGGCGCCGATCATCAGGTCGCCGCCGTACTCCTTCAGTCCCTTGTTGATGAGGATGACGATGAAGCACGCCGCGAGGTTCATCAGGAAGGGCGACATGCCGATGGCCAGCATGTCGCGCACGATCTTCTTCCGCAGGCGGTAGATGCCGCGGCGGAAGTGGAGAAGCTCCTGTTTGTTCGAAAGGATGCGCAGTTGCCACACGAGCGAGATGACCTGCGCCAGCACCGTGGCGATAGCCGCTCCGCGGATGCCCCAGCCGAAACCGAAAATGAACAGCGGGTCGAGGATCGTATTGATGACCACGGTGTTGATCGTGGCGTACATCGACTTGCGGGGATGCCCCGAGGCGCGCAGCACGGAGTTCAGACCCAGATACATGTGCGTGACCACGTTGCCCAGCAGAATGACGGTCATGTATTCGCGGGCATAGCCGATCGTGGCCTCGCTGGCCCCGAAGAAATAGAGGATCGGGTCGAGGAACAGAAGCGCCGCGAGGCCGAACGCTATGCCGATGATCAGATTGAGCACCAGCACGTTGCCCAGCACCCGCTGGGCCGTTTCGTAGTCGCGCTGGCCCAGGCGCATCGAAATCAGCGTCGCGGCGCCCACGCCTACCAGCGAACCGAACGCCGCGGCGAGGTTCATCAGCGGGAAGGTCAGCGCAAGGCCCGAGATGGCCAGCGGCCCGACCCCGTGGCCGATGAAGATGCTGTCGACCATGTTGTAGAGCGACGAGGCCGTCATGGCGATGATCGCCGGCACGGCATATTGCACGAGCAGCTTCCGGATTCGCTCGGTTCCAAGCTCCAAAGCCGCCGATTTTATCTCCGTCATAAGTTATATTCCCTTAAAAATTCCATTACCGGCCCGCACGTACGGCGCGCACGCCCGGGGCTGCCTCACAGCACGCTATGCGCCAGCAGTTCGCGGCTGAATCGCGCGGGGTAATAAATATCGCAAATGTAATGCTTGGGGCAAGTGAAGCTCCACCCTTCGGCGCTCCGGTATTCGTAGTCATTCCCCCGGCTGATCCGCTCGGCCGGGTAGCAGCGGCGCTCGATGAGCGGAATGTCGACCTGCGAGAAGAACCGCCGCATCGCCACGTCGATGTACAGCCCCGTTCCTTTCAGCGCGACGCCGAGCCGCAATTCGCTGCCCGCACGCGAGGTCTCCCGTACGACGCACCACTCCAAAGGCATCCGGGCGGGCAGGCCGAACTGCACCCTGAAAAACCGCAAGGTATTGTACCGGTATGTCTCCATGTCTCTGTCCTTATCAGATAAAACGTTACAAATTCCCTGAAAATTCCGTTTTCGCCGCGGCCGGGTACTCCGGCGTGGCGCCCGCGCACGAACAGACGAAAGCCGCGACCTTCGACGCGAACGCCTGGGCCGGCCAGATGTCGTACCCGGCGGCCAGCATCGCGCAAAACGCTGCCGTGAACGAATCGCCCGCACCGACCGTGTCGACAGGGCGGACACGTTCCCCGCGGGGAATCACATAGGCCGAAATCCGGTTCCGGGTGAACACGCGGCTGCCCTCGGCGCCCTCGGTGAGGATGACCATTTCGAGGTTCTCCCGGCGGTCGAGCAACTCCCGGCACAGCCCGCCCGGATCGGCGGCGGGACATCCGGTCAGGCATCCGGCCACGCGCGGAGCCTCCTCGTCGCTGATCTTCAAAATATTGCAGCGAGCCATCGACTCCTCCAGCACCTCCCGCGAGAAGAAATCCTGCCGCAGGTTGACGTCGAACACGCGCAGCGTCGGCCGCTCCCGGCGAATCACCCCGTCGAGAAACCGGACGACGGTAGCGTGCGACGCCGCGCTGCGCTGCGCCAGCGAACCGAAGCAGACCACATCGGTCCGGGCGGCCAGCCGGGCCAGCGCATCCGACCACGTCATTGCATCCCATGCGCCGGGCAGAATCTCGTAGGCGTTGACCCCGGCGGCATCCCGGCGTTTGTCGACGACGCCGGTAGGCAGCTCCCCGACGCGGCAAAGCCCGTCGCAAAGCCCGCGGGCCTCCAGTTCGGCCGACACCGCGCGGCCGCGCTCATCGTCCCCGACCGCGCTGACCACATGCACCTCCGCCGCATCCGGGCCGGAAATCAGCCGGGAGCACTTGAGGAAATGATCGGCGAAATTGGCCGGCGCGCCGCCGAAGGTATATTCGTCCGTCACGACATCGTGGTCGTAAAGCACCTCGCCCAGTCCGACGGCTACGATCTTGTCCGGATTCCCCATACCAGCAGGCGTTTTATTCCAGTTCCCAGTCCGTGCCGTCCTTGCGGTCCTTGACGCGGATGCCGGCGGCCGTGAGTCCGTCGCGGATGCGGTCCGAGGCGGCCCAGTCCTTCGCCGCGCGGGCTTTCAGGCGTTCGTCCAAAAGCATCTCGACCAGCGGCGTCACGTAGTCGCGCCCCGAAGCCGTCCCGGCGGCCTTCTCGTCGCGCAGGCCCAGGATGTCGAAAGCGTAGCGGCGCACGGTAGCCGTCAGCGCCGCGAGGTCGGCGGCCGTGATCGTCTGCGAGCCGTCGGCCAGCTGGTTGATCGTACGCACCCAGTCGAACAGCGCCGAAATGACCATCGGCGAGTTCAGGTCGTCGTCCATCGCCTCGGCGCAGCGCGTCTCCAGCTCGGCGGGATCGACCGTCGAGACCTCCGCGGGTTTGATCTTCCCGAGCGTCTCGATGCCCTTCATCAGGCGGTCCAGCCCCTTCTCGGCGGCTTGCAGGGCCTCGTTCGAGAAATCGAGCGTCGAGCGGTAGTGGGCCTGGAGCACGAAGAAACGGATCGTCATAGGCGAATAGGCCTGCGAAAGCTTCGGGTGCGACCCGGTGAAGAACTCCTCCAGCGTGATGAAGTTGCCCAGCGACTTGCCCATCTTCTGCCCGTTGACCGTCATCATGTTGTTGTGCAGCCAGTAGCGGGCCGAATCGTGGCCCAACGCGGCGGTCGACTGCGCGATCTCGCACTCGTGGTGCGGGAACATCAGGTCCATGCCGCCGCCGTGGATGTCGAAACGCTCCCCGAGGTAGCGCGTGGACATCGCCGAGCACTCCATGTGCCAGCCCGGGAAACCCTCGCCCCAGGGCGACGGCCACCGCATGATATGCTCGGGCGACGCCTTCTTCCACAGCGCGAAGTCGTAGGAGTGGCGTTTGTCCGACTGCCCGTCCAGCTCGCGCGTGTTGGCGACGATGTCGTCGAGGTTGCGCCCCGACAGCCTGCCGTAGTTGTATTTGGCGTTGTACTTCTCCACGTCGAAGTAGACCGACCCGTTCGCCTCGTAGGCATAGCCGTCGGCCAGAATCCTCTTCACGAACTCGATCTGCTCGATGATGTGTCCCGAGGCATAGGGTTCGATCGAGGGGGTCTCGACGTTGAGCGCGTCCATCGCCCGGTGGTAACGCTCCGTGTAGTAGTGCGCCACCTCCATCGGCTCCAGCTGTTCGAGCCGGGCCTTCTTGGCGATCTTGTCCTCGCCCTCGTCGGCGTCGTGCTCCAGATGGCCCACGTCGGTGATGTTGCGCACGTAGCGCACCTTGTAGCCCGAAGCCTTGAGGTAACGGAACAGCAGGTCGAACGTCACGGCGGGCCGGGCGTGGCCCAGATGCGGATCGCCGTAGACCGTGGGACCGCAGACATACATGCCCACGCGGCCCGGAACGAGCGGCTCGAAGACCTCCTTGCGGCGGGTGAGCGTATTGTAAAGTACGAGTTTGGAATCCATAATCGCAAATTAACGTTTTGAACGGGTAAAGGTACGAATTTTTACACGGAAACCGAAAAATAAATCGTACCTTTACGCCGATTATTATGAAATTTCAAGACTTACGACTCTCCGAGCCGCTGTTGCGCGCCATCGGAGAAAAGGGGTACACAGATCCCACCCCCATTCAGCAACAAGCCATTCCTCCCGTACTCGAAGGCCGCGACCTCCAGGGCTGCGCCCAGACCGGAACGGGCAAAACCGCAGCTTTCACGCTGCCGATGCTCCAACTTTTAGCCGCCGAACCGGCCCCCAAGGGACGCCGCCCGATCCGCGCCCTGGTGCTCACCCCGACGCGCGAACTGGCCATCCAGATCGACGAGTGCTGCCGCGACTACGCCCGCTACACCCCCATCCGCCACTGCGTGATCTTCGGCGGCGTCAACCAGCGTCCGCAGGTCGACGCGCTCCAGAAGGGCGTGGACCTGCTGGTGGCCACCCCGGGCCGCCTGCTCGACCTGATCGGGCAGGGTTACGTGACGCTCGACACGATCCGTTTCTTCGTGCTCGACGAGGCCGACCGCATGTTGGACATGGGCTTCATCCACGACATCCGCCGCATCCTGCCGCTGCTTCCCGAACGGCGTCAGACGCTCTTCTTCTCGGCCACGATGCCCGAGTCGATCGCCGCGCTGGCCGCGAAAATCCTCCGCAACCCGGTGCTGGTCACCGTCACGCCCCCGGCGTCGGTGGTCGAGACCATCGCGCAGACGGTCCATTTCGCCGAAAAAGCCGAAAAAAGCCAGCTGCTGATCGACCTGCTCTCGGCATCCGACGCCCAGCAGGTGCTCGTATTCTCGCGCACGAAGCACGGCGCCGACAAGCTGGCCAAAATCCTGAACCGGGCCGGCATCCGGTCGTGCGCCATCCACGGCAACAAGTCGCAGAACGCCCGCGTGAAGGCCATGAACGATTTCAAGTCGGGCGAGTGCCGGGTGATGATCGCCACCGACATCGCCGCCCGCGGCATCGACATCGACCAGCTGCCGCTGGTGATCAACTACGAACTGCCGGAGGTGGCCGAAACCTACGCGCGCGTTTTCGCCCGCGGTATAAAACCAGCCTTCAAGCGTAAGAGAGTCGAAAGTGTTAA